>ERZ1370068.11156-contig-9796_pt1 | contig 42922 bp, 76 predicted proteins | sample MGYA00561227_ERZ1370068 | MGnify/ENA primary metagenome ERZ1370068 (study PRJEB38410, sample SAMEA6850437) | metagenome | study: Metagenomic assessment of the ecological functions of the soil: analysis of the soil microbiota associated with the... | reverse complement strand
CTACGTGAGCCAGTGGAAATACGTTCCAGCGCCAGCTACCAGCATCGAGTTTCGCCGGCGCCTCTGCGCCAGGGACAGGAGAGTCTGACCCGGTGTTCTACACCTGCCGCAGGACTCCCGCTCGGATTACCACCTGGTCTACCGCACCAGGGGTTGGGAAACACAGGAGGATCGACCTGCCGCCTGGTAGAGTAGCAGACGTGATCACACGATATTGGACAACCCGCTTTCCCTGCGCCGGATGATCGAAAGCACGGAACCCTCTGCGACAGCAGGAGTACCGGAGGACTTCGCCTCGGCTTCTTTATCGGCAGGCGAGTACGCAGGACTGCGTGGACTTTTCCCCTGGCCCAGCCAATGGCTTACTTGTCCGTCTCCCACACCGCCAGCCGAGCTGGGCTCTTCACCAGCAGGCGCGCCGTTGCACGCTACGACGCCCTCTTCTTCTCTTATAAAGACAGTCCTGGCGACTGCCGAGGCGCAGCGTTCGTCAGTTCAGGGGCTCCTCCAGACCTCCTCGCCACTACTGGCGAAAGGCATGAGGCAGTCCGCGACATCTGCCGCCATCGCTGAGCCCGCTCAGCGCACAACGTTCGTGGGCAACCCGGATGCCTGATGGCCTGTCTAGGTCTTTAGCCCTCTTCTGCTCTGGGCTATCTTCCCCCCCACAGTGTTGCATCTTCACGCCCAAGTTGATTTGGTCTTTTGCAAACAGCGACTGAGCTCCCCTTCGCTTCTCCTCCCTATCCCTACTAGGTTCAACAGCCTGGCGTCGTGGCCACCGAGATCACCCCGACGCTTCTCTCGGTGGGCCAGCGCTCGCCACCCAGCTACGTGTGGCAGGAGAGCTGTCTTCCAGCATCCGCATGACGCTGCAACCAGCCCTGGGCAATCGCAGCGCCATCGGCGCCGTGGGCTGTGCAGGCTACAGCGCTCTGACAGAAGCCGCGGGACCTCCCGACAGTCCCAGCTTAAACAGAGGCGGTCGCTGCTGCGAAAGCTGCACTGTGTCCAGGGCGCTCGCCCCGGAAGACACCGTGCTCCTCAGAGGCACGCGCCTCCCGCCTCCCGCCCTGCCCAAGAGGCCGACAATAAAGTGGTTGAGGCGAGCCTAGCGTAGCGCCTCGCGACCGACTCAGCGCTGCCCTTTGGCGTCGCCAAGAGCGACATCTCACACACCAGCGGCTGAGCCCGCCATGCGCCGTCCCGACACCGAGCCGCTCAATACTTGAGGACTATGGGACGCCCCATGGCCCCAACCGTCCCTTGCCGACCAATACGGTGGTACTCCATCTAGGAGCCACGGGAACTCGGGGCCTTACTCCTCCGGGTCCGGGTCAAGTGACAAGCGTCTGATCGCCTCTTTCCAGGCGCAGTCACCTTGAAGCGGAGGCAGCACTCCTGCGCACTCATTCTCATCTTCCCAGTCTCCACGAGTCCTTAAGTCAGTACGGGTTCGGAAGTCCAACCCATTGCCATCACACAAGCGGCAAGAAGGATCTTCAGCGCGCACATGGGTGCTGGTACTCGGGGCATTTGCGCATCAGCACCAGCCTTCTCAAGCCTTTGCCGAAGAACAGAGCAAGCCGCCAATGCTGGCGGGACGCAGAGTGAGGTCGATCTACATGAACCCTTACGCTGGCCTGAGCAGAGGCCGTGTCCCTCGATGCACACACACACACACACACACACACACACACACACACACACACACACACACACACACACACACACACAATACACACACACACACACACACACACACACACACACAGACACACACACACACACACACACACACACACACACACACACACACACACACACACACACACACACACACAGACACACACACACACATCGTCATTTGAGAGTGCATAGAGCCTCCCCATAACAAGGAGTCTGAGAACATATGAGCGTATAGCATTGCTGGTGAAAGCAAGCCATCGTCATCGGCGCCGTGACGACGGCCCCATCGTCTCGTCACACCGGCGTCGGCGGGGCAAGCGCCCAGGGCACCACGAAAGACAGCCCGGAAAGAGACCTTTATGAAGCTCCCGGGTGGCCCAGTTGGAGCACCAGAACCCCCTCTGCTCCTATGGATAATTCTGCAGTTTACGCAACAACTAGCCCAGTTTACTTCAGTTGGAGCAGTTGCAAAGCATGAATGCCAATCTGAGCGCCCCCATGCAGGCCCAGACGACGATCCCACACGGGTTGCAGGCACGCCACCCTGCTTGGCAAGCAAGTGCAGGCCCAGGCCACCACAACGCATGTGCCGAAACAAGGCGAGGCCACACTCTTTCCAGTATACGCTGGCAGCAGACAGCGCCGCCGACTTACAGATTGACGTGCTCGATCAGGCCGGTAATACGACACGGACCATGCATGCATCGGAATCAGAAAGCTGGTCCACAGACGCTCACGCCGGGACGGCAAAGACGCTGCGGGCAAGCCTTTGCTCCACGGGCGACTATCACTTCCAAGTCACCGCTACCGATAAGGCTGGTAAGCCTGTTGCGGTAGCGGAGTCACCGCAAGGTAATCGTCGAAGGCGTGACGTACGATGGGAATCATCCGTACTTAATGCGTGGGCGGGAACCGGGTCGAACTCCAGCGCGCTCACAAACATCAAGTGCACCAAGTAGGACAACCTCACACATCTTAGCAGGTGTGAGGATATGAGTCTCAACAGTGCACTCTACACTGGCGTAAGCGGTTTGAGCGCGTATGGGAACGCCATTTCTATCATCGGCAACAACATTCGCCAACGTCAATACCACTGGCTTTAAGGAGAGCCGTGGCAATTTCTCCGACATTTTGAGCCAGAGTTCTGGGCACAGGAGGCACGTTGCAGATCGGCCGTGGCGTGTTGGTCTCCAACGTGTCACCGGTGTTCACCCAGGAGCATTCCAATCAACCTTGTTGCCCGGGGATCTGGCCATTGACGGGAATGGGTTTTTTATTGTCAAAGACCCCAAGACAAACGCCCTCCCTGTATACGCGTAACGGTAGCTTCGCCCTCAATCGTGATGGCAAACTGGCGAACCCTGAAGGGATTGATCGCTCAGGGTTTTAACGTCGATAGTTCTGGCAACGCCTTGCCGCTCGTCGAAGACATCAATATCTCCGGACAGTCGTTTCCTCCCAAGAAGTCTGACCAGCATCACGGTCCAGGTTAACCTGATTCCACATCCCCGCTCATTACCGACCCTACTACTGGGAATGTAGCGACCTTTGATCCAGCTAATCCAGTCAAAACCTCGCAATTTTCTACTGCCCTCACGGTCTACGATTCGCTTGGCACAGGCCACACCAGCGATATCTATTTTCAAAAGACGGCCGACAACAGCTGGAACTGGTTATGCATAGGCACACGTGGCAATCGAGCTTGCTGGCCAGACCGGTGATCTCTTCGTCATTGTCGGATCAGGCGCGATGACGTTTACCAACGATGGGGTTCTGGATACAGTCACCACCACCGCGGAGCAGTAACGGCCCGCTTGCAGCCCCGGTGCAAGGAGCGACAGTCAACTTTAACTTTGCTGGTGGGGCAGGCCGTGCAACCATCGACTTCAACTTTCAGGCACCTCGACAGATCTTGAGCAATGGTGGCATTCGTGCCGAACCCGAGCGCCCGACTGGCTTCGAGGGCACCACGCAGTTTGCTGCGCCGTCGTCGACTTGCAGCAATCGCAAGATGGCTATGGTTCGGGCGTCTTGCAGAGCTTTAGCATTGATGAGCAAAGCGCAGGGTCCGCGGGCTGTTCTCGAACGGCCGAGGCGTTGATCTGAAGCGCGTGGCGCTGGCCAAACTCGCCAGTACGGCTGGTCTCAAGAGCGTGGGGAAGAATCTCTTCAGTGAAACGGTTCTCTCTGGCCAGCCCATTGTAGCCAGCCCTGGCAGCAGCGGCACTGGTCCTTGCAGTCGGGAGCCCTGAGATCTCCAACGTTGATCTCTCCACCCAACTTGTTGAGCTGATCCGGGCGCAACAAGCGTTCCAGGCAAACGCCCGCGTCATCACTACGGGCGATCAGTCACTCACGGAAACCGTCAACCTCAAACGCTAGGCGACAGTGGGTAGTTGATGGCAGAGGGCTGAGCGCTGCGAGCTGAGCGCCCTTGTGTCCTCTGCCAGGGAGGAGTTGCTATGGCTGAACATGCTGCTCCGAGGTAGAAGAGCAGCCACGGCGCAAACAAGCGCCTGCGGCTGAAACTCCTGCTCCTGGCACTGGAATGTGGGCCGTTTCTCGCTGGCGTGGGCCTCCTGGCGTGGACGAAATTCGGTCCGGAAGCCCGTGTGGCGTCCGCGGTAGCCCAGGGGCAAGACCAGCATGAGGACCAGAAAGAGTGGACGCCTGCGGCACACGGTGCCTGGCTGCGAAGGGCGAACATGAAGTCCCCAGCCAAGACGCCAGGCCGCGGCCAAAGTCGCGCTGGCGGGGCCGCTGGCAGCAGCGCTGGCACAAAATCTGCCTGGCGGCAATGGTGGCAGCGCTGCCGCCACACTTCGTGCCCCTCGCCCCTTTCATCGTCAACTTGAGCGGGGACCAGGGGCAGCGCCATCTGCGTCTGGTGGCGCAGGTGGAGGTCGTGCGGGGAGCTGTCGAAGGACGAACTCGACAAACACCTGCCAGAAGTCCGGAATCGCTTGATCTTTTTGTTGACCAGCAAAACCTTTGTCGATATCGGTAGCACCCAAGGGAAGTACGATTTACAAGCCGAGATCATCAAAAATATCAACGAAACGCTCGATGGGCCGTTCATCCAGAAGACGTAATTTCACCTGAATCCATTGTGCAATAGGGGCTAACCTGGCAGTGAGCCAATTCTTGAGCCAAGAAGAGGCGTTGATGCGCTCCTGCGCGGTATCACACGAAGGGGATGTGCTCACTGAGCAGGGTGCGGAGCAGGACGGTACCAGAATCCGCCCCTACGACCTGACGAGTCAGGAACGTGATCATCCGGGGGCGCATGCCGACCCTCGAGATCATCAATCAGAAGTTCGCGCGGCTCTGTACGTGCCTCCTTGTCGGGCAATCTGCGCACGAGGTCATCGACGTCGGTGCCCAGAACGTCGAAATGGTCAAATTCGGGGAATTTACTGAAAACGCCAGCCGGTCCCGACAAGCATGCATATCATTCGCTATGAATCCCTTGCGTGGTGGAGCCCTCGCTGGTCATCGAGAGCAAACTGGTCTTTGCCCTCATCGACAGCTTTTTCGGTGGACCGGGCAATTCCCAGGTGAAGATCGAGGGACTCTACTTCCATCGAGGCCCACATGATCCTGCGCGTCGCCGAGCCTCATCTTCTCGGACATGGAGAGAGCCTGGGAGTCCGTCGAACCGATCCACTGCGTGCCGAGTTGGAACGTTCGGAGGTGAACCCGCAATTCGTTGGCGATCGTACCGCCGAGCGACGTCGTCGTCGTCACGCCCTTTGAAGTGGAGATGGATGATAGCGCACGGGCGGATTACCTTCGCCTGCCGTACTCGACGATCGAGCCGATCCGCTCCAAGCTCTATGCCGGCTTCCAGACAGAGCGGCTTGAAATCGATCAGAGCTGGCTGCGAGCGTATTGTACAACAGCTCCAGAACCTCGAAGTCGGAGATGAGTGTCGGAGTTCGGTTGCTGCCGAGATCCAGGTGCGCTCCCTGCTCGGCCTGCAAGTCGGCGATATCATCTCGTCCTGAGCAAGATTGCGACCATCCCTTAGTCGTACGGGTTGAAGGTGTGCCCAAAGTTCACCTGGCTTCGCGCGAGTGGTGAAGCAGGAAAAAGCGGTGGAAATCGTCACGCGCCTGCACTCCCAGACAGAGGAGGATCCCAATGAGTGAGCCTGAGATGGAACAACTGCCTCCCGATAACGCCACCGCAGCAAGATGATCAAGAGGAAGAGATCTCCTGGGCAGATGCGATGGAAGATTTGGAACGTCAGAAACAGACTGATTCAGGACCAGGCCAAAGCCCAGAGCGCTCGGCAGCGCCGGAGTCGAGTGCGCTCTAAACCCTCTCCGAGCCCTAGATCTGAGCCTCCCGAACTCGCAGTTCATCCTCGACATTCCTCTGCAGGTCTACTGTCGAACTCGGACGTAAACGCTCTTTGGTCACATGATTTGTTGCAGCTAAGTCAGGGGTCGGTGATCGAACTGACCAAACAGATTGGTGAGCCCTGAAGTCTTGATCAATCAGAAACCTCATTGCGCGCGGTGGGATTGTGGTCATCAACGACAAGTTCGGTGTGCGCATCACGGATCATCATCAGCCCCTTGGAGCGTGTGCGCAGCAACTCCAGTAGGGGCAGAGAGTGAGAGCTGATGGCGCGAGGGGGCGAGAGAGCGATGGGACGAGGGGTGGTGGTAGGAGCTTGTCTGCTGCAGTCTGTTCGGTAGTAGGGGCGGAGACCGTGAGCCAGGCGGCAGAACCGGCGGCGCCCAACGTTGGCGGTACAAAGTATGCCGCAGCCACCAAACGGGAACGCTTCCCGCGAACTGTCATCAGCCAATCCTCGGACAGGGAGCCCTGCTCCTGCGGCGCCGACCGCACCACCGTCTCCTGGTCCGCAGCGTTCCGCAGTTCCCAGGTCCTCAGCCAGTCCGCAGCAACCGGAGATCTCACAGCGGCGACGCCCGAAAATGGTCCTGTCTCTTGGGGGCATTCTCGGTCTCTTGGTACTCGGTGGGTATGTGATTCGGCGTTTCTGGCTCGATCAAACCTTTCTTGGCAAACGCACCCCCATGATGCGTGTACTCGCCAGGAGTCAACATCACCCCGAAGGCAGGGGTAGCGCTTCCTTGAAGTCCCAGGAAAAGTGCTGGTCATCGGACTGACTGGCAGCACCATGGTGGCCCTCGGTGAGACTGGCTACTGCCACTATCCCACCCCTCGAACGACCCTCTGTAGAGACGCCGTCTCCTCCTTTGCGAGCGCCTTAGATACGAGCACAGGAAGCCTCGCCGATGAGGAGAAAGGCGCCGATGCCCTGCTCAAAGTGTCCGAGATGATTCAGCAGAAGATGCGGCGGCTGAAACAGCTGTAAAGGAACAGGACCATGCGGCAACGCATCTGGAGTATCATTGGCTGCTGTGCAAGTCTCCTCATGGCGACGCAGGTGGCGCTGGCGCAATCAACCAGCTTCCTCCCTTACAAATTACTCTCGGCACCACACCCAGGCAGGAGACCTCGCCATACCGCTGCAGATTCTCCTCCTGCTGACGCTCCTCGGCTTCATTCCTGCCCTGCTCATTGCCATGACGTCCTTTACACGCATCGTCATTGTGTTATCGCTCTTGCGTCAAGCGCTTGGCGTGCAGCAGGTCCCACCGAATCAGGTGCTCATTGGGCTCGCACTGCTGCTCACCATATTCATCATGCGTCCGGTCGGGGAACGCCTGCATACGCAGGTGGTGCAGCCGTATCTGGAACAGCGCCTTACCACGCCGGCTGCCCTGCAAGAGGCCATGGAGCCCCTGCGCGATTTTCATGCTACGCCAGACCCGTGAGAAAGATCTGGCCCTGTTCATCCAGGTTGCGCATGCGCTCCAGGCCGAGTACCCCGGCTGATGTCCCGCTCACGGCTCTGCTCCCCGCCTTTGTCATCAGCGAGTTGCGTACAGCCTTTCAGATTGGTTTCTTACTGTACCTGCCCTTTTTGGTCCTTGACCTGGTGATCTCCTCCTTGCTCGTCTCCATGGGCATGATGATGCTGCCGCAGGCACTCATCTCGCTCCCATTCAAACTGATGCTCTTTGTATTAGCGGATGGCTGGAATCTGATCATTGGCTCGCTGGTGCGGAGCTTTTACTAAAATGGGAGAGAAGGCGTATGACCCCAGAATTCTTTGTTGATCTCGTCACACGGACGTTACACACCGCCATCCTCCTGGCCGCACCCCCGCTGCTGACTGGCCTCGTGGTTGGGGTCGCCGTCAGCATCTTCAGGCGATTACCCAGATGCAAGAACAGACCCTCGTGCTCGTCCCCAAAGATTCTGGCCGTTGCCCTCGTCTTGTTGCTGTGTCTCCCCTGGATGCTGCAAGTGCTGCTGACCTTCACCACGACTCTGTTTACTCATCTCCCTGACTATGTACGCTAGCGCGCTCCCTCGCTCCCCGCAGAAATTTGACGTCACCTGTAGCCATTTTGACGTCGGGGAAATTTGACGCCGTCTGTTGCAGTTTTTGACGCTGGCACCCTATGACACTCTCACTCCTCACACCAGAAATCCTCATCGTCTTCCTCCTCCTGACCATACGCATAGGAGCCATTGTCCTTTCTTTACCTTTACTGGACTCGCGCAACATCCCAGCGCAGCTCAAAGTCCTGTTGATTCTCATGCTGAGCGTGGCGCTCTATCCACTCGTACAGACCCAGCAAGTCGTGATACCACAACGTCTTGGGCATTTAGGACTGGTCGTGGTGAGTGAAATGCTGATCGGTCTGACCATCGGTTTTGTGGCCAAGGTCCTGTTTGCCGGAATCCAACTTGGGGGCGAGCTCATGAGCCAGCAGATGGGGTTAAATTTTGCCACGATCTTTGACCCACAGCAATGCTCATCAGGTCTCCACTTATCGCGCATTTTCAAGATGTTCTAGCCATGCTCCTGTTTCTGTCAGGCTCCGCCCACCACTGGTTCATTATCGCGATGGCAGAGAGTTTGCAGAGTATTCCGTTGGGCGGCTTGAGCACATCTGGAGCTGTACTCCCAGTGATCCTCACCTCTGCTGGGCAAGGCGTGTGTTATCGCCATACAGCTCGCCGCACCGGTGAGCATCGCCCTGCTCCTCGGCGACCCTCGTACTCGGGATGATGGCGCGCCTGGTGCCGCAAGTTGAACGTGTTCATGCTCAGTTTTCCCGCCACGTCTGGGACTCGGCCTCGTCATGCTGGCGCTGGCCCTCGCTCATGGGCGTGCATACAGCTGGCCTTTGGACAGTTGGGCAACGATCTGATGCAGGTCATCCGCGTGTTGGGAGCACGTTAAACACATGCGCATTCGGGGACGACGCAGAACGGACAGAAGCCGCCACACCGCGCCGGCGGGAACAGGCACGTGAGGAAGGGCAGGCGGTCAAGAGTCGAGAAGTCGTCATTACCGCCGTGTTCCTCAGCAATGTACTGTTTTTTTCCTTTGCTGGCAGATCGCTCTATGAGCACATGCTCACACTCACACGCGAAGCCTTTGTCACCCTGGGGGATGTTGAGTTCTCCACTCGCTGGGATGCAGCACCTGTACACGCGCTATCTTCAACCATCTCGCCACCATGCTGTTACCGCTGCTCCTCGACCACGTTTGCGCTGACTGTTAGGATGCCATCTGCTGCAGACCGGATTTCTTTTTCACTAAATTCTCTCGCACCGCAGTGGTCGACACATCAATCCGGCACAAGGTTTGCAGCGTAGATTCTCCATGCAGGGACTAAACGAACTGGTCAAGTCGCTGCTAAAGATCGGAGCTTCATCGGTTACGTAGCTTACAGAACCATTATGGCTGAGGTGGAGAATTTTGTCATGCTGAGTGCCCAGCGACGTGGGTTCGATTGCGCAGTATGTGGGTCAAAGCATCCTGCACGTGATGCGGGTCGCGTAGCGTCATGGTAGCGCTGGCGGTAGTGCGATTATGCCTGGCAGCGTTGGCGGTTCGAGAAGAGCTTACGTATGAGCAAGCAAGAAATCAAGGAAGAGAGCAAAGCGCAAGAGGGCGATCCGCAGCATCAAGGCGCGTATCCGCAGGCGTCATGCGTGAGATGGCACGCAAGCGCATGATGCAAGACGTGCCGAAAGCCACCGCAGTGGTCATTACCAACCCGACCCACCTGGCCATTGCGCTGGTCTACCGGCGCGAGGAGATGGTGGCCCCGCAGGTCGTGGCCAAGGGCGCTGGGTATGTCGCCGAACGCATCAAGGCGCATTGCGCAGGAACACGCCATTCCGCTCGTCGAGAACAAGTCCAATCGCGCAGCAACTCTTTAAGACCGTCAGACATTGGTGAGACTATTCCAGAAGGTCTGTATAAAGCAGTGGCGGAGATTTTGGCGCACGTGTATCGGTTGGAGAAGAGAGGCTAGAGTGGATGCTTCGCTCAGTATGCTCAAAGCGAACACTGATGTGTTCATTGCGGTGGGGATCATTGGCATCCTGCTGGTGATGATCCTGCCACTTCCGGCGCCCGTGCTCGATCTGCTGCTGGCCATGAATCTGGCGCTGTCTCTGGTCACCTTGCTGGTAGCGCTGTATACCCTGGAGCCGCCTCGAGTTCGCCATTTCTTCCGTCCTTACTGCTCTTCCTGACCCTGTTTCGTCTGGCTCTCAACATCTCCTCGACGCGCTTGATCTTGCTGCATGGCAATCGGGGGCCAGACGCCGCCGGAGCGTCGTCATCAAAGCCTTTGGGAATTTTGTCATCGGCGGTAATTTCGTGGTCGGTGTCATCGTGCTTTAGCATCCTCGTCGTGATCAACTTTGTGGTCATCACGCAAGGGTGCCGGGCGTATTGCGGAAGTGGCGGCGCGTTTTACCCTCGATGCCATGCCCGGCAAACAGATGGCGATTGATGCTGATCTCAACGCCGGCCTGATCAATGAGCAGCAAGCCCGACGACGGCGCCAGGCGATTCAGCAAGAGGCCGATTTTTACGGGGCCATGGACGGTGCCAGCAAGTTCGTCCGGGGTGACGCCATTGCTCGGCATTCTCATCACCTTTGTGAATGTCATTGGGGGCATCATCATTGGTGTGCTGCAACAAGGGATGCTAGGTGCAGCGGGCCTTGCAGACCTACACCATCCTCACCGTAGGCGATGGCCTGATCTCGCAGATCCACGGCTCTGATTATCTTGACCGCGGCTGGTGTCGTGGTGACCAAAGTGACGACTGAAGTGAGCCTGGGAACCAGCTGATCACACAGTTCGCGATCCAGCCACGAGCGCTTGGCACAGCTGCCGGGATCTTATGTTTACTGGGGTGGATACCAGGGCTCCCCGGCTTCCCGCTGCTGACGCTGGCCGTACTGAGCGGGGCCGGGGCCTATTACTTCCGTGGGGCGCGTCTGACCGTAGCATGCAGACGCGGCCAGCCAGGAGGCGCAGCAGATCGACGACGCCAGAGCCAGCCACTGGACCCCATGGACGATCTGACGCCCATCGACCTCCTCGAACTCGGAGGTGGGGTATGGCCTCATCGCCCTGGTGGATAGCGAGCGCGAGTGGCGAACTGCTCGAGCGTATCAAAACCGTGCGTCGCCAGCGATTGCCCAGGAACCGGGCGTGATCGTCGCCACCCTGCGTATTGCGCGACAATCTAGAGCTGAAGCCAGGGGAGTACAGTGATGCTGATCAAAGGCATTGAGGTGGCGCGCGGTGAGCTGATGCTCGGGCACTACCTCGCCATGCATCCTGGGGGAAGAGCCCTGCAGGGCCGGGTTAGTATCCCTACCACGGAGCCAGCATTTGGTCTACCCGCCAGTGTGGGTGACCGCTGATAGACAAAGACTCAGGCGCAACTGGCTCGGCTACACCGTTGTCGACCTGCCGACGCAGTGATCATTACGCATCTCACGTGAGGTGATCAAGCGCCACCTCCACGAGTTGCCTGAGCCGTGAAGAAGTCAAAAACTGTTAAAGCAGTTTCGCCGAGACGTCTCGCCGAAGGTGGTCGGAAGAGCTGGTGCCCACCCTGCTGTCCCTCGGTGGTGTGCAAAAAGTCCTGCAAAATCCTGTTGGCGGGAGCAGATCTCGATTCGCGATCTCCTTGAGCATTTTGGAGACTCTGGCAGATTATGCGTGCTCCGATCACCAGAGACCCGGTGATGCTCACGGAGTACGTGCGCCAGAGTCTGGCACGCTCCATTACTAAGCAATGGCACACGGCCGAGGGCGATACTCCAGCCCTCGATGCTGTCGTACGAGTTAGAGGACACCCTCGACGAAAGCTATCCAGCATACGGAGCATGGCTCCTACCTGGCTATCGATCCGAAACTGGCACAACGGCTCATCACCGAGCTGACGCGGGCCGTCGAAGACCATGCTGCAACAGCAGCACGCGCCCCTGTTGGTCACAAGCCCGCTGACGCGCCCCGCACGTGAAGCGTTTGACAGAGCCCTATGTCCCGCAGCTGTAGTCGTTGTCGCAGCAACGATATTGTGGCCAACGTCCGGATCAGAAATCTTGGGGTGGTAAAGGTCTAAGGCATGTGGCTGCATGTCAAGCGCGTTTGAAGCAGCAGATATGCCCGAAGCCCCGCGCCTGGTGAAGCACGGACTGGGCCGCAACGCCATCATCCTGCTCGACGCGCCAGATCAACGAAAGCGAGGCGGTGCCTTGGCATCTTTGGCCGCCCTTGTGGAAGTCACGGCGTGGCGGCGGATCGCGAGGCTGTCGAAGCCCCGCAGTGTCACGCCCAGCGCCCCAGCCGCGCCCTTCGCGCGCCCTACCGGGTGCCTACCACGCCAGAGATACCCGACCCTCACCTGCGTGCTCGAATCCGCTGCAACGGGACGGAGGAGATGAAAGACCTGCGCTACAGCATACTGGCGGCGCTGCAAGAACGCCTAGCGCCAACCGGTCAATCTCCACGGCCCGAGCGTGGAATCCACCGTGATGAAACGCATGGTCGAACAACTCGTGCGCAAGCAACAAGACAAAGCGCCATGCCGCTGTTTTGCCATTTCGACGCTTATGCCCTTGCTACCAGCGCCTTTCGCCAAAAAGGTATGCGGATGGCAGACGACTGGCTCGGCCATCTGATCGAGAAGGCCCAAAACAGCCTGGAACCGGAGAAACTGAGTGATGTATCGTCTGTGCGCGAGCATATCGCCAGCCTGGTCTGAAGAGTCCCCAGTGCCCCTTGCGGGCTCCGGCGAGCGCGCCCATCGCTCGCGGCGTTCGTCGTGGGCCCAGCACGGGCGTGGGGAAGACCACGACGATCGCCGAAACTGGCTGCCCACTATGCCGCAGGGTGAAAAACGCCGCCAGGTAGCACTGGTGACACTTGACACCTATCGTATTGCGGCCGTCGAGCAGCTACGGCTCTTCTGCCAAAATTATCGGTCTGCCAGTGGATATCGCGCTCACGGCAGACGAACTGGCGCACGCTCTGGCACGCCACCGTGACAAAGAGATCGTGCTCATCGACACCGCAGGACGCAGCCAGCGCGATGCCCTGCAGATGGCGGAGCTGACCACGTTCTTTACCGAGAACCAGCGCATTGGGGTGCATTTAGTGCTGAGTGCAACGGCTAGTATACCCAATCTGAGTGATACTGTGGCCCGTTTCAAACCCTGGGGATTGGCGAGCCTCGTTGTTTACCAAACTGGACGAGAGCACCGTGTTTGGCCCGCTCGTTGAGCACGAGCGCTCCACGCCCAGCTACCCATGTCCTACTTTACGACTGGTCAACGTGTTCCAGAGGACATTGAAGTTCGCGACGCCAGAACGGGTCGTCGACCTCATTCTCAATGTCTCCACAATGGCTACGATAACGTACATGTGATGGAAAGGGGATGAACCTACGACCTATGGATCAAGCACGTGACCTTGCGACGCCTGGCCGATGACGCCAGGCAGCATCGAGCTCCAGAGCCCTGTGGCCGGGTCAGGCAGGACCGGAGCGGTCCGTACCCAGCCCCTGCCCACCCCAGTGTGAAGGTCCTCTCCTTTACCAGCGGCAAGGGGGCGTAGGGAAAAACGCATATCGTGGTCAATCTTCGCCTATGCTCTCCAGTGCCCTGGGTGCACGGGTGATGCTCCTCGACGCCGATCTCGGCCTGGCCAACGTGGACGTGCTCCTGGGCCTGGCACCACGTTTCACCATCCAGGATGTGCTCGAAGGGCACAAGATGCTGGACGACGTGCTGGTCACCGGTCCTGCCGGCATGCTGATTCTGCCCGCCGGCTCAGGAGTGCCAGAACTAGCGGACCTCAATGAAGTGCAGCGGTTGCAGCTGCTCACCATCTTGGAGACCTTGGAACAGGATATCGACTTCCTACTCGATTGACACCGGCGCCGGGATTTCGGCCAATGTCATGTACTTTAACATGGCGGCTCAAGGACATTGTGGTTGGTCGCGACACCAGAACCCCTACGTCGATCACCGATGCCTATGCCCTCATGAAAGTGCTGTGTACGAAGTACGACGAAAAACATTTTAAAGTGATCATGAATAACGTTGACCCATGCGACAGGAAGCCAAAGAAGCCTTCCGACGGTTGTATCTGGTGACGGAGCGCTTTTTAAACGTCTCCATCGACTATCTGGGGTTTATTCTCCACGATATGTCCTTTTCCCAGGCGGTGCGTCAGCAAAAGGCCCTCCTGGACATCTATCCTAGTTCGGTAGCGGCTGCCGGGCTTTCGCACCCTGGCGCAGCTGGCTAGCTGGCCACACCAGAGGCAGCCTATCCGAAAGGCGGGATCAATTTTTCTGGCAACGACTCCTGGCACGACAGAAACCCCACGCGCCGGAACACGCTGGGCGTAACCGACTGGTGCGCACATGGGTCAGGCAATGAAGGAGAGAAGCAGCCATGAGTACCATTCCCAGCCCTTATGTGCGTAAGGCGCGCACAGATCGAACTCCGGCGACAAAGAGCGCCTTATTCTCGAATACGCGCCGACGATCAAATATATCGCCCAGCGTATTGCCGCACGGTTGCCGCCCCACATCGGGCTGGACGACCTCATTAACGCCGGCGTGATCGGGCTTATCGACGCTATTGCGAAGTACGACTCCAGTCGCGATAACACGTTCAAGACCTACGCCGAATTTCGCATTCGGGGCGCTATGCTCGATGAGTTGCGCAGTCTGGATTGGGTGCCGCGCTCTGTGCGTCAGAAAGAGAGCGCACTCGATCGCGCCTACGAGGAGCTCTGGAACGGACCCTGGGGCGTTCGGCCCGCGACGAGGAAGTCGCAGATACTCCTGGGCATCGCGATCGAGGAATTCTACGAATGGTTCAGTCAAGTCCGGGGCGTGTCGTTGTTGAGTCTCGAAGCGCCAGGGTTGCGCGCTGCCGATGGCGAGACCCTCAACCTGCTGGATCTGGTGTCCACGGATGAACGCCCAGGGCCCAGCGCAGCTCGTGCAAGCGCATCGTCTCAAAGCACTCATTGCCGAGGCGGTCGACGACCTGCCGTATCAGGAAAAAGTGGTGATTTCTTTGTACTACTACGAGGAACTCACCATGAAGGAGATCGGCAAGGTCTTGGAGATCACAGAATCGCGTGTCTCGCAGATTCATACGAAGTCCATCTTTCATCTCCGCAGTAAGCTCAAAGTGCTCCTCCAGGAATGACCTGTGGAGAGGGCAGTGGCGCGAACACCATGCGAGAGGAAGCATACAATGATGGACCAAAACATCAAAATTCTCACCGTAGACGACTTTTCCACGATGCGGCGCATCATCAGGAATATGCTGCGAGCAGTTGGGGTACACCAACATCGTTGAGGCCGAGGATGGTGTCGTGGCGTTGAGCCTGCTGCAGCGGAGAAGGTGGATTTTTGTCATCTCTGACTGGAACATGCCCAACATGAGCGGCTTGGGCCTCCTCAAAGCGATCCGTGCGGACGACAACCTCAAACCCATTCCTGTCCTCTTGGTCACGGCTGAGAGGCGCTGAAAGAAAATGTCGTGGAAGCGGTCAAGGCTGAGGTCAATAACTATGTCGTCAAGCCATTCACGGCTGAAACGCTGAAAGAGAAAATCGACGCAATTTTCAAGGCGTGAGACCCTTCACCCGCAGCTGCAGGAGCCGGAAACCATCACTGTCTTCTGACCCGAAGGAGTGCTTTATGGATGTGACCTTCATCAATCCCTTTCTGGAAGCTGCGGTCAAGTGTTACAGACCATGGCCTTCACAGAGACGCAAGTCGGCAAGCCATTCTTCAAGGGCAAGACACCATTGTCCGAGGGTGATGTGACGGGCATCGTGGGGCTCACTGGGGACAAGAATGGCTCACTGGCCGTGAGTTTTTCCGAAGCCGCGATTTTGCAAGTGGTGTCGAACATGTTCGGCGAGGCATGCAAGGAAATGAACGACGATGTCCGTGATGCGGTCGGCGAGATCACCAACATGATCTGTGGTGATGCGCGACGCATCCTGGCGGAACAGGGCTACCAATTTCAGGCCGCTATTCCTACGGTGATCGACGGCAAAGGCCACAAGATCTGCCATGCCTTTCGCTGGCCCTGTCCTGATGATTCCCTTCACCGTCGGCGAGGAAGAGTGAAGTGTCTTTCTGGAAGTGTGTCTTACAGAGTCGGATAGTCAGCACGTCCGGACGCCTAAGACCCCAGGCTGCCACACTGACGGAGAGACGCAGAGTCTGAGAGACGAGGAGACAAACATGTACACGGGTCTCTATGCCGCGGTGTCAGGCAGTCTGGCGCATGAAAAGCGCCTGGCCATCCTCACCAACAATCTGGCCAATGCCAATACCGTCGGGTTCAAAGCAGACCGGCCAGTGTTTCAGGTCGAGCCGCTTCCTGATGTGGTCGGACCGCTAGCAGCCTCAGAGGCATCGCCGGTGGTGATGACGTCGCTCGACCGCTTCCAGGGACGCGATAGCGCGCAGACGCGGCTCAGTGCCGTGCACACCAATTTCACGCAGGGCGATCTGCGTACCACGGGCAACCCGCTCGATGTCGCCCTGGAAGGGCGTGGTTTTTTGCCGTGCAGACCGCTGATGGCGTGGCGTATACGCGCCAAGGCACGTTCTCCCTCAACGCGGAGGGCGTGGTGGTCACGGCGCAAGGGCTGCCTGTCCTGGGTGACAAAGGTCCTCTGCGTCTGCCGCAGGGGAAGATTGAGATTGATGCCACAGGTCAGGTGCGGGCGGATGGCACGGTCGTCGACCGCCTCAGAGTAGTCGATTTTGCCACAGCCTTATGCCCTGGAAAAGCAAGGAGATAGCCTCTTTCGTTCGGTTGTCCCCGACGCCGCCTGAGACAACGGCGAAGCGCCGTGGTGCGGCAGGGAGTAATCGAGACGGCCAATGTCGAACCGGTCCGTCTCCTGGTCTCGGTCATAGAGACCTCGCGGGCCTACGAAGCCTATCAAAAAGTCATTCAGGCGTTCAATGACACCGCCGGACGGGCTGTCAACGATATCGCCGGACGAGCCTAAGAAGGAGCACGACATGCTGCGATCCTTGTTCACTGCTGCCACTGGTATGACAGCGCAACAGCAACATATTGATGTCATCTCCAACAACCTGGCGAACGTGAACACGACAGGTTTTAAGCGGGGCCGGGCTGATTTTCAGGATCTGCTCTACCAGACCTTGCGTCGAGCCTGGAGCAGCCTCCTCGAACCAGACTGAAATTCCTACTGGTATTCAGTTGGGGCTCGGTGTGCGCACGGCGGCAGTGCAGCGCCTGTTCCTGGAAGGCGACTTTCAGCAGACGCAGAATCAGCTCGATATCGCCATCGATGGCGCCGGGTTTTCAAATTCGGCGGCCAGATGGAGAAACAGCCTATAGCCGCGCCGGTTCTTTCAAGCTCGATAGCCAGGGGCGTGTGGTGAATTCCGACGGGTTTCCCTTGGAGCCGGAGATGACGATTCCGAACGATGCTGTCAGCATCACCGTTGGCACCGATGGCACGGTCTCTGTATTGCAGGCAGGGAATACGGCGCCGCAACAGGTCGGCCAGATCCAGCTGGCCAATTTCCCCAATCCTGCTGGCCTGAGCGGGCAGGGGGCGCAGTCTCTTTCAGCGCACGACGGCCTCAGGGAGACCCCATTACCGGTGCGCCCTGGCCAGGGTGGCCTGGGTGGGCTGTCACAGGGAGTGCTCGAAATTTCCAATGTCAGTGTGGTGGAAGAAATGGTCAATCTCATCACTGGGCAGCGCGCGTATGAAATCAACTCCAAGGCCATCCAGGCGTCTGACGAGATGCTGCAGACGGCCGCGAACCTGCGGCGTTAGGAGTGTACGCATGACGATCGGTCACTGGCTGCTCTCCCTCAGCATCGTGGCCCTCCTCTGGGTGCCGCTGGTGGGTTGGGGGCGTCGATCGTGATCACTGTGCGCCCCAGAAGCGCAGGTCCAAGGTACCACAGATCACCCTTGGGGACGTGGCCGAGATCCAGGGTGAGCCGGCTGACACGGTGGCTCGCATGCGACAAGTCCTCCTGGGGCAGGCCCCACCAGCCGGGGTGGAACGGCTACTCTCCAAGAGCACGCTCGTCATCCAGCTCAAACACCAGGGGCTGTGGACGTCAGGAACTCCAGTTCCAGGGAGCACTCCAGAGTCCGCGTCATGCGTGCCAGCCAGCGTCTTGATCCACAACACCTGGAGACTGTGGTGCGGCAGGCGCTCAGCCGGCGTCTCCCACAGACCACGCAGCCGACCAGCATTCGCGACATTCGTGGGCTCAGCCCGGTCTTCGTGCCGCTCAGGGCCTAGTGCAGTATGAGGTCACGGTGCCAGGGCGCCATATGTTGCTCGGCTCTACCTCCTTTACGCTCACCATCCAGGTCGCTGGCAAAGTCGAAAAACAGCTCCACGGCACCGCTCACTATCGCTGTGGCGCAGGAGGTGGTGAGCCTGGTCCGTCCCGTGGCACAGGGCGAGATCATTACGGCTGATGCCGTCTCCGCACCCAGCTCCAGGTGACGCAGCCCTTGCGCCAGGTAGTGACCCAACCGGAAGATGTCATTGGTAAACATGCCCGGCGCTCCTTAGCTGGCAATGCACCGCTTTCCACGCAGGATGTCACAACAGTGGCCGTTGTGCATAGGGGTGACATGGTCCGTATTGTCCTGGAGTCGCCTTTGATCAAAGTGAGCACTCCCGGAGAAGCGCTCGAGGCAGGAAAACCCGGAGACACCATTCGCGTCAAGAATACCTCGTCTCATCGTGAAGTCCGGGCCCAGGTGATTGACAAGCAAACTGTGAGGATCCCGTTGTGAAACGTTGTACCATCTACTCCTACAGCCGTGCCTGGCTGTTCACCCTGGTGCTCAGCACGCTCGGGTTCGCCGTGGGCTGTGCCTTGATCGAACCCCAGGTTACCCCGGTCAACCGCAATGTCTACCGGGCCCTCCCGCCGCCCCAGCAGGAGGTGGCACCACGCTACGAAGGCTCGCTGTTCTCGGGTGAAAACGGCCGCAACATGTTCTTCGTGGACCGTCAAGGCGCGCGCCGTGAACGACGTGGTGACGGTGCGCATCGCCGATGTCACCAGCGCCACAGGGCAGGCGAATACCAATACCAGTCGTGCCTCCTCGGTCGCCGGGAGCCTGGACAACGTCTTCGGCTATAAACCCGGTAACGTCGTGGAGGCACAACTCAAATTCGGCTTTGACGGCAAGGGCACCACGACGCGCAAGAATGCCCTGAGTGCGACAGTCACAGCAGTGGTCCGCGAAGTGTTTCCCAATGGCAACCTGTTTGTTGAGGGTAGCAAAGAAGTCATTATCAACAACGAACGCCAATACATCACTGTAACCGGGGTAGTACGCCCTGAGGATATTGCGCCAGACAACAGCGTCTCGTCCGACCTGCTCGCTGATGCACGCCTGGTCTATTCCGGTCGCGGCGTCCTGTCCGACAAACAGCGTCCAGGCTTGCTCGGTCGCGTGGTAGACTTCGTCTGGCCGTTTTAACGAGGAATCGTCATGATGCTGTCTCTGCGTCGCTCTGTTCCGCTCTATCCTGCGGCATCGCCGTGTGTCTGTCTCTGAGTCTGGTACTGGCCAGGGGCGCCAGCGCCGCGCGCGTTCAAAGATCTGACCAGCATTGCTGGCGTGCGTGATAATCAGCTCATTGGCTATGGCCTGGTCGCGGGCTTAAATGGCACGGGAGACAGCAACAATACTGGCTTTAGTAGTCAGACAGTGAGTACGATGCTGCGCACTATGGGCCTGACTATCGATGCGGCAAAAATCCGCGCCCGTAACGCTGCCGTGGTCATGGTGACGGCCACCCTGCCGCCGTTTGCCCGGGCCGAGCGGGCATAGTCGATGTGCTGGTCTCCTCGATGGGCGATGCCAAGAGTCTGCAAGGAGGGACCCTGCTTCTCACCCCACTCCGCGCTCCCAATGGCCAGATCTATGCAGTAGCCCAGGGGCCAGTATCCATTGGTGGCTTTGCGGTCCGTGGCAAAATCCGGCAGTAGTGTCCAGCAGAACCATCCCACGGCGGGCCAGATCACCAATGGTGCCCTCATCGAGGGAGAGGTAGGCCTACAGTTTAACGGGCGCGAGTCTATTCGCATGCTCCTCAACACTCCTGATTTCACCACGAGTGCCCGCCTGGCCGATACCATCAACACGCAGCTCGGGGCAGGTGTGGCACGGGCGGTTGACAGCGGCACGATTGAGGTGCAGGTGCTTGAGCCCTATCGCGCCAACGTCGCGGCTCTTTGTCGCCACCCTGGAAAATATGGAAGTGACCCCAGACCAGGTCGCTAAAGTCGTCCTCGACGAGCGCACAGGCACGGTTGTGATCGGGGAAAATGTCCGTATTGCCACAGTGGCGATTGCGCATGGCAATCTCAGCATCGAAATTCGCGAAGAACCCCAGGTGTCCCAACCAGCCCCGCTGTCACAGGGGAAAACGGTCGTCACGCCCAAGAGCGAGGTGAAGGTGAAGGAGGATAAGAGTCAAGTCATCCTGCTCTCACAGGCCGTGACCATTCGTGATCTGGTCCGCGCCCTGAACAGCATTGGAGCAACGCCGCGCGATCTGGTGGCCATCTTTCAAGCGATCAAGGCCGCCGGTGCTCTGCAAGCAAAATTGGAGATCATGTAACGTGGGACTAGTCACTTCCTGCCGCGCTACCGCCACAAGCACTGCAACCTGATGAGAGTGCTCGTGCGCAAGCAGTTAAACGCCCAGATGACAGCTGGGGAGCGTGGACTGAACGGCAAACCTCAGGACGTCAAAGCGCCGCAGCAGAGCTGGCCTCACTCTTCGTCTACCAGATGCTGGCGGCCATGCGCCGCACTGTGCCCAAGTCAGGCTTGCTCGACAAGGGGTTTGCGCATGATACGTACCTCTCCCTTTTCGATCAGGAGATTGCCCGTCATATGGCCCGCCGGGAAGATCTGGGTCTGACCGCCTTGCTGCAACGCCAGCTCGACAAGGACACTGACGCAGACCGCCAGCTCCCGGGCCGAAGCCGAAGCACAGCGCTGCCGCGTCCGCCCACAGCTCTGCATGCAGGGAGAGCGACGGCCATCGACGCGTATCGTCAGCAAGCTGGACCGACGGACGGCATGTTTAGGCTGCCTGTGGAGGGACAGCGTACCTCCGGCTTTGGTATGCGGCTGCATCCCATGGACCACGAAGAGCGGCTGCATAGTGGCATGGACATCGCGGCACCGACCGGCACCCCGATACAGGCCGCTGCCGCCGGGCAGGTGGTCTTTAGTGGCACGCAGGCAGGATACGGGAATGTTGTGGTCATCGAGCACGCGGAGGGCTATGCCACCCTCTACGCCCATAACACGGAAAACCTCGTGTCCGTTGGGACTACTGTGAGCCAGGGACAGCCAATCGCCACGGTGGGGAGCACAGGGCGGTCAACCGGTTCCCATGTGCACTTCGAGGTCCGCAAAGATGGCAAGCGGCTCGACCCGGCCCTGTTCTTTGCCACTGGTAGCACGCCAAAATCGGCACCAGCGGTTGAGGCCGACAGTTTTCCAACAATAGTGCGCTGAAGTTTCTCATGGCCTTTACCGATACAGAAGCTATACAATAGAGCTGAGCAGTGCATATGCTTGAGGAGGCCATAAAGGAGTAGAAACGTTATGAGAATTACTGGTCAAGAGACAACCAATAACGCACGACGTCCAGAGAATGCGGTGACGCAGTAATGAAGCGTCCCGTACCAAATCTTCTGAGGACGTAGACAATAGTAACAGAAGTTGCAGCATCAGATAAAGTTGAACTGTCTTCCCAGGCCCGCGATATCCAGCGGGCGCGGGAAGTGGCGCAGGATGCGCCAGAGGTCCGGGCGGATAAGGTCGAGGCGGCACGCCGCGCCTTGCAAAGTGGCGACCTCAACCTGAACGGTCAGGACCTTGCAGATAAACTCCCTGCAGGATGCCCTGCCAAGCTGAGAGCAGTAGCGCCTGAGCGTCGTGGCGCTATGGGACCAGTCTGGTCGGGCAGAGCCGGGAGATCTGTGTCGTGGCCCCACACATACTCAGGAAGAGAGCATGAGCACATCAGCGCCGTTGCTTGCCGAGTTAGACCATCTCCTGCAGCAGGAGGTGGAAGCCTATGAGCACTTGCTGGCACTGCACCAGGAAGTCCAGCGCTGCCTGGCAGCATCAGCACTGGACCCGCTGTTGGCGAGTCTTCAGGCCAGAGAGCACGTGGCACGTCATATCGCCCACGTGGAACACCAACGCGCTGCAGTGACAGCCCAACTCACACCACTCCTACAGCTTTCAGCGACCGACGTCACCTTGCAGCGCCTGAGTACGCGGGTCGATGCTCCCTATGCGAGCCGCTTTCGCCAGTATCGTACCCGGCTTCGAACACTCGTCGATGATGTCCAGCAACTCAATAACACGCAGGCGCAACTGTTACGTGAGGTACGAGCGTTTGTGGATGCGGCACTGGCCTTTTTACGGGCCTGCTCCCGGCACAGCCGATGTATCTCCAGTCGGGAAGTTGACCACGCCCACGCAGGGACGCTTCCTCTCTGGGAGGGTCTAAGGCTATGGGCACCTTCGGGGGTATTCTCTTCACGGGGCAACAGGCCCTGCTGGCACATCAAACGGCCCTGCAGGTCACGGGCCAGAATATTGCCAACGCCAACACGCCTGGCTATTCCCGTGAACGTGCAGAGCTGGTCTCGGCACCGTCCTCCCTTACCACTATCTTGCGCTCTGGAGTGAATGTCGAGGAGGTCACGCGTGCCTACGATCGCTTCGTCACGACGCAAATCACACGTGGCCAGTAGTAACCAGCAGAGCACCCAGACCCAGTCCGACCTCCTGGGGCAGATCGAAGCCCTGTTCAACGATCTGAACACGCCTGCGACAGGCATCTCGGGGGCGCTGAATACGCTCTTCAATGACTTCACATAGTCTGGCACAGAATCCGCAAGGGGCTGGCAGAGCGTAACGTCCTCGTGCAGCAAGGAGAGACCGTGGCTGATGCCTTCCATCAGCTAACGGATGGACTCCAGGGCGTGCGTCAACAGAGCAATGGGGCGCTTGGCGATGCGGTCGACTAGTGTCAACAGTCTGACCAAACAATTGGCGGATCTCAATGTGCAGATCCGGCAGCGGGAAGTGGATCCCAAGAATCACGCCAATACCCTGCGTGATCAGCAGGACGCGCTCCTGAAGCAACTCGCCGAGAAAGTCAATATTACTTCCTTCTGCCACGAATTCTGGCCAGTTGACTGTCCTCCTGGGCGGTGGCCGACCCCTGGTTGAAGGCGCGCAGTCGTTCAACCTGGCGACGAGAGTCGACCCGGATGATTCCCAGCGCTTGCTCGTCGAGCTCTCAAGATGCCCAGGGCAACGGCACAGACGTCACCGCGAGTATCCAGAGTGGCAGCATCCATGGTTTGCTCGCAGGTGCGCGATACCATTCTGCCACGCCTCAGTGCCAGTCTTGATCGCCTGGCAGCACAACTGACCACGAGTCTGAATCAGACGCATAGTACTGGATACGGCTCTGGACGGCACGACCGGGATAGACTTCTTTGTGGCGCGGCAGGTCACAGGGCAGGCTTTGGCGGCGAATACAGGCGGTGGGACACTGCAGAAGTGTCAGCGTCTTCGACCCATCCCAGCTCACACTCGACGATTACCGCCTCCAGTTTGCCAGGGGTGGTCCGCCGCCGACCTTTGACATTGTCAATGCCACGACCGGTGCCACCGTGGCCGCTGGTCAGAACTATACCGCTGGCGCGACGTTCCACTTCGCCGGGCTGGCGGTCACGCTCGCTGATAATGGCACGCCACCGCAGCCTGGTGATACGCTTTCTCCTGCAGCACGACACGCGATGCTGCGAAGAACATTGCCATTGCATCCCGCGCTGCTGACGGATCCACGGCAGGTAGCTGCAGCGCAAACGCCCAACCCTGGCGATAACGCGAATGCGCTTGCTCTCGCCCAGTTGCAAGATGCACAGGCCATTGACGGTAGCACATTTGCAGACGTCTTACCAGACCCTAGTGGCGAGTGTGGGGGCGGAAAGCCAGCATGCGTCCCAGCCTGGCAGATCAACAGCACGCGTCCTGACCGACCTGGAAAATCGTCGTGAGTCATTGTCTGGTGTATCGCTGGACGAAGAACAGGTCAATCTCATCCGTTTTCAGCAGGCGTATAACGCTGCGGCGACAGTTCATCCATATTGCGGATCAACTAGGTCAGACCGTGCTGGATCTGATCCGGTAGGAGTAACCATCAGCTGACAGCCAGCAGCCATCGACGAGAGGCGACGCCTATGCGCATCACCAATATACCTGCTATTCAATACGAGCCTGGCAAATATCCAGCAGCAAAATGCGCGTCTGCTCCAGACGTCTGAAGAAGCCTCATCAGGTCTACGCCTGCAGCGCCCGTCAGACGATCCTGCTGGCACACGGCGTGTGCTCGAATCTACGCAGTAGCCTGTCGTCGCTCGATCAGTTCAAAAGCCAACAGACGGTAGTGAGACAGCCTGCTGGACGGTACCGATACCGCCCTGCAAAACACCGAAACGCTCCTGCTTTCCGCCAAAGGGCTGGCGCTGCGTGGCGCGAGTGACACGCTCGGCCCTGAGCAGAGAGCGCACGCTCGCGAGTGAAGTCGGTGGCCTGTTGCAGCAGGCTATCGCTCTCGGGAATAGCGACGTGAATGGTCGCTACCTGTTCGCTGGGCAAGCCAATGACCAACCACCTTTCTCGGTGCAGGCCACTGTGGCACAGCACCGGTGCGCACGTGCCACGCCGTCGGGCACGCTGACACCGCTGGGCGTGGGCGACCTGACGATCAACGGCCGTGAGCATACGTGCGACCCAGGCCGCCGATGATCCGCTCTCCACCGTCGATGCCGCGGCCAGTGCGCGGGCTGTAGCCGCAGCCATTAATGCTGCGACTCCCAGCACGGGGGTGCAGGCCACTGCCGGTAGTACGACACGCGCCCTGACGGTGCTCAACTTTGGTGCTCTCGCCGGCAATGCGCTCACGGTGAACGGGGTCCCGGTCACGGGGACTATCACTGACGCGGCTTCCCTGGTCGCGGCTGTCAATACGGCCCAGATTCCCGGGGTCTTTGCCTCTTCGAGTGCAGCGGACAATCTCACCCTGACCGCCGCTGACGGACGCAATATTGCGCTTGCCACCGATGGCAGCGCCGCGAGTGGCATAAACTTCCTGGGCTTTAACCCCAGCGGTGGGGTCGCTGCGAGTGCAACGACCACCGGCGTCGTCACCCTCTCCTCTGCCAACGCCTTTACCCTCACCGGGCTCAACCCTGGCAACGCCGGCTTGCGCTCAGGACCGGTCAATCTGACGGCGCGTTTTCGCGGGGATAATCACAGCATCACGCAGGCGATTGGGCGACGCAAACGCTGACCACCAATGTGGTAGCCTCGCAGTTCCTGGTCGCCGACCTCCAGCCGGCGCTCGACCGCTCCACACCGCTCGCCAGTTTGCGGCAGGGCCAGGGATACAGCCGGGAAGTATCGCCATTACAGACCGCGCCGGGAATACCGCCACTGTCGATCTGTCGCAAGCCGTGACGGTGGGGGATGTGATCGGATGCAATTTCGGCGGCATCGGGTGTCAACGTCACGGCGACTGTGAACAATGCGCAGAGTGACCTCACCATTGTTGATGATAATGCTGCTCCGGTGCGGAATTTGACCATAGCAGATGTCGGCGGTACGACCACCGCGCGTGATCTGGGCCTTGCTGTTGACCGTCCTGGCCCAATCGTTGGCCTGCCGCTTCACCCACAGTTGACGTCTACCACCTCACTGAATTTGCTCTATGAGGGACGCGGGGTCCACTTTGGGGACCATGCACATTACCAATGGGGCCCAGGAAACAGACATCGACCTCTCGACAGCCCATACCATGGGTGATGTCCTGCGCGCCATCAATACCTCCACCGCCGGGGTGCAGGCCACATTCAATACCAATGGGACAGCGTTGCAAGTACGCTCGACAAACACCAGTACTGTGGCAGTGGTCACCGAGGTCGGTGGTGGTCAGAGCGCTGCCGCCTTAGGTCTAGGAGGACACGATACAATCAACATGTTGAGCCTGTTGCAAGAAGCGCTGCAGAAAACGACAGGCCGGCCTTGAGTGCCCTGGTGACCTCGCTCGACGAGGGGGTACGCGGTGTTACGGCGCTACGGACGGAGGTTGGGGTGCGCACAAACACCGTGTCGGCCACAGCAGAGATGCAAGCCGACTTCGCCATAACACCTCACGTCACTGCTGTCGGAGACGGAGGACAGTGATGTGGCCGAGGTTTTCACGCGTTTATCCCAGCTCAACGTCGGCTTACAAGCGGCTTTAGCGACGTCCGCACGTATCATGCAATCGACCCTGCTGGACTTTTTGCGCTAACGGCTGCCCGCACACCATCCCGCATACTCGCCATGGAGGGTGCTATGCTGGTTTTATCACGGAAATTGGGCGAAAGCATTGCGATTGATGATCGCATCACCATTACGGTCATCGCCCTCAAAGGCAATCAGGTGAAGCTGGGGATTGACGCGCCAGCCGAGACCAAGATCTATCGCCAGGAGATCTACGCCAAGATTATGGAAGCCAATAAACAAGCGGCGATAACGCGTCAGCACGATCTCTCTACGATGCGCGCCTTGTGGCCGTGCGCACCCCATACTGAGACAGGGAGGGCATAACGCCTATGGACTTAAGCCATTTCGGTGCTGTGGAGCATGATTGGCATATGCAGCTACACATGCCTGCTGGCCTCCTCGGCTTTCCCGAGGTCAAGGAGTATCTCATCGTTGATCCTGCACCAGAGCTGCCTGTGAAATGGTTGCAGGCCCCCGATGAGCTGAACCTGGCCTTTGTCATCACCGACCCATGTATCTTGCTGCCTGACTATCAGGTCGAACTGACGCCATCTGGATCTCACCGGACGTGGGAGCCCACGCCACCTACAGACCTCTTCTCGTTGCCATCGTCACGCTGCCCCGTGAGACCACGGCCTATCCCACGGTGAATTTACAAGGCCCGGTGCTCATTAATCGGGCCAATGGCTGGGCCAAACAGCTCGTGCTGGTCCAGGGGACCTATCACACCCATCATCCGCTAACCCTGGTGCCCTCTCGCAACAGCGCTTGAGGCAGGGTCTGGCGGCCGTTTCTACGTCAGTACCATTTTTCCTTGTCGACCACGTTGAGCAGCGGCTCGTTTCTGGCGAAGCGCCGACAGTTCTCGAGCAGGTATCTCCTCCCACTTCTGGCGATACGGCGCACCGGAGATCGCGACGTGGGGGTGATAAGCACGTTCGGCATCCCCACAGCGGGCTGTCGGGCGGCAGCGGCTCCGGGTCGACCACGTCGAGTCCTGCGCCGGCCGAGCTGGCCGGACCGGAGGGCCGCAATCAGGTCCGCCGTCACGACGCAGCGGCCGCGGGCGATATTGATGAAGTACGAGCCACGCTTCATCCGCGCGAAGAGCCTGGCGTTGAACATCCCCAGTGTCTCTGGCGTCTCCGGCGTTGTCACGATCACGAAGTCGGCCTCGCCCAGGCGCTCCTCCAGCCGGTCGGGCGTGAACAGCTCGGCCATGCCAGTCGGCGGGTCCGTCACCCGCGGGTCGGCGCCGAGCACCCGCATGCCGAAGGCGGCGCAGAGCTTGCTCGCCTCGCTGCCGGCGCCGCCGACACCGACGATCAGCACCGTTTGGGTCGGCAGGTCGATCATCCCCGGCCCTCTCTGCCACTGCTTCTGCGGCAGGTAGTGCTCGAATCGACGCGCAAAGGCGAGCAAGAACGCCACGGCGTGGGCTGCAGAGGTGCTCGTTGTAGCTGCCCCGCATGTTCGTCACGACGACATCGCTCTGCACGAGCGCGTCGTAGAACCAGTCGCCGCCCAGGCCAGGCACGGGCGGCGCAGATCCAGCGCAGCTTCTTCGCCCGGGCGAAGAGCTCTGGCGGCACCGTCCCGTAGGCGGCGTCGGCGTCCTCGATCTCGGTGAGGGCGTCTTGGGGATCCCAGAACGCCTTGGCCACAGCACCGGGGACGGCCTGCCGGATCTTCTCCGGCCACGACTCGTCGACGTCCGGGGGCAGCAGCAGGATCTTGAAGCTCATGGCATTGCTCCTGTGGTCATCCCAAATCATCCGGATTGCCGGTGTAGGTCAATGCGCAGCCGCCCTGCAAGGCTGATCGTCATGTTCTCGATCGGTACTATGCTACTGCTTCGATCCATTGCAGCTCATACGGCGGCGCTATGGCCCATCATACCAGAACCGTAGAGGGCTCAGGCATAGCCATCCTATGGTTCCGTGGGGCAACCCCAGGTTGGTGAGAGCTGTCCCTAGCGTGATACCATGGGCGAGCAATCTGTATGCCAGGCAGGGCAGACCCCCGTCTCCTGCTACCCCGGTCTGCCGGGCCGGGTGTGGCGGACGAACAGGCACTGCGGACTGGGGGTGCATGGCGCGGGATGGAGGAGAGCTGACAGCCATGTATCGTTAAATACAATGCAGTTTAGGTTGAGACGGCTCCTGACTGTATAAGGGAGGTAATAGGGTCTGCTCGACGGCCTGGCCCCATGCCTTGGCAGCATCGGGGCAGTCGTGCCTGGCAGTCTGAGGCGGTCTTGGCCTGCATCACGGGATGCTTGACGGCAGGTGTCCGTCGCATATAAAGTGAGGCGGACAGCCATGGGCTAGCCGGTCTCTGCCGCTCAGTACGAGCGTTGATATGACTTCCGATGTCAAGGGTGGGGAGCAACTTTTTTACGTCTGCCTCATCGTTTTTCCCTTTGTCTATCGGAAGAGCCGGAGCCAGTAAGACACGACGGTTGATCACTGCTGATATCCGTGGGTTGGCTCCCACCTTCCTTGCCTCCGTCGGGTGCCTGCCTCACTCGAGGGACGAGAGTACCTTGCGGCCTCTTCACGCTGCCGAGGGTGACCCCACACCGGGGCTGCGCCTCTTCCGATAGAGGTTGGAAACCTCGCAAGCTTGTACAGTCAACACGCCGTCATCTTTAGGCTTTCGGCGGCACGACAACCTGCTTGGCAATGGCCCACATGCAGGCACTTCATTCCCGGGCAATGGCCACAACGACCTGATTGGCATGTTTGCCTGTGGCCATCAACTGGCGATACCGTGTGCAGAGCCGGACTTGCGCTTTCCAACTGATGAGCCTGGATCGCTGTGGGGAGCTTTTCCAGGCGCAGGTGCAGGTGCCGACTGACTTTCGCTGGATACCGGTACGCCCAGGCGCCTTCGACGAGAGCACGACGCGCATGGGTATTGCCCGTCTTGGTAATGCTGCCTTGCTGACGACGCGGCCCACTCGCATATTCTGACGGCGTCAACCCCAAATAATTCATGAGCTGTCGGGGTTATCGAAGCGCGTCAGGTCTCCGAGTTCGGCCACGGTGGTCACCGCGACCGTGAACTGGACGCCCCGTAAGGCCTGGAGCGCCGCGACCACAGGCTGGAAGCGCCAGGTTTGCACCTGGTCGCGGAGTTCGTGCTCGAGACGCTGCAAGCGTGCGGTCTGTTCCGTCACAGTCTGGACGTATTCCTGCAAGACAATGTGCTGTGCCGGGGTGGGGCAGACCACCTCGCTGAGCCAGCGCAGGTGGGCCGGGCTCCAGTTGGCCCGCCCTGTAGAGCGGATATCGTGCCGCAGCACGAAGGCTTTGAGCCGCAACGTGGCCGCCTTGAGATCCCGGAGGGTCTCTTCCCGCGCCCGGCTCAGGTCGCGGATGGCTTCATCGTCGACGGCGGGCACATACACAGGGGTGAGGTCCCCTGAGCGCATGAGCCGGGCCAATTGCCGGGCGTCACGCCGGTCGGTTTTGACCCGGTCGCCCGGCTTTTTGGGAATCAAGGAGGGAGCGATGACCCAGCAGACGTCGCCTTTTTCGTCAGGGAGCGATAGAGCCAGGAGCCGCAGGGGCCAGCTTCGTAGACGAAGACGAGCTGCGGACCCTTCGACTGCAGATGCCGAAGCAGCTTATCAATATCGCACTGCCGGGTCCCAATCGTGCCGAGGGAGACCACCTCGGCGCCATGTTCTTGGGCGACATAGGCGACCGCGATGGACTCTTTATGGACATCCATGCCGACGTCGAGCGTGCGTAGACTGTGACATGGCTGACCTCCGAGTCTGTGGCATGCCTGTTGGCGACAGGATGCCGTGCTGGTTTCGGTAAGTGACCCCGCGATGCAATCGGGGTCAGCCTACCCATCGGAAGTCATTATGGGCAACAGGGTGTGCGCTGCATCACGCGTCGTGCGTCACGAATGGACATCTGCTATGCCATCCAACTTCGACCTCATCATCACCGCCGACTACCCGAGCCGCACGGCGGAACTCCGCCTGCTCGATGAGCATGGCGTGCAGCTCGCCTACCGGCAGACGGATTTCAAGACCATCGCCGGTTTCCTCGCCAGCAGGGGTTGTTCGACCTGCGGAACTACCTGCACCATTACGTCGAGCCGGGCCGGGAAGCGGCGAGCGTCGCGGAGATCGGCGTGTGCATCGCCGAGGAGGTGCTGGGCGCGGACATCTTCCGCACGCTTGCGGCATCCGAGTCCCAGCGCGCGCTCCGCATCCAGTTACCCGGCGCCACCGAGGCGGACAATCACCTGGCGGCGGCGCTCGCCCGCGTGCCGTGGGAGATGGCGCGGGCGGCGGCGGACCAGCCCACGCTGGGCGAGCGCAACCTCCTCGTCCGCGTCGTCCATGACATGGCGGCGCCGGCCACGCAGCCGCTCGCTCTCGGCAAGGACGAGTGCCTGCGCGTGCTGTTCGTCTTCGCCGAAGCGCGGGGTCGCGCCCGCTGGCGGCGCGGCTGGAGCGGCGGGTCTTGCGCCGGCTCTTTGAACAGGAAATCTATCCGCAGCGCCGCATCGTCGCCGACTTCCTCACGCACGGCGTCACGCGCCAGCGGTTGCAGGCGCAGATCCAGGAAAACGGCGGCTACCACATCGTCCACTGGAGCGGGCACGGGCACCTGAACCTCCTCGAACTCGCCAAACCCGGCGGCGCACAAGACTTCCTCTCTGGCGAGGACCTGCTCGATCTCTTCATCAGGGCCGGCGGCTTCATCCCGCGCCTCTTCTTCCTCAGCGCCTCGCCACTCCGGCGACATCCTGCGCGTGCAGGACTGGAACGACTTCCTCGCCGTGGCCCAGGGCAAGGAGCCGGGCACGAAGGACACTCCGGCCTCGGAAACGAAAGACATCCCGCTGGACGAGCGCCCCGGCTACACCGGCACCGCCCACGCGCTGCTCCAGGGTGGCGTGTCGTCCGTGGTCGCCATGCGCTATGCCGTGGGTGACGACTATGCCCGCGAGCTGGCCGTCGAGTTCTACCGCGCCCTGCTGGCCCACGCGCAGCCGGAAGACCGCTGCCGCGGCCCTGACCATGGCCCGGCAGTCGCTGCTCGATCCGCACAGGCCCGACCGCGCCCGCTACGATGTCTGCGATCACGCCACGCCCGTGCTCTACGGCGCAGAGCAGCCCGGCCTGACCGTTGCAGAAGGGCCGCAGCCCCGGTCTCGACACGCGCAATCCCCGGCTGCACCAGATCGCCGAATTGACCACGGCGGGACACGCAGCACTTCGTCGGGCGCACCTGGGAACTGGCCGGGCTGGGCGCGGACTTCATCGGCTCCAGCAGCGGGGCGGAGGTGAAGCCCGTGGCGCTCATCACCGGCCTGGGTGGGATGGGCAAGACGGCGCTCACTGCCGAGGCGCTGGCGCTCTGGGAGTCGCGTTTCGAGTGGGTGCTGCTCTATCAGGCCAAGCCGAATGCGCTCGGCTTCGACGCCACGCTGCGCGACATCCACCTGAAGCTCTACGCCGAGCTGGGTCGCTACCACGAGCATGTGCAGGAGCGGCCCGCCGATGCCATCTACCGGGCGGCGGATGCGGAGTTCACCGGCGCGGAGCGGCTGGAGCGCCTGACGCGCAATCTCGTCCGCGCCCTGCGCGATGAGCCGATCCTGCTCGTGCTGGACAACTTCGAGACCAACCTCAAGCCGCAGGCCGAACCCGGCACTGCCGCTGAACCGCTCTGGGCCTGCCAGGACCCGGCCTGGGACCGTTGCCTCACCCAACTCGCGGCGGAACTGGTCGGCACGCCCTCGCGGGTGCTGATCACCTGCCGGCGGCCGCTCGCCGCGCTGGCGGGGACGGCCTGCCAGCGGGTGCTGCTCGGTCCGCTGCCGGCGGGCGAGGCCGCGCTCTACCTGCGGGAGCACGCCGGCTTGAGCCGCATGATCTTCAGCGGCGATGCGGCGGAACGCGCCCTCGCCATGCGCCTGCTGCAGGCCAGCCGTTTCCACCCGCTGCTCATGGACCGTCTGGCCCGGCTGGCCACGGTGGGCCGGCGCTGCGGCCGCAGCTCCTGCAAGCGCTCGAAGCGCTGGAGACACGCCACGACTACTCTCAGCTTCCGGCCTTGTTCGCCACCGACCCGGGGATGCGAAGGAGCTGGCCTACCTGAACGATGCGCTCGCCACCTCGCTCGATCAGCTCATCCGCGATGCCAGCCCGGACGCCCGCCGCCTGCTGTGGATGATCGCCGTGGCCAATGATCCCGTCACCCTCGCACCTGCTGCAAGAGCGCGTGTGAGCGCGGCTCCGGCCCGGCCCGATCCGGACACCGCTGCTGCGCCACCTGGTGGCCGTGGGCCTGGCCACGGAGGAGCGCACTGGACCGGACGATGCCAATCCCGACCTCACCTGCCACGAGCTGGTACGCGAGCGCATCCGCGCCTGGATGCACGACCACCCGCAGGACCGGGCCGACCTGACGGAGAACACCATCCGCCTCGCCTATGCCGAGCGGCTGGAGGCGGTGTTCTGATGCCCTCCAGCACCAGAACATGACCGCCGCCCTGCAGGCCGGCAGCCGCGCCCTGGTCTATTACGTCCAGGCCGGGGCCTACGACCGGCTGGGTGGCTTCGCCAGCGGCCTCGTCACCAGCACCAGCGATCCCCGCCTGCTGGCGGGCCTGCTCCCGCACCTGGAGGCCGCCGCCGAGTCTGCCCCGGAGGGCACAGCCGCGCTGGTCGCTGCCTCTGCTATCCTCGCCGATGCGCTAGAGACATGCGTGGCCGCCCCGATGCCAGCCTGCCCTTCTACGAGCAAGGCCGCCACCCTGAGCCCGCACCGCCGCCGAGGCCCAGGGTGAAAACGGGCGCCAGGCATGGGCGGATGTCGCCGCGATCACCGGCAACTGGGCCGGCGCGCTCATGATGACCGGCGACCTCGACGCCTCGCACCAGCGGCACCTCGACAGCGCCGAGGCTGAGAAAAAAGCGGGCAGCCCCGCCGTCAATGTCATCGTCAGCGAGCTGGAGGCCCTGCGCATCGATATTATGCGAGGCCAGGTCGCGCAGGCGCTGCCACAGGTGGAAGCGCGGCTGGCTGCAGGTGGAGGCCTGGTGGCAGCAGCACCGCTCCGGCCAGAGCGTGCCAGAGGCTCCCGATCCTGAGATTCCTCGCCCGCACGCTCATCAGCGCGCTCGACATTGCCAGGGAAGCCCACTCATGCCCAGCGAGGACTGGGAACCCGCCCTGCGCCGCGCCGATACCATCCTGGAGGTCGAGCGAGCGCTGGGAGCGCCCGGCGGAGGACATCGCCATCACTCGGATGAACCGCGCCAACGTGCTGGGGCAGTCTGGGCCGCTTCGGCGAGGCGAAGATCGAGCTGGAGGACTGCCTCCAGGTCTTCCAGGACGATCCTGCCAATCGTGCCAAGACGCTCAGTGTCCCTCGCCCGCCTGTTCTACGACACAAGGCGACGTCGCCCAGGCCATCACCCAGGAGCGCCGCGCCCTCGCCCTCTGCGAGCAGTTGCCCGATCCCGACGACCGCGCCATCTCGCACAACAACCTGTGCCACCTACCTCGCAGTGCAGCGGCACCGCCGTCCGCCCTCGCCGAATCCTCCGCCACCAGCTTGCCGCCCTCATTTACCGGCTCGTCGCCGGGCTGGGGCAGGACCTCCAGAGCTCGCTGCGACAACTACGCCATCCGCTTCCGCCGCGCCCAGGCTGCCGGCACTGCCGCTGACCGTGCCCCGCGTGGCCGAACTGCTCGCCGACCCCGCCTTCCGCCCAGCTGGACGACTGGCTCCGCCAGCGCCAGGCCGACGTGGCCGAGGTGCAGGCCGCTGTGGATCAGGCGCTGAACAGTGCCTGGCAGGCGGCGCTGGACAGAAGTAAGCAGAGCGAACCTGCACCATGGCAACACCCACAAACCCACCACGGCCGCTCGCCGAGCTGCTCACAGAACTCGAAGCCGCCGTCCGCGCCGGGGACCGCGCTCGCGCCTACGCAGCCTCGAACAGACGATCCTGCAGCGCCTGGCCAGCGAGGCGGCTGACCGCGCCGGCCTGGAACGCCGCGTCCGCGCCTGATGGCGGCACTGGCTCAGCCCGCCGCCGGTCCTCGCGTCATCAACCTGGACCCGTTCAACCTCGAACGCGGCAGCCCGATCGCCCGACGCCGAATGGCGTGGTCTATCCCATGTGGTTCGGCACCAACCGCAAGCCAGCGGCGCAGGGCGATGGCTTCACTGGCGAGCGCCACGACCGCATCACCCGTGGCCGCGTCGAGGTGTATGTGCCGGAGGCGCACCGCTTCGGCGAGACTGGTACGGGCTTCTGGCAGACGTCTGCTGCGTTTCGACCTCGCGCGACGACCGCCTGCGGCTCCAGCACGTGGAGAGGCAGGAGCGCGACGCCTTCTTCGCGGACATCCACCAGGGCGATGCAGGCTGCACGCGACAGCGGCGAGCAGCCGCACGCGCTGTTCTTCCTGCATGGATTCAACGTCACCTTCGCGGACGCGGCGATCCGCGCGGCGCAGATCGGCTACGACCTGAAGGTGCCCGGAGCGACGGCGTTCTTCAGCTGGCCCTCGCGCGGCAGCGTGGCGGCCTACCCGGTGGATGAGGCGAGCATCGAGGCCAGCGAGCGGGCGATCACGGATTTCCTCGTGGACTTCACCGGCGCACTGCGGGGCGGAGAAGGTGCACGTCATCGCGCACAGCATGGGCAATCGCGGCCTGCTGCGCGCCGCTGGCAGCGGATCGCGGCGCAGGCGCAGACGCTGGGCCAGGTGAAGTTCGGCCAGGTCTTCCTCGCCGCGCCGGATGTGGACCGCGATCTGTTTCTCGACCTCGCCCGTCTCTACCCGGAGCACGCCGAGCGCACCACGCTCTATGCCTCCAATGGCGACCTGCCGGTGCATCTCTCCGCGAAACTGCACGACGCGCCGCGCTCTGGATACTTCATGCCCTACACCGTGGCTCCCGGCATCGACAACGGTGGCCGTGCCGGACTTCGACATCGATCTGCTGGGCCACTCCTACTTCGCCCAGGCGGAGGCGTTGCTGTATGACATCTACGATCTCATGCGCCACAACGAGGCTCCGGCACAGCGGCAGCGGATCACGCCCGCAGTGCATGAGGGCACCGCTTTTGGAGGCTGAGGAGATAAGGTTGAGGAGGAGACCCGCTACTATCACCACGCAGGAGCCGACGTTGGGCTTTGAGGATCTCTACTTTTTGACAGCGCACACGCATCCGTGTACACTGAGGCATGAAGAAACAGGAGTTGGAGACAGCGCTCGGCAACTCGGTTCGGCGGTTCCTCCGCCACGGGGCCGGCATGACGTCTGGACCGATGGCCAACGGCAGGAAGCCATCCCCCGCCACCGAGATCAACGGCCAAATTGGCGCGAGCGATTCTCCAACGGGTTCGTAGGAACAAATGAGTATGCGATTCGCTGGCAGCATCTACAAAGATGGCAAGTTTTGGCTGGCTGAGCTCCCAATACTTGGACGCCATGATGGCCCGCAAGGCCGGACGCGCAAAGAAGCCTTCGCGATGGTCGCGACTGACCTCACTGGAAACCCTGGTGGATCGCCCCGGGATTTTACGGTCCACGTGCATCCAGGGGAGGATGACCATTTCGAGAAGTGAGTGCGTCCGACATGCGTCCCCTCGTCGGTCTGCTCCTCCGGCGGCAGCGGGAACGCAGCGGGCTCTCGCTGGCCGACGCCGCGGCGCGGTTGGGGGCCAAGTCACTGTCAATGCGTATGCCCGGTACGAGCGTGGCACCTCCTTACCCACAGTCGAGAAGCTCGATGCGCTGCTCCATGCTGTGTATCTCCTGACCGCGACTTGTGCTGCACCCGGAGCACGGCAGGGTAGTGCATACCGAGTCTATCCTCTGGCGCTGCACCGGGCAACCCGGTGGAGCCAGCGTCCGGCCGCACCAGAGGAGGCGTGCTCTGTCCCTATGTGCTATCCAGGGAGACGAGGGCCTGGAGCGCGGGTTCGGCGCTACACGTCCACGCCACATCCTGACGGTGCTCGTGCAAGCCACCAGGAAAGGAGCCAGCAATGACGCCGACGATGAGGGCTGGGTGTTTCATCGCCAGGTATCCTGGCCGCCGCCGCGATGGCGGCAGCTCACTCCTTGGAGTCCAGGCGCAGGACGCGCTGGGAATCGAGCCCGGTGCGCTACCCGGACCCGGCTATCCAGGTGCCTGATCCGAGCTTCATCACGAAATATCGGCTCGGCAACGCCGCGTCGAGCGCCTTGCCACCGGGTTTCGCTGGTCGGAAGGCTCGGTGTGGTTCGGCGACGGGCGCTACCTGCTCTGGAGCGACATCCCGAACAACCGCATCATGAAGTGGGAGGAGGAGACGCGGCACCGGTCAGCGTCTTCCGCAAGCCCTCGAACAACGCCAACGGCAACACCGCGCGACCGCCAGGGCCGCCTCGTCACCTGCGAGCACGACACGCGGCGCGTGACGCGCACCGAGTACGACGGCACGATCACCGTGATCGCCGACAGGTCCGACGGCAAGCCGCTCAACTCGCCCAACGACGTGGTCTGCAAGTCCGACGGCTCGATCTGGTTCACCGACCTGCCGTCTCGGCATTCCGGGAACTACGAGGGCCACGCGGCGACGCCCCGAGCTGCCGACCAACGTGTACCGCAGGTCGACCCGAAGACGCGCCAGCTCGCGTGTGGCGACCGGGCGACGTCCACCGGCCGAACGGTCTCGCGTTTCTCGCCCGACGAGTCGCGGCTCTACATCGTCGTAGGCGGCGCCACGCCATCGGAGATCATGCGTTCTTCGACGTGGTGGACGGCGGCACGAAGCCTCGCCAACGGGCGCAGTGTTCGTCGAACGCCGAGGCCGGGATCGCCGGACGGCATGCGCTGTGACGTGGACGGCAACCTCTGGGTGGGCTGCGGCGGGCGGCGAGGGGCTCGACGGCGTCGGCGATCTTCAACCGCGACGGCGAAGCCGATCGGCCGCATCCGACCTGCCGGAGCGCTGCGCCAACGTCTGCTTCGGCGGCGCTCGACCGCAACCGGCCTCTTCCATGGCCGGCAGCCCGTCGCCCCACGCGCTCTACGTGAACGCCTAGGGCGCGACCCTGAGCTGAGCCGGATCAATCTCGAGATGCCTGAGCACCTGTCGGGGACAGCGGCGTTGAGGTTGCTGTTGCCCGCGCTGTTCTGCACCGTCCCATGACACTTTCCGTGCGGGTCTTCGGCGCAGCCTACTTCCTGAGAATCGCCTCGCACGCCATCGGTAGAGGCGCCTTTGACCCCTGTCCGTGGTGCTGTGGCTTGCGGGCCTCTTTCGGTAAACCACCAGGCCAGATCAGCCCCACACCCGTCCCCAGGCGGTATGGGCTCTTGCACTTGACACTCAGCGTCCCCGGTGGGCAGCGCTAGGCGGACGTGAAAATGGTCGTCGTGCCCCCACCAGGGGCGGAGTTTGCGCAGCCATGGCGCACCGGGGGATTGCCGACACAGCGCCTGCTTGATCACCGGATTGACAAAAATGCGCTCCACAGCCTCAAACCCCGCCGCGACCTGCAACAACTGCGCATGCTGTGGTGACCACTGACTGCTATCCAGCGTACGGCCATCGGACATGACCATGGAAAGAGCGCTGACGGTCTCGCGCTCTGCAGGCCGGCAGGGGATGGCCGTTGGGCAGGAGCCAGAACCAGAATGTCGACATCGAGACCAGTCTGATGACTGGCGTGTCCGCTCGGCGCTGGACCGCCTCTGGCTCGGCCCAGGTCACCAATAGAGAGGAGGCCGAGGCGCTGTTTGGTGGCGGCCTCCGCCAGATTCTTGCAGGTAACGAATGAGCGTAGGATGGCCACAAAAGCGACGCCGATAGCGCCGCATCGTTTGAAAGCCAGGCCCCTCAGGAGGTAGGGCAACCGCACCCTGCACACAGCCAGCCGTATAGGTCCCCACAGAGCGTGGGAGACCTGGAGCAGGGGTCAACAACGTCACTCCAGCTCCTGGGCCAGACTCTCAGATGGGAGCCATGCTCCAGACGACCAGCATGCTATGAGCCAGCAGACGCTTCATATCGCGCCCATCCGCAACCAGCAGGCGCTCAGTCATGGTAACGTGGCACGACCAACTCAGCCAGGCGGGCGAACTGATCGTTGATGGTCGGCCCGGAGACCATGCGGGCGCATGACAAACTTCGTGATGCCAACCTCGCACAAAGGCGTCGATACAGCGCAGGACAGCGTCAGGCGTGCGCCAGGCGGCGTAGGTCTTCGAAGGGGACACGTGGATTCAGTGCGCTTCACCAGAGCGGCGATCTCCGCACTGATGTCCTCGTCGCCAAAGTGGAAGGGGACGATAGGTCCCGTAATGGTCCTCTGGGACAGTCCGCTGGTACTCCTCGGCAGCCTGGCGAATGGCACACACCGACCTTGCCGGCTTCCTCTGGAGGCTGGGAGGAGCCCAGGAAACCGTCTCCCAGACGCGCTATGCGCTTGTAGGCAGCCGGAGAGCGCCCACCGAACCACACCGGCAGGGGCTGTTGCTTGGGCTTGGGATAGAGGGTGAGTTCGTGCGTGTTGTAGAACTGGCCCGGTGTGCGTCACCGCGTCTTCACTCCACAGGCGGCGCATCAGGGGCGACGGCTTCATCGGTCATGGCGCCGCGATGCCTTGGCGTGCGACCCACAGCGAGCCACTCGGCATCGTTATCGACGCCCAGCCCGAAGGCTGGGAGCATGTGCCACATGAGGAAATCAATGGTGGCGATTTCTTTCGCGAGCACCAGAGGGTCGCGTACAGTAGGGCGGCGACACTTACGATTTCCAGTCCGTTCGCCAGGTCCCAGTGAAAGTCACGATGGCAAGCGGGGTGCTCGAACGTCGCCAGCGCTTTGTCCAGTTGAGCCAGCCGTACGCCGATTTCCCAAATCGTTTCGCGCGCCGGAGAGGCGATCTTGGCCAGAGGTGTGCCAGGCAAATAAGTCAGCAGCCGAACCTGATTGGTAGCTCCGGCAGGCGCGAGCACCTCCGTTATCTCCGCGCCATTGATCGCCGGTACGACTGTGGGACAGAGCGAAAGATGTGCGACGTGCGCGAGCGTTGCGTTTTGCGCTTCGATTAAAGCCCGCTCTTCAAGCGCATTGGCAATCTTCAAAACAAACTTTCATGGGTCTTGGTCTCGAGCAGTGAAGTTTTGATCGCGTTCACTGGGCAAAGGGTTCGCAACCACCGCAAGCCGTAAGCCTTTCGGCCATGCCGATGGCATCTTCGATTCTAAAGCGAGGAGTATTAGCTAGCAGCAACATGACCCCAATCTCAGTCTCTTGAGTGATCATCAGATGACTTGCTTGCCAGCCGTGTTTCCAGACAGGCAATCAAAACACAAAAAACTCAACGTGCCCACATTGCTCGCAGTGATACAGTTTCCAGGTCTTCCTGCTTGACGAGCAACTCCGCGAAATCGCCGAGCGCTCCCAGGCTGGGTCCTTCATGGAAGCGTTTCTGACCTATATAGCGCAGGACTCCGGGACACCTGCCGCACTGCATTCGCTGGTGCTTGCGATTAAGGCCTGGCGATGTGAGGCTCGTCCTGCAGGTTCTGGCGGGAGCAGGGAACTCAGATAGTCGACCCGACCGGGTCGCCTGACAGTGCCAACAGATCTCGAGGATATCGTCGACTTCCTCTTTGCACCTGAGAGCAGTTCCACGTCATGTATTTTGTCCGGGCAGTGTCCATGCAGGAGGGCACGTCGACCCTTGCCGACAGCGCTGGAATTATTTGAAGATCAGCGGGTTGTCGGCTAAGCCGCTGCGCGCGCAACACATTGCATTAAAGTCAGCGGCAGCCCCCGCTCTTCAACAGCGGTCCAATGTTCGAGTCTTGCCGGCTGACAATCTGATGATAGGTCAGAAAGCTTCAACGGCCTGACTGGTCGGCGCCGCATCTGCGCTGTCCACGCTGACTGCCAGCGAACTCAAAGCGCCGTTGAGCGCCGCCAGAGTTGGCTCGGTTGGCGGCGGCCGGTATGGCTGGCCGCTGCCGCCGATGGCCGGGAGCTTCTCGCTCAGGCTCTTTGCCGCGTCGGCTGTTTCTTTACGGGGCTGGATCGTTTTCAAACCTGGTTTGTAATTCCTGTAGTTGGCCGCGCACGCCTTGCGAATTCCCCAAAACGCCAGCGCGGTTGGCCCCGTCAAAATCAGCAATCCTGATTTCCAGGTTACGCGCTGTCCGGGGCGAGGCGCTTCCCGGGCAATCTTAACGCGCGGATCGAGTTGCACTTCCAGCAGAGTACTGTAGCTTCTGTCTCCGACAGTGAGTCTTACATGGTAGGTCCCGGGCAGGACCATTGGTCTCTCCGGCAACATTGTGGCGTCGCCGGGAACAGCGGCAATCCCATAGCCATAGCGCAATGCTGCCGGCCTCCGGTAGCGCAGGTCCCAGACAAATCGGTTCAGGCCTTGTTTTGCAGGCAATATGTTTTGCGCAGGGCAGCCAGTACGTTGGAAACGCTTGTCTCTGTCGGGCGGTTGGCTTGGTTCGTTGCTCGAGTATGAGCGAATCACTTTTCCCGTATCGTCGCTGATCTCCAAAGTAACAACGCTGGCCGCTGTGGATTTCAAGTTGTATTGTAGATAATGGCGCCGGTGGGTGATTTTCGCCGGCGCGGTGTCTCACGCGGAAGCGGCGTGTCTCTACTTTCATTCTTGTTAAAGCGAATCGCTTCGTGGCCGGTTTGAAGAGATGGACCTCCTCACGAGCGATAGCCTCGTTCAACTCGCGCAGTGGCGAGAGATCATCCAGAATCCAGAAACTGCGCCCGTGAGTCCCTATCACGAGGTCGTTGTTCTTGACCACCAGATCGCGAACCGGTGTGACCGGAAGATTAAGCTGGAGCGGTTGCCAGTGCTCACCGTCATTGAGGGAAAAATAGACTCCCGTTTCAGTTCCCGCATACAGCAAACCCTTTTCGCTTTGATCTTCGTGATCGCATGAAATTGCAGTGCTTTGTCGTTTATGCCAGTGGTTGCTTTCGTCCACGTTTTGCCATAGTCGTGTGTGTGCGATAAATGTAAGGCTTGAGGTCGTCCATCTGATGACGATCGATCATGCGGCGTGCGCCGTGCCTGCGTCGAATGGTGAGGCCTCAATGTTGCTGATCATACCCACGGCTCGATGCCTTCGGTGAGACGTCGCGCCAGGTTTTCCTCGTCTTTGGTCAATTGAATCAACCCGTTGTCTGTGCCAATCCAAATCTGACCCGGCTTTAAGACTGATGGGGCGATGGCATAGATCACCCCTTAGCATCCGCTTCCTTTTCTCCAGGCCGAAGCGTTAGATCGGACCGATGATGCTCCAACTATTCCCGCGTCCGTGCTGCTAAAGAGGAATTGTGAAGCTTGCAGTGAAGCATGAGTCTTCGGAGTCAGCGGCGAGCGGCGTGGTCCAGGGATAGCGATGTTTCACACGAGCCCCTGAATCTCTTTCAGGGTGGGTGTGGATGTCCTGCACCTGGCCGGTCTTTTGGTTGAAGCGATAGCCAACCTGCCGCCGGTGCTGCCACCATAAACGATGCTTGACATTGTGATCAGGAAGCGATACCGCTTTCGCCCGCGCTGATTGGATGCCAGTCGCGAAATGTGATCTGGCCATAGTCACTGCGACTAGCGACGGCCGCGGTCCGGCTATCCCGTTGCGCGCCATAGACCCACATGGGGAAACTGATTGTCGACTACGACGTGATAGGAACTGCGCGGCTGGCTGGTTGTACACAACCGGTCCAGGATTGTCCGCCATCGACAGTGATGATCACCCTGATCGACGCCGCTGATCATGCGTCGTGGATTGTCCGGCTCTATCCAGAGCGAGTGATAATCGTCGCCGCTGCCTGGCGCTCCTTTGATGGCGACAAAGGTCTGCCGCCATCGGTCGAACGATAGAGTGAGACATTCGGAACGTAAACCAGATCCGGATTGCGCGGATCAAATACGTACCTCGCTGAAGTACCAGGCGCGGCTCATCAGTAATGCGCGCGTCGGGAAGCTCATCAATTTCCAACGCTCGCCGGCCGTCATCCGAGCGATAGTGCCGGCGTTTTTTTCGGCATCTACCAGTACATAAACCCGTCGACCTTTTTGCCCCGCGGCAACATCGATGCCGATGCGGCCCAGTTTTCCACCCGGCAAGCCGCGACCGCCGATTTCGTCCAGGTAACGCCCCTATCAATTGATTTATGCAGCCCAACACCACCGGGGCCGGTAATAGGCGCGTAGACACTCCAGGCCGGGCGGCGCGTGTTCCAGAGCGCGGCGCTACACAGTCTGGCGGATTGTCCGGATCGGCGGCCAGCTCAATCGGCGCCGACGTCTTCATTTTTGTAGAGAACTTTCTGCCATGACTTGCCGGCATCACAATACGTAACTGAACGAAGTACA
>ERZ1370068.10092-contig-8819_pt1 | contig 42931 bp, 58 predicted proteins | sample MGYA00561227_ERZ1370068 | MGnify/ENA primary metagenome ERZ1370068 (study PRJEB38410, sample SAMEA6850437) | metagenome | study: Metagenomic assessment of the ecological functions of the soil: analysis of the soil microbiota associated with the... | reverse complement strand
TTATGCTTCGTTCAGTTACGTATTTGCTCCTCGCTGCCGATCCAGCAGGCCGCGCTCGCCGGTCCCGCCTGGGTCTCCTCCGTCGGCGAGCACCGTCACTTACAGTACGCTGGACAATACCAAAAACCCGACCAGCGGAATCAAATCGCAACTCAGCGCAGGATCTGCGCCGGCCTCGGCGGCGATGTGAAATTCCTGCGCACCACCGAGGACCTGCGTTACTATCACCCGATCAACGATGACGTGGTCAGCCTGGTGCGCGCGCAAGGCGGTTACATCACCGGCTGGGGCGGCCAGCGGGTGCCGCTGATGCAACAGCTTCTTCGGCGGCCCGACGATGGTGCGGGGATTTGCGCCCAACGGATTCGGTCCGCGCGACCTCACCCCGGCACGACCATGGATAATGTCGGCGGCAGCATGTACTGGGCAACCACTGCGGAATTGCAGAGCGCGATCCCCGGCGTGCCGCAGGAATACGGTCTCAAGGCGACGGCTTTCGTCGATGCCGGCAGCGTCTTTCGTTACGGCGGGCCGACGACATTTCCAGGCTCCGACGCAATCGCTGCAGGTCGCCAACGCCAACGTCGTGCGCTCTTCGGTAGGCGCGGGCCTGACCTGGGCCTCGCCGTTCGGCGCGCTGACCGTCAACTACGCCGTACCACTCGACCAAAGCAGCCTATGACGTGGTGCAGCCGCTTCGCTTCAGTGCCGGAGGATTCTAAACCGTCGGTCGTAGCTGGTGACGCACTCGTCGGCGCGCGAGAAAACAAAGACGCGATCCTCGCCCTGCCCTCTCTGCTATTTCTCGTTACGTCGAAAGCGTTATGCCAGGATTGCCATCAGCCTAGGTCCGTATCCACAACACTTGACCGTTGGTTCATGGTCATATGGCGCGATTGCTGCCTCGGGGTCAGAAGATCGAATAACATCATAAGTCGTCTCTTGTCAGAGCCTTACCAGATTTTCGCCTTCAATCACGTGAGGACGGCCCTACCTGGGCTCGCCGCGGACATCGTCAGAGATCGACGTTTCAATACGATCGCGCGAGGCCGCGCTGAGTTGAACGTCGCTTTTTGATACATGCGATCTGACGAGCGATACAGCCCGCTGCCAGCCAGCATACCGAGGAAGTCGATAAGAGCGATCACGGGCGGTGCCGGAGACCATGCTTTCACTATCCATACACCACTCAACTCCACGCCAAGATGAGTGAAGCGAAATAAGATCGCATCGAATGTTCCTTGGCGGTCACTATCAGCGTGGGCCCGTCAGTCTAACGGGCAACCTCTGCAACCGACCAGCGATAGCGATGGTCCGCATCGATCTGCCCCAAAATGGCAATCCGGAATTTCGCAAACATCGGCGCGCATGCGCGCGCATATTCAGTTTCTGCGAGGAGAAAGACCATGCTTGTCGAGGGTTGCCGCCTTTTCGACAGCGGCTGTAGGCATCGGTCGCTTGATCAACGACCAACTCTGAACCGGTGAGGGTTCGCAGATAGCCGTCCTCAAAGCCGAACTCGAAGCTCATCCATAATCTTCGCAATCGCAGACCCCTGTCAGCTTTAGAGTATCGACCCCGGTCAGACGCAGAAGATTATGATAGAAGTCGACGCGAGTTAAATTCGACTCGTCCATCACCGATGCTCGCAATAGCTACCTGACGACCGCCGGGCCGAAGCGACTTCAAGCAAGGTTCGATGAACATCCGGACACGCAACGGCGTCGAACACGAGGTCGGCACACCCCTGCTATTCGTCAAGGCTTTCACCTCGACGGGGAGCTCTTTGGCCCTGGTGTTTATAACAACATCAGCGTCGGAGGTTTGTCGGGAATGCCCGCGCCGATGACTTTCGCTTTCTTCCAGTGCGCAATCTGCGTGGCCGGCCCTGCCGACCGCGCCCAAGGCACCCGTGATCAACACGGTCTCTCCCGCCTGGATATTGGCCGCATCGACCAGGCGCTGACCACGCAGACAGACGGGAACGCCGACGGCGGACGCTTCTTCCATTGAAAGTTGCGCCGGTTTCTCGAGGGCGCGCATCCGAACTGACGACGACATACTGCGCGTGCGTCCCATCGCGGGAAACGCCGAATCCGGCTCCGCTCCCCCAGACCTCCTTGCCCTTCAAACCATCGCCGGCCACCACCATCCGGCAAAGTCTCGTCCCGGAATGCGCGGCAGGGAGGCCCTGAAGACGCCGGCGACGTTCTTCACGTCGCTGGGATTGATGGCGGAGGCGTGCAGTTCGACAAGCGCCTCGCCCCGGCTTGAGATCCGGCACCTGCACTTCCTCGATCGAGAGGACCGACGGTGGTCCATATTTTTCGAACCGGAGGGCTTTCATGGTCGTCATTTGCGTTCTCCAAACAATTTTCCGCGGGCGCCACGTCAATGAGGCCTAGAAGCCTTCCGCCGCAAAACAATCGCGCAAGCGCAAGCGCCTGGTAGATGTGGCACTCAGCGCCGCTGCTCGCGGCCGTCGAAGCTCGTATTACAGCGATGACCGCACCCGCGCGCAGCGGCTTGGTCGCCAGACTCTCAAGTCACGCACTACCCCTCAATGCGGAAGTTTCACCTTAAAGATGGTAAAGGGACCGGAGCGCCGCAGATTGTTCTTGAACGCCACTTCCCAAAGATGGAGATCGGCGATGTAGAGGTAGCCGCCGCTGATCGCAAAACCATCCGCCCAAGGAAGTTTTGAGGGATCGCTGACGAAGATCTTCTGAGCTCAGCTTGTGATCCGGCGTCAGGGTGAGTGCAACCACGGTGCGGTGTTCGAGATCGCCGCCATACAGCGTGCCGCTGGCATCCATGATCAGCCCGCCGCTCAGCGCCGCACTGCCAAGATATTCGACCTTCCCGGCATAGGTCCGCGTCGGAAAGCCTGGCATCGCGCAAGGCTGCCGTCGGCACGCGCCGGTAATTATGGTCGGTCAGCGGCCGGTAGTAGAGCCACTGCGCATCCGGTGAAAGTGCGATGCCATCGGCCTGTCGCCGCTCACCTACCGAGCCGTCCGGCCGCAGCGCGACGTCGTTGCCGATCATCAGATGCTGGCTTGGGATCGGCGAAGGTAGAGCGGTCGCCGACCAGCACCTGCCGCGCATCCCCCGTCTTCAGATCGAGCACCACCGAGGCTGCCCTTGTTCCCAGCATTGGTAAGGTAGAGCGTAATCGTGCGCGGTATCGATCCGTACGTCGTTCAGGAGTCCTTCGCCGAAACCACGCCTTTGAAATCATATTGCCGGATCACCCGGTTGGTCAGACAGGTCGAACTCGACCAGCTTCGGCGGCAAGCGCTCCTGATCGACCTTCGGCAGAGGACGAGTCCGAGCGCCCAAAGATGGTCCGCATTTGTCGACCCACAGCGCCTGCACGGAAATCCATTCTGACTTGCCATCCCCTTGTTCACTGAAATTGTTCCAGGCGGCATCGGGATAAGGCGTGACCGCGCCGGTTTTGGAGATCGACCTCGACCATGCTGAAGCGCGAGCGGACGATCGGAGGATGGCGCCGTCGCGAACACCCTGCCTTTGGCCGAGACACCGATGCCGACGAGCCGGAAATCGTCGCCGAACGCCTTCTTCACGGTTTCCAGGCGGTGGACCGACTTTGCCGGCCTCCTGCGCTTCACCGCAATTTTGTTGCCGCCGCGAGGACGCACGCAGCCAGAAAGATGCGCTGACGGACGGCGCGGGCCAACGAGAGGTTCTCGTCGCCATGGATCCACCAATCACTTATCGATCGCCAGTCGTTGTCGCCGTCCCAGCCCGGAAGGGCACGGCGCTCCAGAGCGAAGTCGTTTGCTTTTTGTTCACGCTCCGCCCTCCCAACTTTCGCGAGCGTGGTTGGCGACCAGACCTATCGCGCCTTCCAAGGGAAATGCTGCCCCCAAATCGCTTATTCATCTCTCAAAGATAGGAGGACGACCGATCGCCTCCACTAATATTTGCGGTTCGGCACACTAAATTTGAAGTGTTATACATTTCCAATATTCGAATAGCCGCGCCACTCCCGCAGGTCATCTGCCCATTTGCAACTTCCACAAACACGCCACGCCAAACGTTCGGGCGCAGAGCATATGGCCAGCCGCGCAAGGCGCCGTCCAGCCTACGGCGGCCGGCACGCGAAGGCGCCGGGCATAAAATTTCAAACGCAGATGATTGCGGGCGGTGACGCAGGCCCGCCTGCTTCATCCGCAGCCGGCGGCACTACTCGCAATCACGAGCTCTCTGGACCATAAATTCCTTTTTAATGGAATGCTGTTGCGCGCTCTCATTATTCTCCACCATGGGCATCGGGCGGAGGCCGCCCTTTCGCGTCAGGATCCAATGGAGCAATGTCGGCTGCGCCAGGCGTCCTTTTCCTCGTACTGACTTTCGGCTGGCGCAATTGTTCTCAACCAACGCCGACGTGGGCCCAAGACATGGGACATGTTAATCCCTTCAACCGTCCCGCCGGCGCCGGTTGGCCACGCACAGCCTACGACAAGAGGTTTTGCACCTAGCTCCACGGCCGATGCCAGGATCGAACGGCGCAGGCTTTCGGCCTTCGATACGGAGCAGCGCAACCTGGATGAGATGCTCGACAAAAAGTTGAAAGACATTTGCACGACTGCTAACAGTAGCGGCAAGGCCGAGTTACCGCGACGGCATATTTTCACAACCGGGCGACTCGGACATTCACAGGGGCTGAAAGATGGGTATCGATTCGGAACTCGCCCTGCGATTTCCGCACGTTCTATGTGGTCGCCGCCCTGATCCTGTTTCTCGGCGTCGCCGCCATCCGGTCGATGCCGACGGATATTTTTCCGGAAATCCGCATTCCGGTGGTGACCGTGATCTGGCAATACACCGGCCTCACCACGCCGGAGATGGAACAGCGCGTCACCACCTACAGCCAGTATTCCATCAGCGCCAACGTCAACGGCATCAAGAACATGGAAGCGCAGACCCTCAATGGTCTGTCGATCCAGAAGATCTACTTCCAGCCGGACGTCAATCTCGACCTCGCCATCGCGCAAATCGTGTCGGCGACCAATTCGATTCGCGCCCTGATGCCGCCCGGCATCCAGCCGCCGATCGTCGTGCAGTTCAATGCGTCGAGCGTTCCCGTGCTGCAGCTCAGTCTCAATTCAGACAGCCTGAACGAGCAGCAGCTCTATGATTTCGGCATCTACCGCGTTCGGCAGCAACTGGCGCCGGTTCCCGGCGTCACGCTGCCGACGCCGGCCGGCGGCAAGTATCGTCAGATCATGGTCGATATCGACCCGGACAAGCTGCTGTCCCGGGGACTGACGCCGCTCGACATCGTGAATGCGGTCAATACGCAGAACCTGACGCTGCCGTCGGGAACGGCGAAGATCGGAGACACCCAGTATACGGTGCGAACCAACGCGACGCCGGCGACGATCGACGATCTCAACATGATGCCGGTCAAGTTCGCCAACGGCGCCACCATCCTTCTGAAGGACGTGGCGCAGGTCCGCGACGGATCGCTGGTGCAGCAGAACATCGTGCGCGAGGACGGCCGCCGCTCGGTCCTGCTCAGCATGATCAAGAACGGCAATGCCTCCACGCTGGCGGTCGTCAACGGCGTGAAGCAGGCCCTGCAGGCGATCCGCGCCGCCGCGCCGGCCGGACTCAAGATCAACGAGCTGTTCGACCAGTCGGTATTCGTTACCAACTCGGTCAATGGCGTGCTGCGCGAAGGCGCCATCGCGGCGGGCCTCACCGCGCTGATGATCCTGATCTTCCTCGGCTCCTGGCGATCGACGCTGGTCGTGATGATCTCGATCCCGCTGGCGATCCTGTCGTCGCTCGTCGTGCTGTATTTTCTCGGCGAGACACTGAACACCATGACGCTCGGCGGCCTTGCGCTGGCGGTCGGCATACTGGTCGACGATCTCGACCGTGACCATCGAGAATACCCACCGCCTGTGGACCGAAGAGGGCATGCCGCTTTCCGAGGCGACGCTGCACGGCGCCGCCGAAATCGCGGTGCCGACGCTGGTTTCGACGCTTGCCATCAGTTGCGTGTTCACGTCGGTGGTGTTCCTCGACGGGCCGGCCAAGTACCTGTTCACGCCGCTTGGACTTGCCGTCGTATTCGCGATGCTGGCTTCCTACGGATTGTCGCGGACCCTGACGCCGATCACGATCGGCTTGCTGCTCAAGAGCGAACGTCGCCATACGCGACGATGGGCGCTCCGGCAGGCTTGTTCTCGCGGATGACCGCCGCATTCGACCGCGGCTTCGAGCGGCTGCGCGGTGGATATCCGGAAGTTCTCACGATGCTGCTGCGCCGGCGGGCCATCGTGCCTGTTGTCGCCGTGTTGATACTCGGCCTCGGCGCGGTGATGCTGCTGTTCGTTGGGCGGGACTTTTTCCCGCTGATCGACGGCGGCCAGATCCAGCTTCACGTTCGCGCTCCCGCCGGGACCCGCATCGAAAGCACCGAGGCGATATTCCAGGCGGTCGAGGACAAGATCTGCGAGGTCATTCCGGAAAAGGACCGCGGCCTCGATCGTCGACAATATCGGATTGCCGGCGCGAGCCTACAATCTGGCATTCGCCGACGGCTCGACGATCGGGATCAACGACGGCGTCATCCAGGTCGCAGCTGAAGGAGGGCCACAAGCCGACCGCCGACTACGTCAAGAAATTGCGTCAGGTGCTGCCCGCCGCATTCCCGGAGGACACCTTCTATTTCCAGGCGGCCGACATCGTGACGCAGATCCTGAACTTCGGACTGCCGGCGCAGATCGACGTCCGGACGGTGGGCTACGACCAGCAACAACCTTGCGGTTGCAAAGGAGCTGCGTCAACGCCTTGCCGCGATTCCGGGCATCGTCGACGCGCATCTGCAGCAGGAAGTCGACGCGCCCGGCCTTCTACGCCCAGATCGACCGGACCCGGGCCGCGCAGCTTGGCCTCAATGCGAGCACGGTGGCCACCAACATCAATGTCAGCCTGAGCTCGTCGGAGCAGGTGTCGCCCAATTTCTGGACCGATCCGACCTCGGGGATTCCGTATTATCTGGCCGTGCAAACGCCGGAATACAAAGTCAACTCGCTGAATGCGCTCGCAAACACGCCGGTTTCCACCTCGCTGGCGGTGAGCGGCCAAACGGTCCCCGGCATGCTCAGCAATGTCGCGACGTTCAAGCGCGACAAGGTCGCCACCAACTCCAACCAGACCAACATCCAGCCGGTCTTTGACGTCTATGCCAGCGTGCAGGGCCGCGATCTCGGCAGCGTCGCAGCCGACATCAACAAGGTCACGACCGAGCTGCAGAAGAAGCTGAAGCCCGGCAATTCAATTCAGGTGATCGGACAGATCCAGAGCATGAACGACTCGTTCCGGAATCTGGGCATCGGGCTGCTGTTCGCCGCGGTCTTCGTCTATCTGCTGATGGTCGTGAACTACCAGACCTTCGGCGATCCGTTCGTCGTGATCCTGGCGCTGCCGGCGACGCTCTGCGGCATCGTCACGATGCTGTTCATCACCGGCACCACGCTGAACGTGCCGTCGCTGATGGGAGCGATCATGGCGGTCGGCGTCGCTTCGGCGAACTCGATCCTGCTCGTGACCTTCGCGCGCGAGCAGCAGTTGAAGGGGCACTCCGCCTTTGAGGCCGCGCTGAGCGCCGGCCACACCCGGATCCGTCCCGTGCTGATGACGGCCGCCGCGATGATCGTCGGCATGATCCCGATGGCGATCGGCGGCGCCGGCGAGGAACAGAACGCTGCGCTTGCGCGCGCCGTCATCGGCGGCCTGCTGTTCGCGACACCGACGACGTTGCTGATCGTGCCTTACCTGTTCGCCATGCTGCGCAAAGGGCAACGACGGAAAGCCTCACCATGGCGTATTCGAGGAAGTTCCGGAATGACCGAGATTCGTGTGCGGCCGAAAAGTGAAGATGTTGAGGACCGGCCTGATCCGGAGACCGATCGCGTTGTTGCGCTACCGAATGCGCCGCGCAAGCGGCGACGTCGTTACGGCGGAGCGCTGCTCGGCGGAGGCGCGCTGCTGCTGCTCGCTGGGCGGCCTTGGAGTAGGCGGCTGGCGCCACTACCAGGCCGAGCCTCGAGGTCGCGGCCACCGCGCAACAGAGCAGGACGTTTGTCCCCGACGTTCGCGTCGCCGCGGTCCGCGCCAGCGACAGCAAGATTACCGTCACGCTTGCCGGCGACCACGACGGCCTTTGAGGCGGCGAATATTTTCGCGCGCACCAGCGGCTACATCGAAAAGCGCTACGTCGACATCGGCGATCGGGTCAAGGCCGGAGCCCTGCTGGCGGACATTACCGCCCCTGAGCTCGACCACCAGATTACGCAGGCCAAGGCGACGCTGGCCCAGAACCAGGCGACATTGCAGCAAACCCAGGCAAGCCGCGAGCTCGCTGAGGTCACCAATGCGCGCGACAGCAAGCTGGTCAAGCAGGGATGGCTCACGCTTCAGCAGGGCGACAACGATCGCCTGACCCTGCAGGCGCAGCAGGCAGCGGTGGGAGTGGCTCAGTCGAATATTGCCGCCCAGGAAGCCCAGATTCGAATACTCGAGCAGGAGAAGGCCTACCAGCGCGTCGTGGCGCCGTTCGACGGCGTGATCACACAGCGCAACATCGACAACGGCAGCCTGGTGACATCCGGGTCGACCTTCATGTTCACGCTGATGCACCCTGACGTGATCCGCACCCAGGTGTTCGTTCCCCAGGACGAGGCTTTCGGGCTTGGGCCCGGCGTCGACGCGGTGGTCCGTGTCCCCGAGATTCCGGATCGGACCTTTCCCGGCAAGGTCACGCGGATCGCGACCGCGTTGCAGCCCGGCAGCCGGACGCTGCTGACCGAGATCGATGTTCCCAATCCGGACTGGCGCGCTCAGTCCCGGAATCTATTGCACCGTCGAGCTGTTCATCCCGCGCAAGACACCATCGATGATCATACCGGCCGACGCCGTCGTATTCGATCAGAACGGCCTGCATGTCGCGGTCGTCGAGAACGGCACCGTCCATCTGCAGAAGATCACGATCGCGCGTGACTTCGGCACGGAGGTCGAGGTGCACGACGGCGTCAAGCCGGGCGATCAGGTCATCCTCAATCCGATGGTCGAACCTGGCGGACGGCAGCAAGGTCGCGGTGCGTGAAGCGCAGACAGACAAGCTAGATCAGCGCGGAGGAGTATGCCGATGCGACGCGTGCTGTTCACAATGGCGACCACTGCTGGCGGGCTGCACCGCGTGCCTGGCGCAGGTCTCCACCATGGGCACCACGGCCATGGGCCTTCCATCGACGCCGGGCGACGATCGTGACATCTCCACTCAATGGCCCGAGCCCGTTCTCGGCGACGACCCAGCCGGGCACTCCCGACACGACGCTGGCGCCGGTGCCGCTGGCTTCCGATCCGACAACGCCGGGGACGGTCGTGACCTGTTCCACACCGACAGGGCAAATCACGCCTGGAACTCCGACGGCGACCGGTTACGATCCTTCCAGTCGGCAACGGGCGGCCACCAATCGGAACGACGCCTGTCGGTATTCCGATGGCACCGACGACTATCAGCACGTACCACCAGTACGACCGCGCCGCTGACTTGCTGTCCGCAACAGCCAGCTACGTCGTTCTTGACCGATTTTCCCGGCTCGACCATACCGGTGCCGTCGTCCCTGCAGTGCCAGCGCTCTGCCGTCGCCTGCCATTACTCGCAATGCCCGTACCGGCGCCATCGACGGTACCGAGGCACGGCCTCCACGTCCATGGCCGAGTACGCATGTCCATCGGCCACGACGATGTCATCGACTCGCGACGATGCCATGCGACCGCCGCTGGGGACCATTCCCACGCCAATCCGTCGGCAGCACGACCGGGACCGTATCGCCGGTGCTCTCCGCTCGGCAGCTCATCGACCACCGTATGCAGCTCTACGCCGGGAGGTCCGCTCGACCAACGGCGCGGCTTTGCCGCTCTCGACGCCCGACAATTCCGAGCAGCCCGCCGCCTGGCACGATCCAACCCGCGTGTCACGGAGCTTGCCGACACCAGCATCGATCCGACAATGACCGTGATGCCGACGCCGAATACGTCGGCATGCGCCGAGAGCATGACGATGGATCTGGCGACGCCCGGCACGATGGCCGCCGGCCAACGCCACGGGCGCGGCGGCGACGCCGGGCGTATCGCCTGCATCGCCATCGGGCTGCTAAAGCCGAAGACACCCGCTTCCTGACGCCCTCGCGTAGCGCTGATACGCGCAAGCAACGCCCTCGGGCCGGGCCCAATTCTAAATACTATTTAATGGTTGCGGCTCTTTCCGGAGGCCTATGTGTCTTGTTGGCGGCCCCACATCACAATGTCAGTACGGGGCCGGCTATTCTCGCACCGGACCATAACGATCAGATGAGAAGCTAGCGTGGAGCCGCCGCAGACGTTGAGCAGGAAATCCGCCGGGGCGGCACCAATGCTCAGGCTCACATCATCCGTTCGAATACTTTTAAGTGGGCGCTGGCGATGGCCGGTGTGTTCGCGGTCTTTGTCATCGTGCTGTTCGGCTTCATCTATTGGCAGGCCGATCACTATCGCGATCGCGCGATCCGACAAAATGATCGCACCCAACTGAACCTCATCGCCGGTTTGCCCAACGAGCGCCGGCTGGACTGGATCAATGAGCATCTGGGCAGAGTTCCCGCCGCGTCAGTATGCCGGCCTGTTCAGCTCGGACGGCCGCAAGCTGGCGGGCAATCTGGAACGGTTTCCCGCCGAACTCTTGATGAATAGATTCCGTCCAGAGCGTTTCGGTCGAGCGGACGCTTCCGGCGAACGGAGACCCATGTGATCCGTTGCAATCGCTCGGCATGTCCCAGTGACGTTGACGAGCCGTTTTCGAAGCTCACGGTCATCGTCAATGGCATGCTCGATGAAATGGAAACGATGATCCATGCACTCGCTGGAGTAGGTAACGACATCGCCCACGACTCTGCGAACACCGCTGCCGCGCGGCGCGGCTGGCGCTGGAGCGCGGCCGCACCAACGCAACCACGCTGGAGCAGCTCCAGACGGTTGTGAGACAAGGCGATTGCGAATATTGATCAGTCGCTGTCGATCATCACGGCGCCGTTGCGTCTGGCCGCAATCGAAAATAGCCGGCGGTCGGCGGCTTTCGGCGGTCGTCCCGCTGCACGAAATGCTGCAGGAGGTGTGGCGATATCTATGAACCGATCGCCGAGAACAAGAATATCGATTTGCGGGCTGGGGCGCGGCAGCGGCTGAGCGTGCGTGGCGACCGGGATCTCCTTGTTCGAGGCGGTCGCCAACCTCGTCGACAATGCCATCAAGTTTACGCCCGAAGGCAGCGCGGGTCGACATTGAACTGATACGCGCGGCAGCAATGAAACCATCGTGCGGGTCAGCGATACCGGTCCCGGCATCAGCGATCAGGAGCGCGAGGCCGTGCTGCGGCGTTTCTACCGTTCCGACAAGATCCGCAACACGCCGGGCGTGGGCCTTGGCCTCCAATCTTGTGGCGGCGATCGTCAAGCTGCACGGCTTTCAGGCTGTGACTCATCCCGGACCGGGTGGCCGGATGGAGATCATCTGTCCCGACCATTAAAGGCGCGCTACATCCGGGTGGGCCAAATTCGATTGCAATGGCTCGAGCAATGGAGCGGCTCGAGGGCTAGCCGCCAGCCGCGACCGCCTGTGCGCGCTGCTCGCAGGACTGATGGTAACTTTCCGAGCGCAAGACCGAGCTCCTGCCACACCGTAACCAGGGCGTCAGCCAGCTGCTCGGATCAGTCGAGGCGTCATGCGCCGGGGTCAGGGGTGATCCGCAATCGCTCGGTGCCTCCGGGAACCGTGGGATAGTTGATCGGCTGGATGTAGATCCCGTGCCGGTCGAGCAGAAGATCGCTTGCCTGCTTGCACAGTGTCGGGATCGCCGACCATGACCGGCACGATATGCGTGTCTGTCGGCAGCACCGGCAGGCCGGCTTCGCGCAGAGCTCGCCTTGGTCGCTGCGACGGCGGCGCGCTGAGCCGCGCGCTCCGTACCCGATGCCTTGAGATGGGCGATCGATGCGGTCGCAGCCGCGGCGACCGCAGGCGGCAAGGCCGTCGTGAAGATGAATCCGGGAGCATGGGATCGGACGGCGTCCACGACGGCGCGCGTGCCGGCGATGTAGCCGCCGAAGCGTGCCGAAGGCCTTGGCGAGCGTTCCTCGATGACGTCGATGCGTGCCATCAGCGCCGTCTCGCTCGGCGATGCCGGCGCCGCGCGGCCCGTACATGCCGACGGCGTGCACCTCGTCGAGATAGGTCATCGCGCCATAGCGCTCGCGCGAGGTCGCAGATCGCCTCGATCGGCGCGACGTCGCCGTCCATCGAATAGACGCTCTCGAACACGATCAGCTTCGGGCGGCTCGGGCGCTGCGCGCGCGCAGCAGCTCCTCGAGATGCCCGACGTCGTTGTGGCGCCAGATCTGCTCTTGCGCAGCCGGCGGCTGCGCACGCCTTCGATCATCGAGTTGTGGTTGAGCGCATCGGACAGGATCAGGCAGTCCGGCAGCAGCCTGGCGATCGTCGCGATGCCGCGTCTGGTTGGACACGTAGCCCGACGTGAAAACGAGCGCCGCTTCGCTTGCGCATGCAGATCGGCAAGCTCCGGCCTCCAGCTCCACCAGCGCCCGGTTTGTACCCGAGATGTTGCGCGTTCCGCCGCGCGCCCGCGCCCATCGTGCGCGCGGCGGCGCACATCGCTTCGATCACCTTCGGGTGCTGGCCCATGCCAAGATAGTCGTTCGAGCACCAGACCACGACATCCCGCTTGCCGCTCGGGCTGTTCCAGAGCGCATGGGGAAACTGTCCGCCTTGCGCTCCAGGTCAGCGAAGACGCGGTAGCGCGCTCTCGCTTCAGAGCAGCAACGGCAGATTGAAACTCCCGACATAGTCGAACATTGGCTGGGACTCCGTATCAGCGGACCAGCTGGACCGGCAGCGATGGACGGCCAGGTCGTTCATTGGTTAGGTGGGTTTCGACGAACTCTGCGGGAAGGAAGCCGCTCTTAGAACGAAGCCGACGCGCTCCGGACGTTGCAGATCATTGGAGCCTCATTTGACTCGTCGACCTTGCGACCGGCAATCGGCCCATATGGACACTCGACAAGGTTCGTTTCAGGGACGAATCTTATAGTTCCATACATCTTTCAGGAGGGTTGCCCGCGTCCGGCGACCTGTCGCTCCGGTGCATCATGTATTGGAGCAGCCCGAAACTCCCGGGGCCGCAGAATCGATCCGACGATCACCACGCTTCGCAGTTCGATCGATGAGATCAAGCTCCAGCGGTCCCACGCGCAGCACCCTTTCAGTCAGCGGGGCCGGCGGCCGGACCGAAGCTGCTCGCGTCGCGAGATCAATTCCACGATGGCGAGCGGCTGCTTGAGGGGGATCGTCACGTCGCGGGGGCGATCCGCGCATCCGCTCGACCGCCTTTTTCAAGTCGTCCCGACAGCAGCGAATGAATGTCGGCATCCGTGAGCAGATCGGACCGATTCCCGCAGGTACATCCTGGACCAGCAAACGCACCAGAACGGGCGGGCCTTCGATGTCGGCCAGAACCTCCGCCGTTCCATTAGGCAAGCGCTGGCGATTCTCGCGTGCGCCGAACAAGGCTCCGTTGCTGGCCAGAGTCTGGTTGAAGAATTCAGCGCGTGCATCGACCTCAGCTCCGCAGTCAGTGAATCCGTGCCGACGAATACCGACGCCATCCGATTGGCGGTCTCGCGGTTGGTGTTATAGGCTCTTATCGCACTGTCCGCTCTTCCCACTGGTCGCGAAGACTCTTCTCCGACGGCCGGATTGGTTGATCATCAGTAGGCGCGGCGGGCCAAGGGGAAGGGCCGGCTACGACGACGCTCTTACCCGGCTTTCGAGAACCAAGGAGACGCCTTTGCATCTTGCGGTGATCTTCGTAGCAATCGTGATTGCAGTAGGTCAGGTGATGTCCCAGTTCCGCGCAGGTAGCCCGTCTCCGATCGGCCTCGTCGCACGGCCACACAGAAGGATTGTCGGCGGGGTGACCTCCCATTCACCAGTACAAATCTCATGTGGCAAGCTCTCAATGCGAAGCAGAACACGGTATCAGACGCAATGGAAGACGCGTTGGGCCAGGGCGCAGAGTGAGTTTCTGCCATCTGGGTTGTCTCTATGTTCGCTCGACCTTCTTCGGTGGAATGGCAATGTAATTTGCCGTCCTCTCGGCGTTTTGCGTAGAGGTTGCGATCGCATGCATGATCTCGGTCGGGTAGCAGTCCGCATCATTGCAGCAGCTAACCTGGCCTGGATTAGTCAGACATGCGCTCCAATGTTGAATGATAAATTTCTCGATGCAGGGAGCTGGTCCTGCGGCGTATCAGTCGTGAGAAACCCGAGTCTGGCTGCAGCCCCATCTTGCGCGTGGGCTTCCATCGCCAACAGGCAACAGGAGCTACTCGTTAAGAGGCCATGGAAGGTTCAGCTTGGCAGCCTCACTTGCTCCGAAATCCTGAACCTCGAGCGAAATTGCCGCATGACCTGCCGTGAGGCAGCTGACTCCGCAAGAATCCGGCAGTAGCCACCGGCGGTCCGATCACTCCCGACGGGCCTTGAGGCTGGTCGGCGCGACAACCATTGGACGAAAGTTGCGGTTCGCAGCCACGGGAGTAGTACCGCACCAGGCTGCGGCCCCAAAACTTAGCAATCTGAATCTTCGCGACATGCTCCGACGTTCCAGAAACCATGAGGGTATTGCGCATTGTTGCCTCCCCTGTGGTGCCTGCGTGGCACCAGGGACGTCCGCAGACGTGTTGTTCATCTGCATCCGCTCTTCCGATTGGCCGTGAGTGTACAGGAGGGCTAGAGACTGATGCCTCAATCGTACGTGCGGTGAGCCTGTCGCTGATATCAGAAGAGGATCGAAGAGACCATGCGTTGGTTTGATGGCGTCTACCGTTTCCCGGAATGACGCGCTTTTCCACCAGGAGGATCGTCTAGCGGAGAGCAGTGCGCCCGGTCCCCGGTGGTCCAAAGGGAGCATTGCACCTCGAGTGCGCGGCACGCTGAGGAAAGCATTTTCCGTCAGCTTCTGCGCTTTATCGGGCGGAAGGCCGTCGTTCAGGAAAAGTTGGAAGAGTCCACGGAGTTGGTTCAAACTGCGGCGGAAGGAGAGCGGACGGCATGCTTCGCTGGCGGGTTGAGGGAGGCGAAGAAACCGTCAACTTACCTGGCAGCATGCGATACGGCGCCGAGGGAGGCGCTGAGGCGGTCATGCCTTACACAGAAGACTGGATCGGGCCGACCGGCGATTCAACTCTAAACCGGAGGTTTACGAGTACTAAATTGAAGGTTTGGTTGCCAGCCGATAACCGTAGCGCTTGCTAATCGAAGCAGAATTGCTTGCACGGGATTTGTGGTTCCGAAGCGCTGACCGTTCGACCGGAGTTTCGGAGGTCTGTTCGGGAACCGACCGAGACGCCACGCCGCGTCCCGTTTGCGATCGAGATTACCGGATTTCCTGACAAATACCCTAATCTTGATCCTCGTCGGCTTCCGGCAAGGTTGGAGGTGGCGCCGCGAGACGCTCGGCGGCCGGCGGTCGTCTCGTCGCCCCAAGACGGGACGAGGAACAGGAGAAATGGCTAAGCCTGATATCTTGTCTATTGAGGTGGCCAAAGCCGCCCACGATTTCTCTATACCATCGCAATGGCGGTGCTTGTCGGTCGCCGTGGCGATCATTGCTGCGGAACTCATAACACGTTTGCTGCATGCTGAGCCGATCGCATCATCGATGCTTTGCGCTGTTATTTTCGCTGCATGGTTTGGCGGTTTCGGCCCGGCGCTGTTGGCGATCGCACTCGCGCTTTTGGCTTTCCATTATTACTTGGTGCCCCCGATCAATTCATTTGCCTGGAAGCATGATTTATTTGCTGTGGGATATTTCGAGGTGCCGCGTCTGATCCTGTTTTCCATTGACATCTCTCATTGTTGCATTCGTGATTTCGGCGCAGAGAAGAGCAACAGAAGCTCTCCGGCGTTCCGGCGATGACCTGCAAGTAGCGATTGAGGATCAAAAGCGGATTGAAGCCGCGCTGCTGCATAGCGAAATGTATTTGACCGAAGCGCAGAGATTGAGCCGTACCGGAAGCTTTGGATGGAATGTCTCGAGCGGAGAAATCTTCTGGTCAGACGAAACCTTCCGAATCTTCCAATGCGACCGGGCGACGAAACCGACCCTGGAATTCATTGTCCAGCGCACCCATCCGGAAGATCGCGCCGCCGTGCAAGAGACCATCGACCGAGCTTCCAGCGACGGAAAGGATTTCGACCATGAATATCGATTGCTGATGCCGGATGGCTCAGTGAAATATGTCCATGCCGTGGCTCACGCCGCGAGAGATGCATCCGGCAGCATCGAGTTTGTCGGGGCGGTGACGGATGTTACGGCCGCAAAGGAGGCGGAACGGAAGCTGCGGCGCAGCGAGGCCTATCTGGCCGAAGCCCAGCGTTTGAGTCACACGAGCAGTTGGGCCTGGGATGTGCGCCGTCAAGAATTCGTGTATCGGTCGCCCGAAGTGTACCACCTGTTTGGGTTCGATCCGGAAAAGGACGCTCTGTCACCGCAAGCCTTCCAGGATCGTATTCTCCCCGAAGACAGGCGACCTGATATGTCGAAATGGCGCCGCAGGCAGTGCGAGAGAAAGCGGACTTTGAAGTTGATTTTCGGATAGATCTTCCGGATGGATCGACAAGATACGTACATTCGGTGGGACATCCTGTCGTCGGCGGCGACGGTGAAGTGATCGAAGCTGGTTGGTACGCATATGGATGTCACCGAGCAGCACGCTGCAAGGGAGGCGCTGCAAAAGGCCTTTGACGAAATCAAGAAATCCGAAGATCGCCTTCGACTGGTCATCGACACAATCCCGACGCTGGTCTGGCGCGCCGGACCGGACGGGATTCCCGATTTCCTCAATCAACCAGCCCTCGACTATACCGGCCTCTCATTGGACCAGGCCGAAACCGGCTGGCCTCGCGCTTTTCATCCTGACGACAAGAAGGGCATGTTGGTAGAAGTGGAGCGCAATACGGGAGTCCGGTATGCGAGGCGAGCTTGAAGCTCGGCTCCGGCGCTTCGATGGCGAATATCGCTGGTTTTTGTTCCGAGCCGAGCCGCTGCGCGATGAGTCGGGCAACATTGTCAAATGGTACGGGTCGTCTACCGACATCGAGGACCGCAAGCGGACCGAGGTGGCGCTTCGCGAGAGCGAGCAGCGCTTTCGCGATTATGCCGAAACCGGCCTCCGACTGGCTCTGGGAGACCGGACCGGACCACCTGGTCACCCGCGTATCGGACCACCTCAACGCTGTTGGCATCGCGCCCTCACGCCTGACTGGCGTGGCTCGCTGGGATATTGCGACCGATGTCGAATCGGAGCCCGAAAAATGGCGACGGCATCGGGCGATGCTCGACGCACATCAGCCATTTCGCGATTTCGTGTACAGCACCGTAATCGCGAGATGGATCTCCGGTATATGTCCGATCAAGCGGCAAGCCATTTTTGACGCAAGCGGCAATTTTCTCGGCTATCGAGGCACCGGCACCGATATTACGGCGACGATCCGCGCAGATCACGCCGAACAGGCGCTGCGCAAGGCGCAGGCGGAACTCGCACATGTAACGCGCGTGACGACGCTGGGCGAACTGACGGCCTCCATCGCCCATGAAGTGAACCAGCCGCTCGCCGCCGTCGTCGCCAACGCCGAGGCCTGTCTGCGCTGGCTCGACCGCGAAACTCCCGACCTGGCCGCAGCGCGCCGCTCGGTGGAATGGGTCATCAGCGACGGCAATCGGGCGAGCGAGGTGATCCGGCGCGTCCGGGCGCTCGCGAACAAGACCGATATTGAGAAGGTGCCGCTCGACATCAATGACGTCGTCAGGGAAGTCATCGCGCTGGTGCAGCGCGAGTTGATCAGCCATCGGCGTATCGTTGCGAACGGAGTTGGCACCGGCTCTACCCATGATCCTCGGTGATCGGGTCCAGCTGCAGCAGGTGATCATCAACCTGGTGATGAATGGCATTGAAGCAATGCAGCCGGTCACGGACCGGCCGCGCGAACTGGTGATCCGATCAGGCCAGGACGAGACACAGCGAAGTGCTCGTAAGCGTGACGGATTGCGGCGTCGGGATCTCCGCCGAGGATGCGGACCGGCTGTTCAACGCCTTCTTCACCACCAAATCCAGCGGCATGGGCATGGGACTCTCGATCTGCCGTTCGATCGTGGAAGCTCACGGAGGACGTCTGTCGGCTTCCCGCAATGAGGGGCCCGGTGCGACGTTTCAATTCGTCCTGCCTTTGCATCAGGAGGACTGCGTCGTGACCGAGCGTCCCAAATCATCGCATGAACCGCGCAAGCGCCGAGGAACCGATCGTCTTCGTTGTCGACGACGATGCATCGATGCGCAGGGCGCTCAGCAATCTTTTTCAATCGGTGGGGCTTGCAGGTTGAGGTGTTCGGTTCGGCGTCCGAAATGCTGCAAAGCAAGCTTCCGGATGTCGCCAGCTGCCTGGTCCTCGACGTCAGGTTGCCCGGATTGAGCGGGCTGGACTTTCAAACCGAACTGGCCAAGGCGAACATTCACATTCCGATCATCTTCATGACCGGCCATGGCGACATTCCGATGACGCGTCAGGGCCATGAAGGGCGGAGCGATCGATTTCCTGACCAAGCCGTTTCGCGATCAGGACATGCTCGACGCCGTGGTGACGGCGATCGAACGGGACCGGAAGCGGCGTGAGGCCGACAAGATCGTCGCGGACTTGCAGGCGCTTCTTGAGACCCTGACTCCTCGCGAGCGGGAGGTTCTGGCTCTGGTATCGTCCGGCCTCATGAACAAGCAGATAGCAGCCGAACTCGGACTTGCCGAGATTACCGTGAAGATCCATCGGGGGCACATCATGAAGAAAATGGGCGCGAGGTCGTTGGCCGATCTGGTGAGAAAGGCCGAAACGCTCGGAATTCGTCGCAACAAGCCCTAGCGGCATAACCTTGCATCCCTAATTCGGGACTTCGCAATTTTGGCATGCCGGTACGCGCAAGCACTTCTACGTATGCCGTCGACTTTGTCGGCTCAGTGCACCAATTTATTGGGTGAACAAACCTAAGTATGATTTTGGAATCCTGATCAGCGGCCCATTCTCAGGTTGGGGAAGGTGCAAGCCGCTTTGCTCCCGCGTCAGGAAGGCCCGTCTTGTCAACGCTTTCGGTGATTTCAGTCATTGACGACGACGCATCCGTCCGCGCAGCGACCAACAATCTCCTCAGCTCGCATGGATACCTGGTCCATACATTTTCGTCGGCCGAGGACTTCTTGCAGTCGTCTCACCCAGACGACTCGTCATGTGTCGTTGCGGATGTGCAGATGTCCGGCATGAGCGGCTTGGACCTGCTGACGCATGTGCGCGCCGCAGGGCAACGACGTGCCGTTTGTCTTTATTACGGCCTTCCCCGACGAGAGCGTCCGTGCCCGAGCGCTGAGGGCCGGAGCCATTGGCTTCCTGGCCAAACCCTTCGCCGGGCCCGTCTTGATTGGCTGCATCGAAACCGCGCTGAAACGACACCGAGGCGGCGCCGGCAGAGTGAGGCGATGGGCGCATTGTCTCTGATACCGCGTGTGGGCGTCCTTTCGTCCGCCATCGCAGCGAGTTCTGCCGCGGCCAAACCAAGGTATGGTTCTCCCAAACCAATACGACGTTCGAAACTACCTCCGTAGGATCGAGCCATTCCAGGATCAAACTAGGCTGACTCTGACCGGATCCAGGAGGCGCCTGAGTTCGCGCGCTCGACGACGCTGCAGTGGACGTTGCTGGTGGCCGGCGTTACTCGCGGGCATTACCGTTGCCTTGCTCGGCTTTGTCTACCTGGAGAACCAAGAGCTGACCTGACGGCGCAATCCGGATCGTAGCTGATCGCCTCTCAAATGGCTGTCTTTGCGCACTTGTCGCCCGAGCGCAGGGATGCGATCGACGGGCATCTGAAGCAGGATCCGCGCATGTTCGGCTCGCGGGATTGTTTGGCCCGAACGGCGGCAGGATCGCGGGCAACCTGGAAAGCCTTCCGCCCGATCTTCAAGACCGATGGCACGGTAGAGACCGCCGTGGTCGACAGGGACCGACGAAAGTGGCGGGGAGAAGCAGGCGGTTCGCTCATCGCGCGAGACATTGTCGACTGGCGACGTGCTGGCGATCGGACGAAACATCGACGTCGCCGAAATCGTCATGTCGTTGGTCGGGCACTCGCGCTTGGTCTGGTTCCCGCTATGCTTCTTTGCATTGCGGTCGGCGTGGTACTGAGCGCTCGCGCCGCCGACGTATCGTCGAGGTCAATGAGCGCGTTCAGCGCATTCGTCGCCGGCAACCTGCGCGAACGACTCCAGCATCGGAACGCAGATGATCCCTTCTCCAAACTTGCGATGATCGTCAATGGCATGCTCGACGAGATGGAAACTCTCTTCCAATCCCTTGCCGGCGTCGGCAGTGATATCGCCCATGACCTGCGCACGCCGCTCGTGCGCGGCTGATCACTCGAACGCGGTTGCACCGAACGCCAGGACGCTTGAGCAACTCCAGACTGGTTGCAGACAGAACGATGGAGGCCTCGATCAGTCGCTGTCAATCATTACCGCAATCTTGCGACTAGCTGAAATCGAGAAAAGTCAGCGATCCGCCGGTTTTGGCAAAAGTAGCGCTCGCGCATCTCATCCGCGAAGTGGCCGACATGTACGAGCCAATAGCGAAGGACAAGGGATTGCTCTCTGATCCACTCGTCACACGAACTAAGCGTGCATAGGCGACCGGGATCTGCTGTTCGAGGCGGTCGCCAACCTCGTCGACAACGCCATCAAACATACGCCCGCCGGCGGGCAGGTGGAAATCGGACTATTTCACGGCGACCGCGAAAATATCGTGCGCGTGAGGAGACACTGGTTCCGGCATAAGCGAGCGCGAACGTCACGCTGTCCTCCGGCGTTTGTACCGGTCGGATAGAGTACGACACACGTCAGGCTCGGGCCTTCCTTAACCTCGTGGCCGCGTCAACTGTTGCCCAATCCGACGCGTACCATTATCATGGCGGACCAGAAGTCTAACGATTGATGCTTGATATTCAACATGGGTGTCGCGTCGCTAATGTTCCGTTTTGGCGGCATTCAGCGTACCGAAGATCGGTTTGTGATCCGGAGACTCTAATCCTTTCGGTGACGGCGATATTCGGTCGGCGTAAGTCCGGTGAACTTACGAAATGCCCTCGTAAACGAACTCGTTTCGCGAAAGCCAATCCGGGCGCCGATCTGCGTCACTGAGAGCGCCGGCCTCTGCAGCAGGCTTTTGGCGCGATCCATTCGGCGGGCCATATGGTAACGATGCGGAGGCGCGCCGAAGGATTGCGTGAAGGCGCGCGCAAAATGATAAAGGCTCAGATCGACGAGTTCTGCGAGAGCCGCCAGCGAAATGTTCCTCCGCGAGATGCTCCTCGATGAATTCGACAACGCGCTTCTGCTGCCACGCTGGCAAGCCGCCGCGAACCGGTCTCGCCGCGGCGGGTGCCGTTCGTTCCAGTCGGAAGAGCTCGTGCATCAGCACGAGGCTCAGGGCTTCCGCATATTCGCGGCTCCACGGGTCGGAATTGCCGACCTCGGCCTTGAGCTTGAGCGCGGTGTCCCAGACGGCTTGATCGAAGAAGAACAGGCGCGGGCTGATCGCGGGATAGGCGATGCCGGATCCCCGATCAAACAACCGATCCGGCAAATCGATATAGAAATAAGTGACGCGCGTCAGCACCCGCGGCGTCTGCCATCCGTAGAACCGATGCCCGGCAGGCACGAAGCTGAGCTTGCAGTTGAACTCGCGCAAGGTCGACTTTGGCAGAGCCCTCGATTAGCGTCTCGCCGTCATGTCGTTCTGCGCGTTCGTAAGCGATCAGCAGATGTCGTCGCGCTTGAAAGCCATCCTCGAAAGTCTCGCGCCGGGTAACCCTTACGTTGTCTGCCTGTATTGCGCCCCAATTCGCCAGTCGGCGACGAGCGATATCGGGCGGGGAAATTTCAACAATCGGCAGTGGGGAGGAAGGAAGACCCGAAGGCAGATGCCGACGTCACTCATTGTTGCTCTCCTGATGCGGGCATTGACTCTTGTCCTCGGCCAGCATTTCTCCTACCGGGCGTTACGACAGTCGGAGTCAAGGCGAGTAAGCCGATGAATTTTCGGTACCATTAAATTGCCGTTCAGATAACTAAATTCGATTTTACTCGAGGCTGACGTGCGAGGACCTCAAGCGAGCGCGCGCCACGCACATGTCGAGGAAAATCCAAGCAAGAAAACTCAAGAGCACGGCAAGTTGGGACAAGGGGCAAGATACGCCTGTCACCAGATAGCGGGATATGTCCGTCGCAAGGTGCGCATCATCAAAGGTGCGGTTGCGCCCGGCCAGGAGTCGCCATGTCCAAGCACGAGCCAAGCTCTCCTCTTGTCTTCGCAAGTGCATCCGAGAATCTGCCTGGCCAGCGGGGCGACGCTGGATCGGCTGGCGGCCGAGCCGGTCGTGGGCGAAATCGGCTTCGTCGGCCTCGGTCGCATGGGAGCGGCGATGGCTGCAAACCTCGCGGCCGAGGGACGGCAGGTGATCGCCTATGTCCGCCGCCCGGATCAGATCGGCAAGCTTGAGGCACTCGGTCTCAGGCCCACAACGGATATCGGTGACTTGCTTCGACTGCGAGGTCGTCATCAGCATGTTGCCGGACGACGATGCCGTGCGCGAGATCGTGTTCGGTCGCAGAGACATTGGCCTCGACGGTCTGGCGGCGGGTCTGATGCCCGGCGCGATCCATCTGTCGATGAGCACGATTAGCACGGCGGCCGCGTCGCTGCTGGCGAGCGAGCACGCACGGAACGGACAAGGCTACGTGGCCGCGCCGGTGTTCGGAAATCCGGATGCCGCCAAGGCGCGCCAGCTGTTCATCGTTGCCGCCGGCGCCCCGGCCGATATCGAGCGCTGCCAGCCGATCCTCGACAGCCTCGGACAAAGGACCTTTGTGATCGGTGCCGACCCGGGAGACGCAAACCTCGTCAAGCTGCTCGGCAACATGATGAGCGCGACGGCGCTCGAGATGCTCGGAGAAGTCGTTGCCGTGGTCCGCAAGCGCGGGACTGGATCCGCAGCCGTTCATCGACATCATGACGAGCACGATGTTCGGCGGGCGCGCGCACAAGATCTACGGCGACAAGATTGCGAGAGCAGACCTACGCGCCCGGGTTTGTCTTGCCTCTCGTGCTCAAGGATGTGCGCCTGGCGCTTGCGGAGGCAGAGAACGCGGGCGTCCCGATGCCATCGGTGGGCGTGGTTCGGGACCGGCTGATCACGGGTATCGCGCGTGGTTACGGCGACCTCGACTGGACCGCTCTCGGGCTTATCGCCGCGGAGGAAGCGGGGCTCTACGCCGTGCCCGCAGCCGTTGCCGAGTGAGGCCGGACTTGTCCGCCGCGACACGCCTCAAGGCAGCGTCATTCGAGGAAGGAACAGGATCATGGACTGATCAAGCAGAAGCTCTCAAAATGAACATGGAACTTACCGACATTCCCGGCACGTCGCTCAAGGTGTCACCCGTCGCCATCGGCACGTGGGCGATCGGCGGGTGGATGTGGGGTGGAACCGACGAAGCTGAATCCATCGCCACCATCCGGGCTGCTTTCGAGCATGGCATCAACCTTGTCGACACGGCCCCGGTCTATGGATTTGGCCGCTCCGAGGAGATCGTTGGCAGAGGCGATCGCCGAAAGCGGGTTGCGCTCGAACGTGCTGATTGCCACCAAGGCCGGACTGCAATGGGAGGGCGGAAGAGTATCTCGCAATGCCAGCCGCGCCCGCATCATGCGCGGAGGTCGAGGATTCCTTGCGCAGGCTTCGAACCGATTACATCGACATCTATCAGGTTCATTGGCCCGATCCGCTGATTACGATCGAAGAAACCGCGGACGCAATGCACACGCTGTTCGCGCAGGGGAAAATCCGCGCCATCGGCGTGAGCAATTTTTCGGTCGTCCAGATGGAGCGGTTTCGCCGCATCGCGCCGCTGCATGTGCTGCAGCCGCCCGTACAATCTGTTCGAACGCGGAATCGAGACCGACCTTCTGCCCTATTGCCGCAAGAACAAACATCGCGATGCTGGGATATGGCGCGCTGTGCCGGGGCCTTCTGTCCGGACGAATGCGGGCGGATACGGTTTTCGATGGCGACGATCTGAGGCGCACCGATCCGAAGTTCCTCGAGCCGCGGTTCGCGCAATATCTGGCCGCCGTGCAGCAGGCTCGATCGGCTCGCGCAGCAGCGCTTCGGCAAGCGCGTCATTCACCTGGCGGTCCGCTGGATGCTTGACCAGGGCATCACCACGGCCTTGTGGGGCGCGCGTCATCCCGATCAGCTGCAGCCGGTCGACGAGGTGACTGGCTGGTCGCTCGATGCCTCTGCCAAGGCCGAGATCGACCGGATCCTGCGCGAAACCATCACCGATCCGGTCGGCCCGGAATTCATGGCCCCGCCGTCACGCAGTGTCGCAGCGTGACGCAACACGGGGCCGAGCAGTGCTTATCGATGATGCTCTTGATCGCTGGTCGAGATGTTGGACAGCACGACCGGTCTAGTTTGAGGTCTAAACCTAACGTCGAATTTAATAGTCCTCAGTTGTCCCGTTGTTACCCTCAAGTAGCTGCCCTCCTCCTCCAAGATCGCCTCCTGTGGCAAAGGGCATCCGGTTCATCGCGACGGGCCTCGGCGGGGAATTACAATGGATATGATGGCGCTTCGCCTGTCGCGAATTCAATTCGCATTCTACCATCATATTCCACATCATCTTTCCATCCTTCACGATCGGGTTGGCAGCCTGGTTCACGGTTCTCGAAGCCTTGGGCCTTGTGACCGGCCGCCCGGTCTATCCGCGGGATGTTCGAGTTCTGGCTGAAGATATTCGGCGTGGCGTTCGGGTTGGGCGTGGTGTCCGGCATCGTGATGGGATTCCAGTTCGGCACGAACTGGAGTGTATTGTCCAAAATGTCCGGGCCGATCCTTCAGTTCATGTTCTGGGGCGGCACGGTCGTCTTCCCGCTGATGCTGCTCTACACGGTCATCAGCTACAGCATTTTCACGGGCAAGGTCGCGCCAACGGCCGGACACCACTAAATTTCACGCGCCGATGCTGTTCAATTCGGCCATCTGGATTATTGCGGCTGCTGCAACGCTGGGCGTGATCGCCCGGCCATGGGATTCGCCGGAGTTCGTCTGGGCGATCGCGGGTGCCGCGATGTTGACGCTGTTCCATTTGCTACCGTGGCGGAGGCAGTCGCGGCCGTCGGTGAGGCCACTGACGTCTACCTCTTCCTGATCGGCATGATGCTGCTATCTGGAGATCGCCAGGAAGCAGGGGCTGTTCGATTGGCTCGCGACCCAAGCGGTCAGGCATGCGCGAGGTTCTGCCAAACGGTTATTCCTGATCATTTACGTCGTCGGCACCCTGGTCACGGTGTTCCTGTCGAACGACGCGACCGCTGTGGTGATGACGCCGGCGGTCTATGCAGCGACTCGGGTCGCGCAGGTCGAAGCCACTGCCTTATCTCTTCATCTGTGCTTTCGTCGCCAACGCCGCCAGTTTTGTCCTCCCGATCGCCAATCCTGCCAACCTCGTCGTGTTCGGCGGACAAATGCCGGCTCTTTCGGAATGGCTGCGCTATTTTGCCGGGCCGTCACTTCGTTGCGATCCTTGCGACATATGTCGGATTGCGGTTGATGCAACGGCCGGCGCTCGATGCGAAAGTCGCCGCTATCACAGGCGCGCCCCCGTTGACGTTAGGTGGCAAGCTTGCGGCGATCGGAATCACGCTGACTGTGGTGGTGTTACTGTCGGCATCTGCATTCGACCGGCCACTTGGGTTACCGACCTTTTGCGCCGGCGCGTCCTTGACCGCGATCGTGCTGGTAATCGGCGCGGCAATCGCCGGTGCCGATTCTCAAGAATGTTTCGTGGAGCGTGCTGCCGCTCGTTGCTGGTCTATTCGTTCTTGTCGCGGGGGTGAACCAAACCGGTGTGTTGTCAGCGCTGGCCCGCAACCTGCACGATGCTGCCGCGGACCTCGCCGCAATCGACGCTCGTGGATCGCAGGCGCCGTCGTCGCTGTTGCCTCAAACCTCTTCAACAATCTGCCGGCGGGTCTGGTCGCGGCGGCCACAGAGTCATGCTGCGCAGGTGCCCCCGCAGGTGGCTGGCGCGATACTGATCGGCGTCGACCTCGGGCCCAATCTTTCCGTGACGGGATCGCTCGCCACAATCCTGTGGCTGATCGCATTGCGCCGGGAAGGCGAGAAACGTGACGTTGCTTCGGTTTCTCAGGATCGGTCTCATTGTCATGCCACCCGCGCTGCTGTTGTCGCTGCTTGCCTTGTCCGCGATGTCTCCATGAAACGGAAAATCTCCGTGGCGCCAGGAATAACTGCGTTTTCGGATGGATTCAATCCACACTCATGGTGAGTTGCCTTACGCCGAACCGCTGCTCGAACTCCAGTACATTGACGATGCCGCGGCGATGGGTGCCATCGCCGATCTTGCGGTCGCCGTCCCAGGCTTCGACCTCGAACACCACGCTCTTGGCGTCGATCTTGATGACGCGAGAAATGGCGCGGACCGTGCGGCCGACCGGAGTTGCGGCGAGGTGACGGACTTTCACGTCCATGCCGACGCTGACGAAGCCCTTCGGCAGATGCGAGGCGATGGCGGAGCCTGACGCCATTTCCATATGCAGGATCATCATCGGCGTGGCGTAGACCTGCGGCATGTTCGCCACGAAATGACCGACCGTCATCTCCGAGGTCACGGTGACGGTCTTCTCGGCGGTCATGCCGATCATGACGTTGTCGAGCGCATCCATATCTTCCTCGTCCGCGATCCCGTTGCGATCTGGCGGCCGTTGCTGGCGCCGCCAGCAACTTGTTGCATGTCGAGGTCCGACCTTCGACTTCGCGATCTACGACTTGGGCATTACGCCCGGAGCGTTGTCCGGCCATTTCGCGATGGTCGCCTCGTCGACATTCAGATGCTGGGCGACCAGTGCCGGCGGCGTATGCGTCAGCCAGTTGGACAGGGAAACCTCTTCATAGCGGGAAGCCCTGAAGACTCCGATGAACTGCAGGTCCGTGTCGCCGACATTCTCGACGTAATGTCCGAGATTGCGCTTGACGTAGCCGATGTCTCCAGCATTGAAGTCCATCGTCATCGCATTCGGGCCGGTATTGAACACCGTCATGCGTGCCTTGCCCTTGATATAGTACTGCCATTCGTCGGCGTTCGGATGCCAGTGCATCTCGCGCACGCCGCCGGGACGAACCGTTACCAGCGCGGCCGCAATCGTCGTTGCGACGTTGAAGTTGCTGCTGTCGGCGATCCGCACGTCGCCGCCTTTGGATTCTGCTTCGGCCGGAGCTGACGATGCCAAGCCGGAAGATAAATGGATGGGGCGGAGCGCTGCCGTTCTTGCTGACTGCGGCGCGGTCCGACGCCAGATCGCCGGGCAAGGTGCCCTGGAAGATCCAGAGATTCTGCAGCGGGATCTTGGCGAACGTCTCGGCCGGAACGCCAAAATTCTTGGCAAGCACCTCGGGAGGCGTATGGGCGAACCAGTCGGTCACCAGCAGCGTATTGAACTCGCTGGCGTCGCCGTCGTCAAAGCAGATCACGAATTCGCAGCCGTCCGGGCCGAGACCCTGCAGCGAATGCGGCTGGCCTGCCGGGAAAATACCAGAGGTCGCCCTCGTTGACGTCCGCGACGTAGGGCCGGCCCACGGCGTCGAGAACGGTCACGCGGCAACTGCCGTACGTCATGATCGCCCACTCGGCGGCCTGATGCCAGTGCAATTCCCGGATGCCGCCGGCGGTCAGCCGCATGTTGACGCCGGTGATCGTGTCTGAGATCGCGAAATCTTTCTGCGTCACCTGGCGCGCCCAGCCGCCGTTCTGGACGCGCTTTGGCGCATTGTTGAAGGAGGCCCAGTCCATCGGCATGCCGCCGACGTCGGTTGCCGGCGGAGACTGCGCCGAGGAAACTGGCTGCCGATGGCCTCGCTTTGCGGGCCGGGATCCCTGAGATTACCCGGACCTTTGGCGTTGACAGCGCCTTGCGGCGGCTGGTCCGGATTGCCGAAAGAGGCAGCGTGCGCCGCGCTTGCAGTCATCACAGCGCCCGCGGCGGACACTGCCAGCACATCCCGTCTTGAAAACATGTTACCTCTCCTATCTAAAATCGATCTGGGGTCCATGCGAGAGATAGGTTCACGATTATCGTGAGCCATTAAATTAGCATTCAGAGTGTCTTGCGGATCTGAGCGATATGAGTCGCCGAGCATCGCCGCAGCGTCAATTCGCGGCTGTGCTGTTGGTGTCTAGATCCGACGTGGACGTCCGGTTCGGTACGCGGATTTCGACCACGCCGTGGTTGAGAGCCTGATGGCATGAGTTGCATGCGTCGGTCAGATCGGCATAGGCCTTGGCGAATGCGGCGCCGTCTTTGGATTGGATCGCGCTGTTGAGTTCCCTGAACGGCTGCTCCGTGACGGAGGTGATCATGTCCGGAAGGAAATGTCGTGTTCAGTTGGATGGGCGTGGCCCGAGCCGATTGAACGCGCCTTGAAGATTTCCAAGCTCGTAGGCCGCAAATTCCCAGATTTCCATCCTGCTCCGCCCGCCAGAGCCGCTCGTGCCGTGGTTGAATTGTCGCGATCATCAGGTCGCTGATGCTCGGCAGATATTCGGTGGCATGAGGTGAGGGCGTCGCTTCCGGTCCTGCGGCAGCGCCGCGCGAGCACGCAAAGACAGATCGCCAGGATGGCGGCTGCGGCAACTGCGATCGCCGCAACCACGAACGAGTCGGCGCCGGATGCCTGCTGTCTTCTGCGCCCGATCATGCGCGCACCGGCAGCCTGGAAAGCAGCTTGTCGAGCGTGATCGGGTAGTCCCGGATCCGCGCGCCGCACGCGTTGTAGATCGCGTTGGCGATCGAGGCGCCGGCGCCGCAGATGCCGAGTTCGCCGATGCCCTTGCTCTTCAGCGGGTTGGATTTGTCGTCCAGTTCGGCAAGAAAGATGGCGTCGATGGCCGGAATATCGGCGTGCACCGGCACGTGGTATTCGGCGAGATCGTGATTGACGAAATAGCCGAAGCGCGGATCGAGCGTCATTTCTTCGTGCAGCGCCGCTCCGACGCCGAACACCATTCCGCCGATCGCCTGGGACCGCGCCGTCTTCGCGTTCAGGATACGGCCGGCGGTGAATACGCCCAGCATGCGCCGCACGCGCACCTCACCGGTATCTGCGTCGACGCCGACTTCGGCGAAATGCGCGCCGTAGGATTGTTGCGAGAAATCCTTGTTGTTGCGGCCGGGCCGGATTTCGCCGTCGGCGTCCATGCCGGCGCCGACAAGGTCCGTCAGCTTTCTGGATTGTTCGCCGGATGCGATGCTGCCGTTGGCAAAGCGTGCGGTTGCCGGATCCATGCCGGCGGTCCGTGCCAGCTTTTCGCGCAGCGCATTGCATGCCTCGAACAGGGCCGAGCCCGAGCTGCCTGCGCCCCATGAGCCACCCGAGCCCGCCGCCTGCGGAAAGCTGGTATCGCCGAGTTCGACCCGGACGCGTTCCGTCGGCAGGCCGAGCATCTCCGCTGCGATCTGCGCCAGGATGGTATAAGTCCCGGTGCCGATGTCGGTCATCGCCATTCGCACGGTGGCGATACCGTCGGGATCCAGCCGGACATTGGCCTTGGAGAGCAGAAGCGGGTTGCCGCGTGTCGCCGCGGCCATGCCCATTCCCACCAGCCAGCGTCCGTCGCGAACCTGGCCCGGCTTCGGATTGCGCTTGTCCCATCCAAATCGGCGCGCACCTTCCTGCAGGCAGGCGATCAGGTGACGGCTGGAATAGGGAATGTGCTTCTCCGGATCCTCGCTCGGCTCGTTGCGCACCCGCAGCTCGATCGGGTCGAGGTTCGAGTTTCTCGGCGAGTTCGTCCATCGCGCATTCAGGCGCCATCAGCCCGACGGCCTCGCCGGGCGCGCGCATCGACGACGCAACCGGAATATCCAGAGGCGCCAGACGATGCCGCGTCAGCCGATTGGCGCCGGCGTAGAGCGTCCGCGGTCTGCAGCGGCCGCGCCCTCGTAGGTCTGCTCGCTGGGTAGATTGCCGGAGAACACATCGTGGCCGATCGCGAGAATTCGGCCGTCGCTGATCCGTGCCCAGGCGGAGGCGCTGGATGGTGTCCGAGCGGTGCGTCGTGACGTGAAAGATCTGCTGCCGCGTCAGCGCGATTTTCACCGGGCGCTGGAGCTGCCGCGACGCGATCGCCGCCAGGATCGCATCGGCATTGACCCAGAGCTTGCCGCCGAAGCCGCCGCCGATGAACGGGCTGATCAGCCGCACATTCTCGACCGGAATTTTCAGGGTTGTCGCGACGACCTCCTGCCCCTGATTGAGCATCTGGTTCGCGGTGTGCAGGATCAGCTTGTCGCCGTCCCACATCGCGAGCGTGGCATGCGGCTCCATCATGGCGTGACTTTGCAACGGGGTGGTGTAGGTCACGTCGAGCTGCACCGGAGCGGCGGCGAATGCGCCTGCGAAATCACCCACCGCACTGTCGGCTGCCGCGCGCATCGCTTTGGCTGTGGAACGCGCGCCTCGATCGAGGTTGTTGCGCAGCGCGTATTTTCCGTTCGACCGATCGTATTTGACGTCGACCAGGTAAGCGGCCGCCCTGGCCTGCTCAAAACTTTCGGCAACCACGAAGGCAACCGGCTGGCCGTAACGCGTCACCTGCGGGCCGGTGAGCACCGGATGGGCTTCGCGGTGATTGCCGGTGCCTTGCGCGGGCGCGTTGCGATGGGTGAGAACCAGCAGCGACGCCCGGGCGCCTTCTCCGCAGCACGCGTATCGATCGATTTGATCGTTCCCTTTCCGATCGAGGCTTCGACGACAAAGCCGTACAGCGTCGCGTCTCCTGCTGCATCTCATAGGCATAGCGCGCGCCGCCGGTGACCTTCAGCCGTCCGTCCACGACGGTCGAGCGGCTTGCCGACGACGCCCTGCGGTCGTATCGAGCGCATTCGGGCCGACGGGTGAGTTCATTTCCATGAGTCGCGCTCCCTCAGGTCCGGGTAGTTTCTGCGAGCACGCTGTGCAGGCGTTCGCCGCGTCAGCGGGATCTTGAAATCGTTGCCGCCGTAGCCGCGGGCGCCTTCGAGCACGCGCATCTGCGGCTGCGTTGAAAGCTGGCTGTGTTTGCAGGCGCGCCGGCCAGTTCTCTGCTCGGCCTGCGCGTACGCGCCACGGCTTATGTGCCAGACCGCCGAAGGCGCAGGCCGCGCCGAACGGATTCGTCCATGCGCGACGTATCGACGATCGCGGCGACCGAAACCAGCGCGAAGGCGTAGGAGGCGCGATCGCGAACCTTGCGATAGACCTGCACGCCCGGCGGCGGCGGCGGCAGCGTCACGGCCGTGATGATCTCGCCTGGTTTGAGCGACGTCTCGATCTCGGGGTCTTGCCTGGAAGACGATGAAACTCGGCGATCGGAATGACTGCGGTTTCGCCTTCGGCGATTGACCGTCTCCACCTTGGCGTCGAGCGCTCGCATCGCCACCGCCATGTCGGACGGATGCGTCGCGATGCAGTGGTCGCTGGTGCCGAGGATGGCGTGAATGCGGTTGAAGCCGGCGAGCGCCGCGCAGCCGGAGCCGGGATTGCGCTTGTTGCAGGGCTTGGTGACGTCGTAGAAATAATAGCAGCGCGTCCGCTGCAGCAGATTGCCGCCGGTGCGTGGCCTTGTTGCGCAACTGTGCGCTGGCGCCCGCCAGCAATGCGCGGCTTAAGCACGCCATAACGCTGCCGCACGCGCGGATCGGCGGCAAGGTCGCTGTTTCGAACCAGCGCGCCGATACGCAGGCCGCCATCGGGGGTCTCTTCGATCTTGTCGAGCGGCAGGCGGTTGATATCGACCAGATTGCGACGGCGTCTCGACCTGCAGCTTCATCAGGTCGAGCAGATTGGTGCCGCCGGCAATGATTTTCGCGCCAGGCTTGACGGCAGCGGCGGCGGCCTGCGCCGGTCGGAGTCGGCGCGTTGGTAGGTGAAAGGCTTTCATGTCGGCATTCCCGCGGCTTGTTTGATGGCCGCCACGATGTTCGGGATAAGCGGCGCAGCGGCAGATGTTGCCGCTCATCCGTTCGCGGATTTCGGCATCGGTGAGCTCGGCGGCCGGCTTGCGTCAGGTCCTCGGTCACATAGCTCGGCATGCCCGTGCTGGCTTTCGGCCGAGCATTCCGACGGCGGAGCAGATCTGGCCGGAGGTGCAATAGCCGCACTGAAAGCCGTCATGCTCGACAAAGGCCGCCTGCAACGGATGCAGATGTCTCGCCATCGGCCAAGGCCCTCGATCGTGGTGATGGATTGGCCGTCATGCATCACCGCAAGCGTCAGGCAGGAGTTGATGCGGCGTCCGTCGATCAGCACCGTGCAGGCGCCGCATTGACCGTGATCGCAACCCTTCTTCGAGCCCGTCAGCGCGAGATGTTCACGCAACGCGTCCGAGCAATGTCGTGCGCGGATCCAGCGTCAGCGAATGCGGAGCGGCCGTTGATCTGAAGTTCGACCTTCACGGGAGGCGGGGGCGGTCGTTGCCATCGACTCGGACCGGCCGCAAGTAGCAGCCACGCGGCAGCGTCGGTCAGCAGCAGTGCGGTGGTTCCGGTCTCGATCACCGTGCGGCGGGTAACTTCGGATGCTATTGGAGTCGGCTCTGTATTGGATTCATGCTCGTCCATGACTGCTCCATGTTCGCCAAGTCCGTGAAGGCTGTCTGGAAGACATCAGGCTTACGGCCTGATGTCTTCCGCGCCCCAGGAAGACATCCGGCTTACGGCCAGGTGTCGTCCGGAAGGTTGATCGACGATGGGTGTCGCGGTGCTGCGCACGACAACCCATCGGAAACGGCTCCTGTTTCGAAGGGTTGATTTCCATGTGCGGCAGGAAGGCGGGGACGTGAATGAAATCGCCCGCCTTCGCACGCGCGACCGATCTCCCCTCGCGCCCCAGCGGATTTCGCAGATGCCGGAGAGCACGTAGGCGATCGTCTCCTGCTCTCCGTGATGATGAATTCCCGTCCGCGATCCCGGCTCCACCTCGAACAGGCCGCCCCAGATTGCCGACGCGATGCCGAGCGCCGGCGCGATCGCGGCGCGACGTTCGGAGCCCGGCGTCTGCGCTGTTCCCGGATCGAATTCAGCCGGGCTGACGATGTGGATTGCAGCAGAAGAACTCATGGCGTCCCGGATCAATTTTGAATCGGTCACCATGAAAGTAGGCAGCGGCTGATTAGAGAGCCACTAAATTGGAGTTTAGTAATTCCGCAGAATCGAGACTCAGCCTTTCGGGGAAGGAACTTGCAGCAGCGTCTTCCACGTCGATGATGTGAACGTCATAGTCGATGCAGGTCGCGCGATCGATCGCAGATCATGCGACATCGGCAAAGGCCGCTCGATTCGGCGGGCGTCGGCTTGCGTGCCAGGCCGTTGGCTTCTTTCCCCGAACAGCCAGGTCTGCAGCCGGTCGAGATAGATATAGACGACCGGCGTCGTATAGAGCGTGAGAATCTGCGACAGAGCGAGGCCGCCGACGATGGCGTAGCCGAGCGGCTGGCGGATCTCCGAGCCGACTCCGGTGCCGACCATCATCGGCACGGCGCCGAGCAGCGCCGCCATCGTGGTCATCAGGATCGGCCGGAAGCGCATGATGCAGGCCTGATAGATCGATTCCTCGGCCGTCAGGCCTTCGTTCTGTTCGACCTGCTGGGCAAAATCGACCAGCATGATGCCGTTCTTCTTGACGATGCCGATGAGCAGGATGATGCCGACGATCGCAATCACGCTCAGATCGTAGTGAACCGCCATCAGCAGCAGCAGCGCACCGACGCCGGCCGAGGGCAGGGTCGAGATGATGGTGATCGGGTGGATCACGCTCTCGTAGAGCACGCCGAGAATGAGGTAGATGACGAAGAGCGACGGCGACGATGAGGATCGGCGTGCTCGACAAGCGACGCTCCGAATGCCTGGGCGTTGCCCTGGAAGCTGGTCTGCAGCGAGAGCGGCGGATGCAGCTCTTTTCGACCTGCGTGGATGGCGCTTACGGCCTGGCCGATCGCGGTGCCCGGCGCGAGATTGAACGAGATCGTCACCGACGGGAACTGGCCGGTGTGGTTGATCACGAGCGGCGCGACCTTCACCACCGAGTCGACCAGCGTGGACAACGGCACCTGCTGCCCGCTCGACGATTTGACGTAGATGCCGTTGAGCGCTTCGGGTCCATACTGGAACTTGGGATTCGACCTCCAGAATGACGTGGTATTGCTGCAGCGTGGTGTACATGGTCGAGACGATGCGCTGGCCGAAGGCGTCGTCGAGCGTGTTGTCGATCGTGTAGGGCAGGATGCCGTAGCTCGAGGCGACTTCGCGCTTGATCGTGATGTCGAGCAGCGGCCCGGCATTGAGCTGATCGGTGGCGACGTCGGTGATGCCGGGAACCGCCTTGAACTTGTCGAGGAACAGCGCCGCCCAATGGTTGAGCTCGCCGGGATCGGCGTCGTTCAGCGTGTACTGAAACTGGGTCTTGTTCAGCCGCGCGCCGATCGTGATGTCCTGGGCGGCCTGCATATAGAGCGTGATGCCCTGGATCTTGGCCAGGTTGGTCCGCAGCCTGCGCCATCACCTTGTCGATCGGCTCGCGCTGGTTGGCGGGCTTGAGCTGAATGAAGACGCGGCCATCGTTGAGCGTGTAGCTGCCGCCGCCGGCACCGACCGCCGAGCCGACTGTCGCGACGGCCGGATCCCGCATGATGGCGTCGAGCAAGGCTTGCTGGCGCTCCTTCATCGCCTGGAAGGAAATATCCTGCGCCGCCTCGGACTGGCCGATGATCAATCCGGTATCCTGCTGGGGAAAGAAGCCCTTGGGAATGACGACGTAGAGATAGCCGGTCAGCGCGATCGGTGCCGAGCATCACCATCAGCGTGATGAAGCGGTGCCGCAGCACGATCTTGAGGCCCGCCTCATAGGCGTAGAGCAGGCCATCGAAGCCGCGCTCGGACATCCGGTAGAGCCATCCGTGCTGCTTGCTCTCCGGCTTGAGCAGGTATGCGCACATCATCGGCGTGAGCGTCCGCGAGATGACCAGCGACAGAACGAGCGCCACGCTCACCGTCATCGCGAACTCGCGGAACAGCAATCCGACATAGCCGCTCATCAGGAACAGCGGAATGAACACGGCGATCAGCGAAAACGTGATCGCCATGACGGTGAAGCCGATCTCGCCGGACCCCTTGAGCGCCGCGTCGATACGGCGACATGCCATCTTCGATGTGCCGCGTGATGTTCTCGATCTCGACGACGGCGTCGTCGACCACGAATCCGACCGCGATCGACAAGGCCATCAGCGAGAGGTTGTCGAGGCTGTAGCCCATCTCGTAGAGCATCGCGAAGGTGCCGACCAGCGACAGCGGCACGGTGACGGCCGGGATAATGGTCGCCCAGAAATTGCGCAGGAATATGAAGATGACCATGACGACCAGCGCAACCGTCAGCATCAACGTGAACTGCACGTCGGCGACCGATGCGCGGATGGTCTGGGTGCGATCGGAAATGACATTTATCTTGACGGCGGCCGGGATCGAGGCCTGAAGCACCGGCATCATCGCCTTGATCCGGCTCACGGTTTCGATGACGTTGGCGCCGGGCTGGCGCTGGATCGCCAGGATGATCGCCCGCTTCTGGTTGAACCAGCCGGCGATCAGCTCATTCTCTCCCGCGCTGACGGCGCGGCCGATATCGCGGATGCGAACCGGCGATCCGTTGCGATAGGCGATGACGAGGTCGGCGTATCTGATCGGGCTTGAACAGCTGATCGTTGGTATTGAGCGTGTAGGTCTGGCGCGGGCTGTTGAGCGTGCCTTTGGGAAGGTCGACATTCGCCTGCCCAAGCACCGTGCGCACGTCCTCGAGGTTGATGCCGCGGGCCGCCAGCGCCTCCGGATCGACCTGGACGCGGACGGTCGGCTGCTGCGTGACCTCCGATGCCGACGAGGCCGACGCCGGATACCTGCGAGATCTTCTGCAGCAGAATATTTTGCGCGTAGGCGTCGACGACGGTCAGCGGCAGGCTGTCCGAGGTGATGCCAAGCACCAGGATCGGCGTGTCGGCCGGGTTGACCTTTCCGGATCAGCGGCGGATACGGCAAGCCCGCCGGCAGATACGCGGTCGCGGCATTGATGGCCGACAGCGTGTCGCTGACCGCGCCGTCGATCTGGCGGTTCAAATCGAACTGCAGGGTGATCTGGGCGTAGCCGAGCGCGCTCGCGCGACGTCATCTGGGTGAGGCCCGGGATCTCGCCGAACTGCAGCTCGAGCGGCGACGCCACCGTGGACGCCATGGTCTGCGGATCGGCGCCCGGCAGCTGCGCCGTGACCGGTAAGCGTCGGATAATTGACGTTCGGCAGCGCCGCCACCGGCAACAGCGGATAGGCGACCAGGCCGCCCACCAACAAGCCGACCATCAGCAGCGCGGTCGCGATCGGCCGATGGATAAACGGTGCGGAAATGTTCATGGGATCGGCGCCTGCAGCGCGTCTTGTGCGGCTGCTTCCTGCGCTGCCTTGCCGTGCAGCATCGTGACATGCGTGCCCGGCTGCAGCTTGTATTGTCCGTCGACCACGACCTGCTCGTTGGCCTGCAGGCCGGAATCAATCAGCGCCTGGCCGTCGCTGATTTGCGCGACCTTGATTGGGCGGATCGCGACGGTGTTGTCGGGATTGACGACATAGGCGTAGGGTCCGTTCGGGCCTTGCTGCACGACCGCTGCAGGAACGGTCAGGCCGTTGTGCCGCGTGTCGACGAGCAGCCGCGCGTTGACGAGCTGGCCTGGCCAGAGCCGGCGCGACTTGTTGGCAAAATTCGCCTTGAGCTGGATCGAGCCGGTGGTCTGCAGGATCTCGTTGTTGACGAGGCCGAGCACGCCTTGATCCAGCTGAGCGTCGTATCATCCTGGCTGTAGGCGAGGACCGCGAGCGGCGTCTTGGTCGCTTGCTGTTGCTGCTGGATTTGCGGCAGCGCCGTCTCCGGAAGCGTGAAGATCAGCGAAATCGGATCGAGCTGCGTGACGACGACGAGGCCGTTCGCAGTTGACGGGCTGATGATGTTGCCGACGTCGATCTGACGAATCCCGACCACGCCATCGATCGGCGAGGTCAGGCGCGTGTAGCTGAGCTCGCACCTTCGCGGCGTCGATCAGTGCCTGATCGGCCTTGATGGCCGCCTGCAGTTGCCCCACTTGCGCCTTCTGGGTTTCGAGCAATTGCGGAGTGGCCCAGCCCTTCTGCCCCAATGTGGTGTAGCGGGTGAGATTGGCCTGGGCGTTGATGAGCTGAGCCTGATCGCGCTCCAGGTTTGCCGGTGTACTGATCGATCAAGGCCTGGTAGGGACGCGGATCGATCTGCGCGAGCAGGTCGCCGGCATGCACGGTCTGGCCTTCGGTGAAGTTGATGCTGATGATCTGCCCCTGGATCTGGGCGCGCACGACGTCGGTGTTGTACGCGATCACCGTGCCGACGCCGGTCAGATAGATCGGCACGTCATGCTGGGCGACCGTCGCGGCGACGATCGGCACCGCGGGCGGCGGAGCGGCGCGGCAGCGACCTTCTCCAATGGGTGAATATGCGTGAAGTACAGCAGACCGCCGGCCGCAAGCGCCGCACCGCGGTCAGTGCAGGCAGTGGAACAACGACTTTCTTTCTCATGGCCGCTCGCGCTAACAGAGGCAACAAATTGTTTCCCGTCACTAGCCACCCGGAGCGGTCGACGTTCTGGTCGTCCCGATGGTCAGACCCGGCTCTGAGTCATGAGCCCCGGACCGCTCGGAGCTAATCGTTGAGCCGTCTCGGATTACTCCCGGGAGGATCCCGGCAGTGGTCCCAACAGGTGCTTTGGCGTTGAGAGCGAAGCCGAATGGGCGGAGATGTAACGGTGGGCACGCTGGCACTCACGGTGTTAAACTCCCCGCCGTACCCACCGTGTGGCAGCGCGCCTGATCGTAGTTACGCGCACCGCTGCTGCGGAGCTAACCCCAAGGTTGCCAATCTCGGTAGATCCCGAGCGGAGTTCCGGTTCGAGCGCCGCCGCCCGGCGTTGTGGGCGACGTTGAGGTTGGAGTCGACGATGAAGCAGACACTGCTCGAGCCGAGCCGCACATTCCCGACGATCCCGGACGTCTCCAGCATCCCTGAGGTTGTCGACGTTCCCGATGTTGCCGATTATTTGCTGACGTCGCCGACATTCCCGACGAGGTCGACATTCCCCCCATGCGTCGCCGATCGCGGTGGCAGGCGCTGCGCTTCCGATCCGGCCATGCCCCCGCCGTCAAAGCTTCGCGGTCGATCCTGAACATTCCCGACGGCGGCAGTCCCCAAGGTCGAGCATGTCGTGTTGTGCTTGGCATCGATTTCCCCGTTACGGTGGGCCGGACTGACTCGGGTGATGCACGGTGGCGCCGAAGTGCCGGTCGGGGCCACCGTCGAGTTCCTAAGCCCAGCGGCGAGGTCGCACCGATGGTGGGTGTCGGGGCGGCCATTCCGGTAACTTGCGCCATGGCAGCGTTGCAGACGACGAGCGCTGGAAGGATCGCCGCGACCAACGCTAATCTCATTGGCGTTCTCCGTTTGCCGAGCGCCTGCTGCGGCGACCTCCTGCTTCGGTCGGTTTTGAGATTTCGCTTGGTGTGAGGTTATCGGACATCGGTCAGTCCTCAGTAGCACGAAGATCTGAATAAACGAGCAGCGGCGGACCTTCAAATTCTTCGTCGCGTGACACGTCCGATATCTGTTGCCCCCGTCGAACGGCTGCTTTGATCCGGGCTGTCTAAGGCCTTGCTCGATGCCGGTCCGGTGGTCAGAGTACCGGCCCCCGGCGCCCTTTCAATTAAATACGCGTTTTATCTTCCTGGCGCCGATTCCATGCCGGCTGTGCTGCAAGATCCGATTGTCTGACGCAGCCTGCAAGGTGAGCGGTTCGATGCCGAAGCCGATCTCGATTTCCGAAATCTGAATTCTGTTTTACTTGAGCGGGCGGGTTCAGCTTTGCAGCTTTGCCCCAAGGTCCCGACGTCGGCTATCGCTTCGGCATCGCCGCCGGCGCTTGCGCTTGCAAGACCAGCTCCCTGGTCGCTTTCTTCGCACTTTCTCGAATGCGCGCGTCTCGATTTGCCGGATGCGTTCACGCGACACGTTGAATTCCGCCGCCAGGTCTTCCAGTGTCAGTGGTTCAAGTCGGCCAAATGTCGCGCCTCGAAGATGCGACGTTCGCGGTCGTTGAGTACGTCGATTGCGCCGGCCAGCGCCTTTGTGCTGGTAATCTTTCTCGTCCTGTTCGACGACGATGGCTTCCGGCGAGGGGGACTGATCAACGAGGTAGTCCTGCCATTCGTCGGCTTCGCCGTCGCTCATGAATCGGCGCATTGATCGATGTATCGCCGCGCGAGGCGTCGATTCATGTCGACGACATCTTGGTCCGTGACATTAAGGCTCTTCGCGATCAAGGCTACCTGATCCGGGGTGCAGGTCGCCGCTTTCGAGTGCAGAGATCTTGCGTTGCGCCGAGCGCAGCTTGAAGAAAAGCTTCTTCTGGTTTGCGGTAGTGCCGATTTTCACAAGCGACCACGAACGCAGGACGTAATCCTGTATCGAAGCCCTGATCCACCAGATCGCATAGGTGGCAAAGCGAAAGCCTTTTTCGGGCTCGAAGCGGTTCAACGCCTGCATCAGGCCGACGTTGCCTTCGGAAATGATTTCCGAAATGGGCAAGCCATAGCCGCGGTAGCTGGTGGCGACTTTGGCGGCGAGACGAAGATGACTCGTGACAAGCTGGTTGGCGGCATCGCGGTCGCCGTGCTCGCGCCAACGTTTGGCGAGCGTGTACTCCTGGTCCCTTTCGAGCATCTCGAAACGCCGGATGTCGTCCAGATAACCTCTACCGGTTCTGTGTCCGGCGAACGCCAGTTGACGCGCAGCAGCTTGAACTGGAAGACGCCTGAATTGTCCCTCGATGCTCATATCGGTTCCTCTGTCGTGGATGTCTTCTGCCGCGCGAAGCTCGAGCGGATCACAGAAGTGATAAGCACAGCGTGCAGGGGAGCCATTAAATTGGCGTTTAAATATTAAATTCCTGAATTCAACGCGAGCGCTAAGGATCTCCGGATCGAGGCGCCTCCATCCGTTGCGCCGCACACCGCGGCATCGGTCGATGAGCCTGGCTTGGGCGAGAGCACCACGGTTCGCCACGCCAGTCGTCGCGACGGCAACGCGGGATGCGAAAGTCGCGCGCGTCGGCGAGTTCCCTGAACCGCGCTCACCACTCAGTAGATCGCAGGTGTACGGCGAGGGTGTATCGTCTGGTAATACGGGCAATCAAGGCCGTAGTCGTACACCGCCGCGAGCGAAATGGCGTCGTCCATCGCCAAAGTGACTCTCTGGCGCATGCCCGGCCATATGACTCGCCGCCAAAACCCTCCGATGCGGCCCGCCGAAGCCACCCATGTGACCTCCGCCAAAGCCGCCCATGTGGCCCCGCCAAAGCCACCCATGCGGCCTCCACCAACGCCACCACTCGTCCTCCGCCATCGCCACCGCGGGCTTGTGCATCGTGGCAAGGAAGGCTGCCGGCAAGCACGTGCACTTTGCCAAAATCATCATCACTCGTCCTCTCATGACATTTCCTTCGCTGGGCGGGACTTTCCGCCACAGGGCCTTGTCAGACGCTGGCGTGTGCCAGCAAGGTAAACGCCAACGTCGCGATGGACGAGATGGAGACGCTTGCTTGTGCTCTCTACTAAATTCCGGTTCAACCATCGGCATTCAATATCCGGCTCGAACCAGGGTAAGCGTGCGCCGGATCAACACCTGGACATTAAAACGGAGTGGAGTGCAATCGGTGCATTTGTGTCGGACAGGATAAAGAAGAGCGCGACTGGCCAGAGTCGTGATCATATCCAGCGCGCAGGCCGAGTGATCATAGGCCTACATCATAGCCTACAGAAGAGCCGGCTAGTCTAGGAAGCCGGCTTTGTTGGACCCGGGCGAGGTGATGACACCCGCCAAACCGTGTTTCCAACATCGTCGGCGATCAGCAGTCCGCCGTCCGGCCTGACTGCCAAACCGACCGGCCTTCCGCGCGCGTGATTGTTCGCATCGAGGAAGCCTGTGACGACATCCTGCGCCGGGCCGCTGGGCTTTCCGCCGCTGAACGGCACGAAGACCACTTTGTAGCCGTTGAGCGGCGTTCGATTCCAGCTTCCGTGTTCGCCGACGAACGCACCGCCGCGGTAGTTTGCGGGAAGATCGGTGCCTGTGTACATGGCCACATCCCAGCGGCGCGACGTGAGAGCTCAGCGCATAGTCCGGCGCAATCGCTGTCGCCACCAGATCGGGCCGCTGCGGCATGATGCGCGGGTCCAGGTGCTGGCCGTAATAGCTGTAGGGCCAGCCATAGAAGCCTCCGTCCTTTACCGAGGTCAGATAATCCGGAACCAGGTCGGGACCGATCTCATCGCGTTCGTTGGCGATGGCCCAGAGCTTGCCGGTCTCAGGCTCCCATTGCAGGCCGGTGGGATTGCGAATGCCGCTGGCGAAGATGCGATGCGCGCCCGATGCAACGTCGACCTCCCAGATCGCGGCTCGTTCATATTCGGCGCCGATTCCGTTTTCGCCGATGTTGCTGTTCGATCCGACCCCGACATAGAGCTTGGAGCCATCCGGACTGGCCAACAGAGCCTTGGTCCAGTGATGATCGATCGGTCCGCCGGGAAGATCGGTGAGCTTGGTGCCTGCGGCGGTGATGCTGGTTTGTCCATCCTGATACGGATAGCGGACGATGGCATCGGTGTTCGCGACGTAAAGATCGTGACCGATCAGGGCGACGCCAAATGGCGAGTTGAGGTGGTCCAGAAACACGGTTCGCAGCTCGGGAGTGCCGTCGCCATTGGTGTCGCGCAGCAGCGTGATGCGGTTTGCGTCCTTTGCCTTGGCGCCGGCGAACGACTGTACCCAGCCGGTGATGATGTCCTTGGGCCGGTAGATCGGCGCTTTCGGACCATTGCTCTCGACCACCAGCACGTCTCCATTGGGAAGGACGTAGAGGGACCGTGGATGCTGCAAAGCCGGTCGCCAATGCATGGACCTGCAATCCCTGCGGCACCGTGGGAGTTTCACTCTCCCCATCCGACGACTTTTGCGATCGCGCATCGGCGGCATCAGATACTGCTGCAGCGCGGGCAGCACGGGATTGGCGCCGATCTGCATTTTCGGGTCGCCGGCATGATCGTCACAGCCGGCGAGTCCCAGGCCGGCGACGGCGACAAGGAGAGCGGCGAGACGCGGCAGCTTCGCCGAACGTGCAATTCTTGAGGGCGTGCATCATGATTATCCTCCAACACGATGGCGATTTGCCAGGGCCATGGCAACCACAGGCCGTCAACACGAGAACGACGACGACGAGCGCCGGAAAGCATCAGGCCGGTCGGTACCACCGCGGTGTAACCGTCGCGGCTGTGAACGAAGGCATTTATCAGCGCGAGCAAGACAGCGATCGCGTAGCCAATCGCGCGGGGCCAGGCCGGCCTGTCGATCCGCCTGCGGGCTGCAAGGTCGATCACGTAAGCGACAGTGGCAAGGCCCGCCATGATCAGGCCGGCGGTGATGGGCCAGAGCAATACGTAATCGAACGAAGTACATC
>ERZ1370068.8876-contig-7696_pt1 | contig 42938 bp, 61 predicted proteins | sample MGYA00561227_ERZ1370068 | MGnify/ENA primary metagenome ERZ1370068 (study PRJEB38410, sample SAMEA6850437) | metagenome | study: Metagenomic assessment of the ecological functions of the soil: analysis of the soil microbiota associated with the... | reverse complement strand
AAGTTACGCATTGCCAGTACCGGGTCGTCGCATTCGTCACGGGTGCAGGCACTCCCGTCCGCGGCGACTGCCCGGAGGCGCAGCCAGTATCCACGCGACGACGGCCGCGGCCGCGAGCACGACAACGGCGATGCCAATGCGGGCGCCGGTCACGGTCTTCCGCACGCCAGCGGCAGCTGCGCACGAGGTTGAGACGACTGCAGGCGACGAATCGCTCGGCGGATCCTGCATCGCGGCGAGCCACGCCGCCACAGCAGCGATCGTCCGGCTTCCGACAACCGCGAAACGACCCGCTTCTACGCAATCCGGGTCGTCTGCATGTCGGCTGCCGACGCGCCAACGCAGCAAGTTGCGCCGTGATATCACGCGGCGATGCAGGCCTACGAGACCGGGAATGCCGGGATTCATTCCGGTGAGGCGCGCGCCGAATGGCACGCGATGCACGGCGGAATGCCTTCCGGGATCGCCCGTGGTGGCGATCACCTTGAGCCGCGTTTCTCGAGCATCGCCACTGCATCTGCGGGCGCGGGGTCGCTTCGCCGAGAACGGCGGGCGAAGCTTCGCGAAGTACTCAGCCATCTTCGCGCAGATGCCATCAGGCGAGGTACGCGACGAGGTAGTTCATCGGCGGGTACTGCCGAGTGCCGTCGCGAAACGCGACGAGTTGATTGTAGAGATAGCCGGCGGGCTTGCCCGCGATGCGCGGGTAGCCGTTATCGGTGCCCTGACCCGCTCTGACCGTGGCATGTCACGTGCCCTGGACACGCGCCTCGATCGAGTCGACCGTCTTGAAGGCTGGAACGGCCTCACTTGGGCGAAGCGCAGGCATCACGCCATACGCGGCAAGCAGCGCGAGCGTACATGCGAGGCGGAAAACCTGCGACATCACGCGTCGAACCCGGGCGCAGATGACTCAGTCTAGCATCGCTCGAGACTCAGGCGGTTTGAGGAAGCTGCTTTTCTGCAAGAGCAATCCCCGGGAGTCACGGGCGCGTCGCGCGAAAGTGGCGGAGCTGGGACCGCCTGCAAAACGCGGCAGCGAGCGGGAACGGCTGCCGCGTAGGATGTCGAGGCAAAAAGTCCTTCAGACTCGTCTCTCCGGATTACTCCCCAGCGGCACAACCCGATTGCCGTTGGTTTCCGCGCGCATCCACGAGCACAACCCAGAACGCAATCCACAGGTCGAGACGCGGAAACGTTCCGATAAATTGCCACGCAAACACAGAGCCACAGGCAATACCACGATCGGCATACCGCGGTGCTGCGGCTTGAACGCTTCGCTAAAGCCAGCGGTACAGCGTGTAGGCTATTCCGAACCAAAGGTAACCAGCGCCGCGAGCCTGGTCGAGCGCTATCTCGAGCCACAAGCTCGGGGCGGCGGGGTGGAGCCGATCAAGCGGTTGGATCCCGGCCTGGTGCGCCGACACCAAGCGAAGGGTGGACGGCAACCGTGGCAAGCGCAGTGCGCATGGCCGCAAGACGCAGGCCTTCCAGGTGGTTTCTATGGGGTCGATTGGCTGGCCATCTCCTCACCGACGAACCTGCGACGCTCCTCGCCCGAGACATCGCAGGTTCTGCTTCCCGCGTATTGCCCGCCAGGCGCGTCACCCCGCTCTGAACGCCTGCACGCGCCTAAGCCTGCCGTACGCAGCATCCGTGAATGCGGCGCTGACCGGAGACGGCCAGGCACGGCAATCGCGCAATGTGGCGCCGAGCGCAGCGGGAATGGCCGCTCGCCAGCGCTCCGTTCGACGGGAGGCCGCGGCGAGCGCATGCGTGAAGTACGAGAAGCGCGAGGGCCGGGCGATCGTGGCGAAAGCCAGCCGCCTGCGACGTCATCACCAGCAGGCCGACGCCGCCTGCGACCGCAAAGTACAGTGGCGACGCCCGGGACTGCGGCATCGCGCATCTCGGGTCATCGCCAGCGCCCAGGCAAGCGCCAGGCTGCCGCGGCGAACGAAGGCTCGTGGCCAGAAGGCGGTAAAGTGGACGAAACACCAGCATGCCGTTCACCATGTTCGCTCTGCCCGAACCCGATCATGTGATCGGGTCCGCGCGAGAATCCGTTAACGGCGTCGATGACGATGATTGCAGCGATTGCGTGGCGTAGGACAGGGAAGCCAGGCGCGCGCGACATCGCGATGATCGAATAAGGTGCGGTCCACGCGTACGCTGTACAAGAAGATCCGAACGCGCGAACCAGCCAAGCTTGACCATCGTGGGGCAAGCCAGTGGGCCGACGGCGGCGGCGGCAAGGCGTGCGTACACCGCAAATGAAAGGCAGCCATCCCAGCGCCAATCTCACCGCGCTTCACTGTGGAGCCTGGCGCGCTCGTGCGTCACGAGCCAGGCGACCAGGCCAGCCAGCAGTGCGAAATTAGCAAACCGCATCGTTTCGTGGAAAGAACATGGACGGTGAATACCCGGTCCGCGTGAGCTCAGGAAGAACATCGACTGGTGCAAGTCGCCGTCGCAGTCTGGGCTGAACTCGGATTGCGAAGCAGCGTCATGCGGGTTTGACTCAGCGTCGCACGGCGCGCCGCCGCAGGATGCAGCTTCGATAGGAGGATTGAGACGTCGAGTACGCGGTCGTCGAAGCTGCCTGAGTCTGGTCATCAACAGCCGACGCGAACTCGCACTATCTATGGCCCATTAGTACATCTACGAGCGCCCAGGCCTACAATGGGAGTGTCCGCGAGGCAAATGGTTGCGGTGCCAAAAAGGCGACCCCCGGCCGGTGGCTTTAAGGGCCCACGCTCGGCACGAGACCACCAGCTTAGGCTTCGCGCGCTGAACTGCATTGGACCTTGAGTACCCAGGCCGCGTCGCGAGAACGGCCAGGCTCAAGCTGGAGGTCGCCACGTCGAAAGCGGCCATTTGCTTCGCTCGGGAAGCGACGTGAAGTACGCCTACGTCGCGAGAACGATCGACGGCGGTAACGGCGTGCCGGCCCTGCGGCGAGGCGTCGCGGCCGCCGCGCAGTCGGGTCCAACGTCTGCGCGCACCGCGGTCCCAGTGACCAGCAGCAGCGCCGGGTTTGACCACGGCTTCGTGCTAAAACGATCCACCAGGTCAGCCGCGAGTCATGCGGCGCTCCGAGGCCGGCTCGCTACCGCGGACATCAACGCGCGGTGCAAGCGGTTACAAAGCGATCGTGAGAGCGTCCACTGCTTCGCGCGCACCGCTCAATGCGGCGCTAGCGCTTGGTGACGAGTCCCTGCTGACCGGAAAAGTAGCCAGCCAGGTCCCGGATTTCTTTCTCGGTGAGGGGCTTGGCCATCGCGCTCATGCACTGGGTTGTCCGCGTTCCCTTCCGATACGTCGTTCAGCGACTGCACCAGATAGTCGTACTGCTGCCCGGCAAGGCGCGGCGTTTCCGGCGTGATCGGCTTGTTGCCTTCGGGCCCGTGGCACGCTGCGCAGGCCTCGTCAGCCTTCTTCTTTCCAGCCTCATCGCTTCGCCAACGCCGCGGTCGTGGCCGCGAACGCCGCGCAGGCAACGGCGAGCGCGAGGGCGCGCACAATACAGATTCGCTTCGGTGCTGTGCTCATGGCGATCATCACTTCCTCGGATCGCCCGCGTAATAGGCAGCAAGGTCCGCCATGTCCTGGTCGCTCAAGGTCGCAGCGATACCTCGCATGGTGGGATGCTTGCGGGCGCCCGTCTTGTAGTCCTGCAAGGTCTTGACGATATAGGCCTGCCTGTTGCCCGCCGATCTTCGGGACCGGGTAGACCTCCGGATAAGCCGTGCGGTAGTCGGCGATGCCGTGACATCCCTCGCACATCTGTGCTCGCGCTCTGCCACGCGCCGGGTCGCCGTCGGCCCAGGCGATGGCGTGGCAAGCAGGAGAGCGCGCTGCAGCGCTCATGCGCCAAGAGGTCGTATGCGTTTCATCATGGGTCTTTCGCATCCTCGAAGCTCGCAATCGGGATTCGATGCATCAAAGCCAATACACCAGCACGAACACCAGCAACCAGACTACGTCCACGAACTGCCAGTACCAGGATGCGGCCTGGAACGCGAACTGGTCGTCCGGCGTGAAATCTCCCGCAAGCTGCGGGCGAAGATCACGATCAGAACCGTGGCCCCAATAGCGACGTGCAGGCCGTGAAAGCCCGTGAGCATGAAAAATGTGGCGCCGTAGGCTCCGCTCCCGAGCGTCAGACCCAACTCGGTATAGGCGCGATAGTGCTCGGTGAGCTGCAGGCACAGGAACACGATGCCCAGGCGCAATGGTCAGGAAGAGGCCCAGCTTGAGCTGACCGCGGGCGCCCTTGCTGAAGTCCCCAATGCGCCCAGAGCAGCGTCGCCGGCCGACGTGAGCAGGATCAGCGTATTGATCAGTGGAATGCCGGTGGCGCGCATGGGCGTCAACGTGCCCTCGATGCCCGGTCCCGTTGCCGGCCAGCCTCCCTTGAAGCCCGGCCATAGCTCGCCGGTGTCGCCCGACGCCAGATCCGGCACTGCATGCCACCGCATGTAGAACAGCGCGCCGAAGAATGCGCGCGAAGAACATCGTCTCCGAGAAGATGAACCAGCCCATCGCCCAGCGATACGAGACGTCGACCTGCTTGTTGTACAGACCGGCTTCGCTTTCCCGGAATGACGGTGCCGAACCAACCGAACAGCATGTAGATGAGCAAGGCCATCCCAGCGGCGAGGACATAGGGCCCCGCCGCGCCGCGGTTGATCCACGTCGCGGCGCCGATGGCGCGAGCAGCAGCGCGCACGCGCCGATGATCGGCCAACGTGATGGCTGCGGCAGGTAATAGGTCTTCACGGCGCTCGTGCGATGCGCTCATGCTCGACTCCTCATCTGCGGTGCAGCGACTTCCGATTGGGTTCGCATGGTGCTCGCTACGTCCTGTTTCCTTCGACTTCGAAGAAGGTGTACGACAGCGTGATCGTGGTGACGTCCTTCGGCAGCTTCGGGTCCACCACGAACACCACCGGCATCCGCCGCTTTTCGTGCGGAGCGAACGATTGCTTCGTAAAGCAGAAGCACTCGAGCTTCTTGAAATATCTCGCCGGCGAGCGGCGGTCCATAGCTCGGAACCGCCTGCCCCGTCATCGGCCGATCGGCCGTATTCTCGACTTCGTAGAGCAGGTTCATCAGCTGGCCGGGATGAACGTCGACGATCGGTGTTTCGGGCCGGAACTGCCACGGCAGCTTGTTGACATTGGCGTCGAGCTTCGAGGCGCACGGTTCGCGTCGAGTCGATCTGCGTATTCCTGATTTCGTCCGGCGCGTCGATGTTGCGCAGTCCGGTCGCCTTGCAGATCTGCTCGTAGAACGGCACCAGCAGGTAGCCGAACGCGAACATGAGGGCGGCGATCAGGGTGAACTTCAGCAGCAGCGTACGATTGCGCCTTGTCCGGCTCCTCGTCGTGAGACGCATGTCCTCATGCGCGCCTGACCGCCATCGCCGCCAGCGGGAAGCCGATGACCGCGAAGCCGAGCGCGCCGAGTCCAACATCGACGACCCCGAGACGCGGGCGACGATGATGCCGCCGAAGAACGCCAGCGCGACAACCGCCAGGATCAGTGCGGTGCGCACGCTCGCCGCACGCTGCGATGCACGGGTCGAGTTCGCTTCGGTCATGGTCGGTCTCGCTCGAATGTCACGTTCATAGTCTATGACCACCGGCGGCGTTTCGAACGTGTGGTGCGGCGGCGGCGACGGCAGCGTCCACTCCAGCCCCGTGGCGCCATCCCAAACCTGCGCGGAAGCCGCTTTCGCCCCCGCGGATGCACTTTGATCACGGTGTACAGGAACAGCAGCTGGGTCAAGCCGAAACCGAACGCCCCGATGCTGGCGATCATGTTGAAATCCGCGAACTGCAGCGGGATAGTCGGGAATGCGGCGCGGCATGCCGGCGAGCCCGAGAAAGTGCATCGGCGAAGAACGTGATGTTGAAGAAGATCATCGACAGCCAGAAGTGCCAGCGCCCGAGCGTCTCGTCGTACATGTGGCCGGTCCACTTCGGAAGCCAGTAGTACGTCCCGGCGAACATCGCGAACAGCGAGCCGGCAACCATCACGTAGTGGAAATGCGCGACGACGTAATAGGTGTCCTGCATCTGTATGTCGACCGGTGCGATCGCGAGAATGACGCCGGTGACGCCCGCCCACGACGAAAACGAAGAGGAAGCCGACGGCGAACAGCATCGGCGTCTCGAAGGTGAGCGAGCCCCTCCACATCGTCGCGGTCCAGTTGAACACCTTGACGCCGGTCGGCACCGCGACGAGAGAGCGACGCGTACATGAAGAACAGCTGCCCGGCGACCGGCATCCCGACCGTGAACATGTGGTGCGCCCACACGCGACACGGAGATGATCGCGATCGCGCACACGTCGCGAACACCATCGAGCGATAGCCGAACAGAGGCTTGCGGGCGAAAGTCGGAATGACCTGCGAGATGATGCCGAACGCCGGCAGGATGAGGATGTAGACCTCCGGGTGGCCGAAGAACCAGAAGATGTGCTGGAACAGTGACCGGGTCGCCGCCGCCGGCGGCGTTGAAGAAGTGCGTGCCGAAGTGGCGGTCGGTCAGCAGCATCGTCACCGCGCCCGCCAGTACCGGCATGACGAGGATGATCATGTACGCGGTGACCAGCCAGGTCCACACGAACATCGGCATCTTCATCAGCGTCATGCCCGGCGCGCGCATGTTGAGGATCGTCGTGATGATGTTGATGGAGCCGATGATCGACGACACGCCCAGGATGTGGATGGCGAAGATGGCCATGTCCATGCCGGGGCCCATCTGCACCGACAGCGGCGGATAGAGCGTCCACCCGGCGGCGGTGGCGCCGCCGGGCGCGAACAACGAGCCAACCAGCAGGATCGCGGCCGGCGGCAGCAGCCAGAAGCTGAAATTGTTCAGGCGCGGAAACGCCATGTCCGGCGCGCCGATCATCAGCGGGATCTGCCAGTTCGCAAAGCCCACGAACGCCGGCATGAACGCTCCGAATACCATGATCAGGCCGTGCAGCGTGGTGAGCTGGTTGAAGAGCTCCGGCTGCACGATCTGCAGGCCCGGCTGGAACAGCTCGGCCCGAATCGTCAGCGCCATGATGCCCGCCGACGATGAACATCGTGAAGCTGAAGAACAGGTACAGCGTGCCGATGTCCTTGTGGTTCGTCGCGCGTGAGCCAGCGGAGAATACCCGCGGGTTGATCCGGGCGCACGGCGTCGCCGGCGAGTGTGAGCGGCGTGTGCACGTTGTTCTCCTGGCTTCGCGTTTCCGAGGGTTTCGAGCCATGCGCCGCGTCACTTGCGAGCCGCGGCGATTTCCTTGGGCTGCACCATGTCGCCCAGCGCGTTGCCGAACGCGTTGCGCTCGTAGGTGATCACGGCGGCGATCTGCAGGTCGGAGAGCTGGCCCTTCCAGGCCGCCATGGCCGGGTTCTTCTTGCTGCCGTTCACGACGATGTCGACATGGCCGGCGATCGGTCCAGTCGTGATGGGTCCGTGGGCGAGCGCCGGAAACGCACCTGGCACGCCTTGACCGTTGGCCTGATGGCAGGCGACGCAGCTGCGGCCGTAGACCTTCTCGCCCTCGGTCTTCAACTCGTCCAGGCGTATAAGTCTTGCTCCGCGGCCGCAGCTGGCAGCCGCAGTGGCTGCCTTGTTCTTCGTCTGCTGTTCGGCCAACCACGTCTTGTACTGTTCCTCGGGAAGCGCCTCGACGACGATGGGCATGAAGCCGTGCTCCTTGCCGCACAGCTCGGCGCACTGGCCGCGGTAGATGCCGGGCGTGTCGACCTTGAACCACGAGTCGCGCACGAACCCGGGTATCGCGTCCTGCTTGACGCCGAAGGCAGGCACCCACCACGAGTGGATCACGTCGTTCGCCGTGACGAGGATGCGCACCTTCTTGCCCACCGGAACCACCAGCGGGTTGTCCACCTCGAGCAGGTAGTTGTCACCCTTGTGCGCCCTGTTCTCGATCTGGTCGCGCGCCGTCGACAGGTCGCTGTAGAAGGAGACGTTTTCGCCGAGATAGTCGTAGCGCCACTTCCACTGGTAACCCGTGACCTTGATCGTGATATCCGGGCTCGACGTGTCTTTCATCGCGATCACGGTGCGGGTCGCCGGAAAGGCCATGCCGACGACGATGAGAAGAGGAATGAGCGTCCAGATGATCTGGACCGGAACACTGTTGTCGCTGAACTGCTTGGCTTGATGGCCCACCGATCGACGATGCCGCACGATGGCGTAGAACATGACGGCGAACACCACGACGGCGATGACGACGACGATGCCGAGGACGATGAGGTGCAAGTCATAGATCTGATGCGCGACGAGCGTCTGCGGCGTCTGGAAGCCGAACTTTGCTTCGCCGTTGGCGATGGCCGACGCCCGGCAGCGCCAGCGATGCCACCATTACCGCTTTCAGCGAGATCACTTGTCAATCATCGAGATTTGCCGTTCATGCCTTCAGTCTTCACTGAGCGTCGCCATCCATTGCGGTCACGTCATCCACGCGCCACCGTCACACGGAGTATTGGCGCGCACTTGTCGATACGCTTCACGCCACGAAGCTACGCAAGTAGCTGGTGTCGTGTCTTTCAGATTTCTGAGTATGCCGCATTGCATCGCGGATTGCAGAGCGACTTTTGAGCGACCCACGTCTCGACATCGCAGTAGCGCAGCGTTATGTTCAAAGCGCTGCAGCGTTCGTCGTGAAGACGTCGTTTGCCGCGGGCCTTCGTAGCATGCGTCAGCTTGCGCGAGCGCCGGCTCCGATGGCCGTGCGATCGCGGACCACCCACGACGGAGATTTGTCGATGCCGTATGACGAGTGGCACTCGAATCGCTTGTGAACATGCTCGCCGACGCCACAGTGCGCGAGCATCGAGCGGTAATCCTGCAACGCATTGACGAGCCTCTTCAGTCGCGTCGGGGCCTCGCCGGCGTGCGCCGGCTATGGCGGCGACCTCGCTCGCGTGGCGCTTCGTTTGTGCAGTCGGCGTCGGGCAGCGCGCGGGCGGCGGAAACGCCGGCCAAGGTCGATGCCGCCCGGATGAACAGCGCCGACCGCGACGCCGCGAATTGGCTGAGCTACGGGCGAACCTACAGCGAGCAGCGCTTTCAGCCCGCTGGCGAAGATCACCGCGGACAACGCGAAGCAGCTCGGCCTCGCCTGGTTTGCGGACCTCGATACCAATCGCGGCCAGCAGGCGACGCCCCTGGTCATCGACGGCGTGATGTACGTCTCGACCGCGTGGAGCATGGTCAAGGCGTACGACGCCGCGACCGGCAAGCTGCTCTGGTCCTACGATCCGCAAGTCCCGCGCGAGCTCGGCGTGAAGGGCTGCTGCGACGTCGTCAACCGCGGCGTCGCCGCATGGAAAGGCAAGATCTACGTCGGCACGTTCGACGGCCGCCTGGTGGCGCTCGACGCGCAGACCGGCAAGCCGGTGTGGAGCGTGGTCACCGGCGACCAGAGCAAGGCCCTCACCATCACCCAGGCACCGCGCGTCGTGAAGGGCCGCGTCATCATCGGCATGAGCGGCGGCGAGTACGGCATCCGCGGCTACATCTCGGCGTACGACGCCGAGACCGGCAAGCTCGCGTGGCGTTTCTACACCGTTCCGGGCGATCCTCGAAGCCGTTCGAGAACAAGGCCATGGAGATGGCCGCGAAGACCTGGAGCGGCGAGTGGTGGAAGCTCGGCGGCGGCGGCACGACGTGGGACGCGATCTCCTACGACCCGGATCTGAATCTCGTCTACTTCGGCGTCGGCAACGGCATCGAATGGGCGCGCAACTACCGCACCGCGAGCAAGGGCGACAACCTGTTCCTGTCCTCGATCGTCGCGCTCAACGCCGACACCGGCGCATACGTGTGGCACTACCAGGCCACACCCGGCGAGGAGTGGGACTTCGACGCCGTGCAGCAGCTGATGCTCGCCGATCTCACCATCGACGGGAAGCCGCGCAAGGTCATCATGCAGGCGAACAAGAACGGCTTCTTCTACGTCCTCGACCGCCGCGACCGGCAAGCTCATCTCGGCGCACGACCTTCGTGCCGATCAACTGGGCGAGCGGCGTCGATCCGAAGACCGGACGCCCGATCGAGAACCCCGGGATTCGCTACGACCGAGACCGGGCAAGCCGGTGCAGCATGATGCCCGGGCGCGCTCGGCGCCCATAGCTGGCAGCCGATGGCCTACAACCCGAAGACCGGGCTCGTGCTACATCCCGGCGCAGGAGATCGGCATGGAGTTCACACCGGTCGAAGGACTTCAAGCCGTCGCCCATGGGCTGGAACGTCGTCGGTCGCGACGCGCGAACGACGCCCGGCACCAAGGGCTATCTCGCTCGCGTGGGATCCGGTGCGCCAGAAGGAAGTCTGGCGCGTCGAGCTACCTGGGCCCGTGGAATGGCGGGACGCTCACCACGGCGGGAAATCTCGTCGTGCAGGGCGACGCCTCCGGCAACTTCAACGTCGTACCGGGCCGACACCGGCGAGAAGCTGTGGTCGACGCCGGCGCAGAGCGCGGTCATGGCCGGTCCCGATGACGTACGAGGTCAATGGCGAGCAATACATCGCCGTCATGTCCGGCTGGGGCGGCGGCTACCCGCTGCATGCAGGGCAAGGAAGCGGCCAAGTCCGGCAACCTGCGCAACGTGAGCCGGCGTGCTGGCATTCAAAGTGGGCGGCACGGCGACGCTTCCTGCGCTCCCGCCGGAGCAGCAACTGGTGCTCAACCCTCCGCCGGCAACCGCCGACGCGGCAACCGTCGCCGCCGGCCACGGCCTGTACGCGCAGTACTGCAGCGTCTGCCACGGCGAGAACGCAGTCGGCGGCGGCGTCGTGCCGGACCTTCGCGCGTCGAGCTTCCTCGGCAACGATTTCTTCTACGAGATCGTGCTCAACGGCGCGATGAAGGATGCCGGCATGGCGGCCGTTCAGATCGGTGCTCGATCAGAAGGACGCCGCCGCGATCCGCGCGTACCTGATCAAACGGGCCAACGAGGACAAGACCGCGGGCGGCGAACGCGAGCACCAAATAGGATTGAGCGAGGAACGCCATGACGCAATTCGAGCTGAATGGCGACCGCTGCAGTGCGCCGCCACCTCGGACAGGCCGGTTCTGGTGCTCGCGATCACCTCGGCATGAAGTAAGCGCATCTGCGAGAGCATCGTGATAGGCGACGATCTCACGAGTTACAACGAGCGATTGCGGAGACTTTTAGTGGACGCCGCAAACGGAAGACGAAAGGCTCGCGCAGATCGTGGCGCAGGGGCCGAAAGGCGCGATCGCAGTTGCGGTCACGACGGTGGCGATCGTGATCGCCATCTGGTTCGCCTTCTATTTCTTCGCTTTCCTGCCGAGAGGTCCCATTGGCTGAAACCTTCAATGTCGCCCAGCAGCCGCCGGCAGCGCGGAGCCGGCGAGCGGGCCGAACGCCTGTGGGCGCGCGCCATGACGGCCAGCATCGTCGTGCTGCTCGGCGTGATCGTGTCTCACCAGCGCGCACTGGGGCCTGCATCCGCCCTCGCGCGTGGAGACGATCGACTCGACTTCCCTGCACAAGGGCGGCGAATTCTCCGAGGGCAATCTGGGCACGATCGATCGCGCCCGACGGTTCGGCCGTCGTGCGGGTGGTGGCGCAGCAGTACGCGTTCGTTCCGAGCTGCGTCGCTCGTGCCCGCGGGCGTGCCGGTCACGATGCGCCTCGCCAGCGCGGACGTGGTGCACGGGTTTCTGATTCAGGGCACCAACGTGAACGCGATGGTCGTGCCGGGCTACGTAACGACGGTGCGTACGACCTTCGCGGAAAGCGGCGAGCGTCTGATGCCGTGCCACGAGTTCTGCGGTGTCGGACACCAGGCGATGTGGGCGCATGTTCGCATCGTCGACGCCAAGCATTTCCGTCCGAAGACGCCAAAGCGAAGGCTGTGAGCTGTGCTGCTAGCCGACGCCTCGTACTCGCGCACTTCTGGCTGGCGTTCGCCGCGTTCGCGGGGTCGGTCGTGCTCGGCGTCGTGGCAGATGTTGTGCGCGCAGCCCGTTGCATTCCGGGCCCGCCGATGCCGAGCTCTACTACCGCTCGGTGACGGCGCGCACGGTACCGCATTGCGCGTAGTGTTTCCGACGCTCATCGCCATGGGTTTCGGCTATGCGGTATGCGTGTCCGCGCTCGATCGGCCACTGCGCGGCGAAAGGCTTGCGTGGCGGGCTTCGTCCTCGTGCTCGTCGGGCGCGTTGATGAGTCTGCTCGCCGTGGCGGCCGGCAACAGCTCGGTGCTCTATACCTTCTACCCGCCGCTGACCGGAAGCCCGTTCTACTACCTCGGCATCGTCCTCGCAGTGGTCGGCTCGTGGTTCTGGGTCGGCCTGATGGTCTAGCAACATGCGCGCAGTGGAAGCAGTGACCATCCCGGCGAGAAGGTGCCGCTCGCGATGTTCGGCACGGTGGCGAACGCGCTGCTTTGGATCTGGACCTCGGTCGGCGCGGCGCTCGAGCTCCTGTTTCTCATCCTCCCGGTGGCGTTCGGATGGAAGTCGACCATCGACGCCGGGCTCGTCGCGCACGCTCTTTTCCTGGACGCTGCACGCGATCGTCTACTTCTGGCTGCTGCCTGCGTACATCGCCTTCTACACGCTCTTGCCGCAGCGCGCGCCGGCGGGCGCCTCTACAGCGACCGCATGGGGCGCGTGGTGTTCGTGCTGTTCCTGGTGCTCGCGATGCCGATCGGCATCCATCATCTGTTCGCGGATCCGCACATCGGCGCGGGATTCAAGTTTCTGCACACGGTCTTCACCGCGGGCGTTGTGATTCCGACGCTGCTGACCGATATTCACGCTTGACGGCTTCGCTCGAGATCGCCGGTCGCCTGCGCGGGGGCCGCGGGCTGCTCGGTTGGATCGCGGCCCTGCCGTGGGATCGCCCGATGATGCTCGCGGCCGGACTTTCGCTGGTGATGCTTGGGCTTCGGCGGCGCGGGCGGAATCATCAACATGAGCTACACGCTCAACTCGACCATTCACAACACGCAATGGATCACGGGTCACTTTCACCTGATCTTCGGCAGGCACCGTCGTCATCATGTACTTCGCGATCGCCTACGAGCTCTGGCTCGCACCTGACCGGCCACCCGCTGCGCTCCGCCAAGCTCGCCTGCCTGCAACTGTGGCTGTGGTTCATCGGCATGCTGGTGGTCACGCTGCCCTGGCACGTCGTCGGCTTGATGGGGCCAGCCGAGGCGCATGGCGTACTACGACTGGTCGGATCCGGCGCTCGCGGCCCAGGGTCCGTTGGTGAGCGCTTCGGCCGTCGGCGGATTCATTCTGCTGTTGTCGGCGGTGCTGTTGATCGTGATCCTGCTCCGCTCTCAGCGCGGCGAGAAAGCGGAGGCGGGCCCACTGGCGGTACGCGCGGGCGCTCGATGACGGGTCGCCGGTGCCGCGCACACTCAACGGCCTGGGCGTGTGGTTCGGCCTGATGGTCGCGTTGACGTTGGTCAACTACGGCTATCCGATCGCGCAGAGCTTCTTTCTCCAGCACAACACTGTGCCGGCTCAGACGGTGCGGATCTCGCCATGAACCCGTTCGAGATCGACTCGGCGCTGGTGGGCTGCTCGCCGCAGCGCTGGTGGCGATTGCAGCTTTCGTGATCGGTTTCATGTGGCTGCCTTCGCTGCAAGCGAGCGCGCAGGGGCGGCTGTGGGACGCGATTTGTCGTGCTGCGGGGATCTATCGGCCGTCGGCGATCCGCTTTGGCAGCGACCGCCGCCGCTCAGGTCCCCACCACGGTGGCCTGAACGTGGAAACGGTGCGCATGGCCATTTCCGGCGATGCCAAGCGCGGAGCCGCGCTCGCCGAAGGCTGCGCAGGCTGTCACGGCGGCGCAAGCGGAATCAGTCCTGCAGACGCCTTCCCGAACCTCGCCGGACTTCCCGCGGACGTCATTTACAAGCAACTCGACGACTATCGCACCGGGAAGCGGCAAAACGCCATCATGCAAGGCATGGCCGCTGCACTCGGCGACCAGGCAAATGCCGACCTGGCCGCGCACTTTGCAGCACTCCCCGCGGAACACTCTGGCGCCGACGCTTGCGCCAGTATTGGTCGAGGTGGGCAGCGCCCTGCGCTCAATCGCACCGTGCGCGGCGTGCCACGGCCCCTGGGGCGCAAGGAGGGCGCGCCACCGCTTCATGGACAGAAGCGCGCGTACCCTCAAGGCGCAGCTCGACGACTCGCCGCAGGCGCACCGGCACAACGACATCAATCAGCAGATGCGCGAAGTGGCGCGGGCATTGAGCGCCCTGAGCGCGATGCGCTTGCCGGTTGGTACGGCGAAGCGCCTCATCCCAAATTGAGCGCCGTGCAAGCATCGGACGAGTCACGCGGGACAACATCATTCGCGCAGAGCCGGGAAGCGGACGTGCCGCATCTGGCTCTGCGTGCGCGGCGGAAAGGAGAGCACCAAATGAGCCCCACCAAAGACACCCTGACGCGCCAACCGCCATGCGTCCGCCGTTTGTGGCGGCCGCGCTCGCCTGCCATTTGCACGCTGGTCGCCGGACATGCAGATGCGGCTCGACACGCCAGCGAATGTCGATGCCGCACGCTTGAACAAACGCAGATCGGCGACGCCGCGAACTGGCTGAGCTACGGGCGAACCTACAGCGAGCAGCGCTTCAGCCCGCTCACCAAGATAACGGCGGACAATGCGAAGCAGCTCGGCCTCGCCTGGTTCGCGGACCTCGATACCAATCGCGGCCAGGAGGCGACGCCGCTCGGTCATCGACGGCGTGATGTACGTGTCGACCGCGTGGAGCATGGTCAAGGCGTACGACGCCGCGACCGGCAAGCTCCTCTGGTCCTACGATCCGCGAAGTGCCGCGCGAGCTCGGCGTCAAGGGCTGCTGCGACGTGGTCAGCCGCGGTGTCGCGGCGTGGAACGGCAAGATCTACGTCGGCACGCTTCGACGGCACGCCTGGTGGCACTCGACGCGCGCGACGGGCAAGCCGGTGTGGAGCGTGGTCACCGGCGACCAGAGCAAGCCTTCACCATCACCCAGGCCCCGCGCGTCGATCAAGGGACGCGTGCTGATCGGCATGAGCGGCGGCGAGTACGGCATCCGCGGCTACATCTCGGCGTACGACGCGGAAACCGGCAAGCTCGCGTGGCGCTTCTACACGGTGCCGGGCGATCCCTCCAAGCCGTTCGAGAACAAAGCGATGGCAATGGCCGCCAAGACCTGGAGCGGCGAGTGGTGGAAGCATCGGCGGAGGCGGCACGGTCTGGGACGCCATCTCCTACGACCCCGAACTCAATCTCGTCTATTTCGGCGTCGGCAACGGCCTCGAATGGGCGCGCAGCTACCGCAGCGCGAACAAGGGCGACAACCTGTTCCTCTCCTCGATCGTCGCGCTCAACGCCGACACCGGCGCGTACGTGTGGCACTTCCAGGTCAATCCCGGAGAGGAATGGGACTACGACGCCGTCGGGCAGCTCATCGCTCGCCGACCTGACCATCGACGGCAAGCGCCGCCAGGTCATCATGCAGGCGAACAAGAACGGGTTCTTCTACGTCCTCGACCGCAAGACCGGCAAATTCATCTCGGCCAAGCCCTACGTGCCGCACAACTGGGCGAGCGGCCTCGATCCGAAGACCGGCCGGCCGATCGAGCATGCGGACATCCGCTACAGCGAGACCGGCAAGCCGGTCGTGATGATGCCCGGGCCGGACGGCGGGCACAGCTGGCATCCGATGGCGTACAACCCGAACACCGGGCTCGTCTACATTCCCGCGCAGGAGATCGGCAAGAGTTTCACCCCGGTCAAGGATTTCAAGACGTCGAGCATCGGCTGGAACCTCGCGGTCGACGTCGCGGGCACGCCGGGAGCGAAGAAGGGCTATCTGCTTGCCTGGGATCCGGTCAAGCAGAAGGAAGCGTGGCGCTCGGACTACATCGGCCCGTGGAACGGCGGCATACTCGACGACCGCGGGAAACCTCGTCGTCCAGGGCGACGCCGCCGGCAATCTGAACGCCTATCGGGCGGACACCGGCGAGAAGCTCTGGTCGCTCTCGGTCCAGTCTCCGATCATGGCCGCTCCGGTGTCGTACGAGGTCAACGGCGAGCAGTACATCGCCGTGTTGTCCGGCTTCGGCTCGGCGCTTCTCGCTGCAGGCGGGCAAGGTCGCGGCGCAGTCGGGCAACCTGCGCAACATCAGCCGCGTCCTGGCATTCAAGATCGGCGGAACGGCGGCGCTTCCTCCGGCCCCGCCGGAGCAGAAGCTCGTGCTCAACCCGCCGCCCGCGACCGCCGACGCGGCAACCGTCGGCTGCCGGCGACGGCTTGTTCGCGCAGTACTGCAGCGTCTGTCACGGCGAGAACGCAGTGGGCGGCGGCGTGGTTCCGGATCTCCGCGCGTCGACTTTCCTCGGCAACGATTTCTTCTACGAGATCGTGCTCAACGGTGCGATGAAGGATGCCGGCATGGCGCCCGTTCAAGGCCGGTGCTCGATCAGAAGGACGCCGCCGCGATCCGCGCCGTACGTCATCCAAGCAGGCTAACGAGGACAAGGCGGCAAGCAGCAAATCTGGCGATCGGTCCATCCGATCGCCTCGTTGAAGTCGACACATGACTGACGCATACGCTATAAACCAGCAGCCGCTCGCCGATGCGGGCAACTGTTTCGGCTCGGCAAGCCACGCGTCGTGTCGCTCATCGTGTTCACCGCGGTCATCGGCATGTTTCTGGCCGCGCCGGGCCTGCCGCCGCCCGGGCCGCTGCTGTTCGGCGCCATCGGTATCGCACTGGTGGCTACCTCGGCGGCGGCGCTCAACTGCCTCGTCGAGCAGAAGGCTCGACGCGGTGATGGCCCGCACCCGTCGCGCGGCCTCTGCCGATGGGGGACGATGACGCCGCTGCAAGGCGCTCGTCTTCATTGCGGTTGTGGGCGGCATCGGGGCTGGTCGTGCTGCACGTGCTCGACCAACCCGCTGACCATGTGGCTCACGCTCGCCACGTTTCTCGGCTACGCCGTCATCTACACCATCGTACTCAAGCCGCGCACGCCGCAGAACATCGTCATCGGCGGCGCCTCGGGCGCGATGCCTCCGGTTCTCGGCTGGGCCGCGGTGACCGGCGAGATCTCGTCCGATGCCCTGCTGCTGTTCCTGATCATCTTCGCCTGGACGCCGCCGCACTTCTGGGCGCTGGCGCTGTACCGCAAGCACGAGTACGCGCGCGCCGGCGTGCCGATGCTGCCGGTCACGCACGGCGAGCGCTTCACGCGCCTCTACGTTGCTTCTCTACACGATGCTGCTGGCGGCGATCTGCCTGCTGCCTTTCGCCAGCGGCATGAGCGGCGCGATCTACCTGGTATCCGCGCTCGCGCTCAACGGGGTCTTCGTGGCGTACGCGGTCAGGCTCTACGTCAACTACAGCGATCGGCTGGCGCGACGCACCTTTCCGCTATTCGATCGTTTACCTGTCCTGCCTCTTCGCCGCGCTGCTGGTCGATCACTACTGGCGCTTCGGCTGACAGGCCGCAGCACCGGTCCGACAATGCTCAACCTGAGTTCGATGACGCTCGTGCGCAGAGCGTCACAGTTCAGGCGTGCACGCGTTCTGGATGGCGCGTCTCATCGGACTCGTTCTTGTCGGATTGCTGTTGGCGATGAATCTAGTTTGCCGGTCAGGGCCTCGCTCTCGAAGCGTTGCCGGGCGATTCCGCGCCTGCAGACGGGCCGCTGCGCCACGCGGCATCGCGTCAGGCGCAGCTTTCGTGAAAGCCGCCCCAGCCTTGTGCAAGACCGACGCCCGTCACGGCTTCTACGGATGGGGCTCAGGTGTTCAAGCGCGCTCGAATCGATCGTGCATTTGATTCCTGGTCCATCAACAACCGAGGAGCTCGAGCATGAATTCCACCGGCAAGATCCGCACGGCAAGTCTGGCGATCGGTGGCGCAGCGCTGGGATTGTTGTCGCTTACGTCCCCCGCTGCGGCTCGCTACCAGCGATGCCGCCGCAACGCAGCTTTTGACGAAGTACAACTGCCACGCCTGCCACACCGTGGACAAGAAGCTCGTCGGACCGTCGTTACAAGGAGGTCGCGGCGAAGTACGCGGGCGACAGCCCGGCGCTCGCCGAAGCTCGAGCAGAAGGTCAAGAACGGCGGCACCGGCGTTTGGGGCGCGATCCCGATGCCTCCCAACAACGTTCCCGACGCCGATCATCAAGACGCTGGTCGAATGGATCCTTGTGCAGAAATAAGACATGCCGTCGCCGTGCGCGCAGGATCGCGATCTGCCGAAGACGTAGCGAAGGAAGCGCTGGACCGTGGTGCTGCAAGCGGAGATGGTGGAGAGCAGATCCGCGATCGCACCCAAGAGGCGCGCGGTTTTTCCCACACGCGCGGTGATCGGTTCGTTCGCCACGTTCCTGTCCGGCTGCAGCTCCGCGCCGTCGCGAAACATCCTGGGGTCGTACTTTCCGTCCTGGATGATCTGCGCCCTGATCGGCCTGGGCGCGACGGTCGCGGTGCGCGCTCTCCTGGCCAAGACCGGCATCGATGCAGCGTTGCCGATGCCGATCGTGGTCTACCTCGCCTTCGCGACGGCCTTTCTCCCTGGCCATCTGGCTCCTATGGCTAGCCCAGACGGGAACGTTACGATCGAAGTGGCTGGGCCGGCTGATCGCGCTCCTCGCGATAGTCGCCGCAGTCGCGTCTCGCAGTCTGGACGCTCTACTGTGCTCGATCGGCGTCCGCGCACGCACGACGCGCACCTGTTCGCGTACAGCGCCGGCATGGCGCCCGGAAGTCAGCGGCCGCATCGTCGCGCTGCACGTCGACCAACAACCAGCGTGTGAACAGGGCGAGCCGCTGGTCGACATCGATCCGGAGCCGTTCGAGATGCGGTCTGCGCCAGGCGCGCGCGCAGGTCGCCGCATTGAAGGCGCAGATCAGCCTGACCGGGCGACAGGTCACGTCGCAAAAGTATGGTGCCGATGCGGCGGCGACGCAGATCAGCCACGCGCGCGCAGCAGCTCGCGCTGGCGCAGGACACGCTGCACCGCCTGGAGCCGCTGCTGGCGAAGGGCTACGTGACCAAGCAGCAGATCGACGAGGCTCGAACCAACGAGCGCAACGCCGCCATCGCGCTCACGACCGCCACCCAGCAGGCGAATCAGGCGCGTCAAGCGGTGGGCGACACCGACAGCCTGGTCGCGCAGCTCGCCGGCGCCGAAGCCGCCGAAGCGCTCGCCGCGCGCGACCTGCGCGTGGCGACGTTGCGCGCGCCGTTCGCCGGGATCGTCGTCGGACTGCAGATCGCCGAAGGCGCGTACGCGATCGCCGGGCATCGCTGTTCACGCTGATCAAGGACGACGAATGGTACGCCATCGCCGATTTCCGCGAGACGGAGCTTCCGCGCATTGCCGTGGGCGATCCCGCCACGGTGTGGACGATGAGCGATCGACGACCGGCCGATTCGTGGGCGGGTGCAGAGCCTCGGGCGCGGCGTGCAACCGGACGATCGGCGGCGGTCCCGGGCTGCCGGTCGTCGGCCGCACGCTCGATTGGGTCGTCGTCGCGCAGCGCTTTCCCGTGTGGGTCCGACTCGACGATCCGCCGCCGAAGCTGACGAGGATCGGCGCGACCGCATCGGTGCGAGTCCATCATGACGGCGCGGACTGAAGCGTACGCGGCTCGTCAATCGCCCGAGCTCGTGGCGTGGCTTCGCGACGAGCTGCGCGCCGACGCCGGGCAGAGGCGCAGCCGGTTGCACGCATCGCCGTCAACTGCACGATCACGGTCGTCGTTGGCGATGGTCGTTCGAGATCCCGCTGCCGGCGTACATAGGCCTACATCGTGTTTCTGAGTCAGCCAAGAAGCAGCGTGTGGCAACGCTGCATCACGGCCGTCGCCGGCGTCAGTCGCCGCGACGCTCGCGGTTGCGCTGTCGCTGCTGTTCTACACGCTCGATGCCTCGGAACCGGCGCTCCGACTATGCGCTGATGGCGGTCAGCACCTTCGTAGGCATTTTTCCTCGTCCAGCACTTCGACGATCGGGCCGATCGCGTTTCTCGCCGGCTTCGTTCTCGTCGTGACAGCAGACGCTCATCGACGACATGCCGTCGCCGGAGGCCCTGACGCGCCTGGTGCTCTGGCTCTGGGTGATCGTCGTGTTTCCGGCCGCCCTTACGGCGCTGGTCGACCTCGCCTTCGGCACGCGATCCGGCAAGCTCGCGCTGCGAACCGGCTCTGGCGTCGCTCGATGCGGTTGCCGCGACGCTGCTGGGGAAACGCGCAATCGACATCCGATCGACCTGCAAGCCGAGGGCCTGGAGCTGCTCGAGCTGACTGCAGCATGCCCAGATGGCGGACCGGCGCCTTCGTGCGCACTCGCCAAGAGTCGATCGCCGCATCATCGAACTGCTGGTCGAGCTGCTCACGCTGCTTCGAGCGTTTCCGCGCATACGTCCGCGAGACCGGCCCGCGCGGTGCCTCGCGGATGCGTGCGAGGAATGCCGAAACGCCGTTGGCACGAAGCCGACGCGCCGCTCCCAGCCGCGTCCCACGCTCGCCGCCGCGCTGCTGCGCGACTCTGACCGCGGACGTGCGGCCTGTCGTCGTTGCCATCGGCAACGCGCTGGGCCGGCTTTGCGACGAGCTCGCGCGTCGCCGCGGAGCGCCGGATCCGCCCGATGCGCACACGAGCTCGAACCTTGCTCGTTGCAGACGCCTGGACCAATCCCGAGCACGTGCGATTCGCGCTCAAGACGACGATCGCCGTCATGGCGTCCTACGTCATCTACACGCTGCTCGACTGGCCCGGTATCCGCACCGCGGTGCGTCACCTGCTTCTTCGTCGCGCTGGGGAGCCTCGGCGAAACCATGCACAAGCTGACGCTGCGGCATTGCCGGTGCCCTGATCGGCGGCGTTGGCGGCGCGCTCTCAGCATCGTCTACGTGTTTCCGCACCTGACCGACATCGGGCAGCTTGCGCTGGTGATCGCCGCCGTGTCCGCGGCGAGCGCGTGGGTCGCGACGAGCAGCGAGCTCTTGTCGTATGCTCGGCATGCAGATGGCATTCGCGTTCTTCCTCGGTGCGCTGCACGACCTACGGCCCCGACGACGGAGGTTACGGTCCTGCGCGATCGCATGGTCGGCATCCTGCTCGGCAATGTGCTGATGTCGATCTCGTTCAGCGTGCTGTGGCCCACGAGCGCCTTCGATCGCGCGCGCAGCGCCATGGCGCAGGCGCTGCGGACGCTCGGCGATCTGACTCGCGACGTCGACTCAGCCCTGGTCGATGCCGACGCAGCGCATGACACGCCATCCAGAGCGCTGGTCCGAGCGCGCGGCGCTTCGTGTCCGATCGCCGTTTTCGAGAGCGAACCTGTTGCGAGCGGACCGGCGTCACGAGCGTATCGATGAGTCCGCGGTCCGCCGGCTGGATCGACTCTGGCGCGGCGGCGTTCGTGGTTGCGGCCAACCAGTCAGGCTGATCCGGACGCGACGGCTCGGAAGCTCGATGCCGCAAGCGCGTCGTCGTGGTTCGCAGGAGACGGCGCACAGATCGAGTCGCCGGTGAGCCGGCGCCGCGCGCGCCCGATCCAGCGTTGATCGAACACGCGCAAGCCGGCGTTCCGGCTTCGCGCGCCGCACCGCCGCTGCGCGCGGCGATCGAGGCGAGAATTCTATCCTGCAGCGGGAGATCGAGCATGTCGCCTACGACTGCGGCATAGCCTCGAGCGGGGCGCGAGATTCGGGATCGCGCTGACCGCTGGTGCTCGCGCTGCGCCTACGGGCGGCGTTCGACGCTGTCGCCTCGCGCCGCCGGCGCCGGACAAGCCGTGGCCCCTGCCATCGCCGGCCGAGATCGCCGCACGCGCGAGCGTGGCGCGCATCGGACGCTCTTCGTCGACGCAGCGACGCGATGGAGCAAGCGGAGTCGGTCGCCGTCGAGCGCGGTCGTCGCTACAGCCTTGCCGAATTGATCGACCTTGCGCAGCGGATCAATCCCGAAACGCGCGAAGCGTGGGAGCAGGCGCGCCAGGCCGCGCCTGGCCGTGGGCCTCGTCGAAAGCAGTTACGCGCCGCAGATCTCGATCGAGGCGATTGCCGGCTTTCAGCGGACGCCGCTTCCGATTCCGACGACGGTGAATCCCAAAGGCTACTTCATCTCGAACACCGTCGAGGCGATTCCGACAGCTCGCGCTGAAGTGGCTGCTGTTCGACTTCGGCCGGCGAGACGGTCAGGAGCAGGCGGCGCGCGCCAATTCGTTCGTCGCCAACGTCGGATTCACCGGCGCTCATCAGAAGCTCATTTTCGCCGTCAGTCGCGCGTACTTTTCGCTGGGCGCCGCGCGCGGTCGCGTGACCGCCGCCGAACAAGCGCTGAAGACCGCCGAAACCGTGCAGGACGCAGCGCAATCGCGGCGCGAGCGCGGGTTGACGACCGTCGTGGTCGTGGCGCAGGCGCAGCGGCAAACGGCACAGGCTCGCTTGAATCTGACCAGGGCGAGCGGCGACGAGCGCACGGCTTACGCCAACCTCGTTGCGGCCATCGGACTGCCCGCCGACACGCACATCGACATCGCCGACACCTCGGAGCAGCCGTTGCCCGCGGAGCCACCGGAGAATCTCTCGGCCGTTGATACAGGAGGCATTGAGAAGTCGGCCGGATGTCATCGCTGCGCTCGGCAAGATCGAAGCCGCCGAGGGCGAGGTCAAGACGCAAGCGCGCCGGATCACTACCCGACGATTTCCTTGATCGGACAGGTCTACCAGAACATGGGCTCGCTGAGCAGCGACGGGAGTCCGTACTCCAGCGTGAACAAGCCGGGAGGAAGCATCCTGCTGACATTGAGCGTTCCGCTGTTCGACGGCGGCGCGCGCAGCACCCGCGATTCGGTCGCGCAATCACAGCTCGCTGCCGCGCGCGACAAGCTCGCCGCGGTGCGTGACGCCGCCGTGCCAGCAGGTCGTCAGCGCGTATAGCGATCTTCGCACGAGCCTTGCGGCATACGCGGCAGCCGTGACGGTGCGCGAGGCAGCGCAAACCTCGTACGACGCGGCGTTCGACGCGTACCTGCATGGCGTCGGGACGTACACCGACGTGGCGAACGAGCAGACTGCGCTGGCGCGCGCGGATTCGGACAAAGAGGATGCGCATGCGAACGTCTTCACCGCCGCGGCGGCACTGGCGCTCGCGACGGGTGCGATCCAGGCGAATGGAAGCGAACGGAGGTAGCCTGCCATGTCGCTCTACGCGCTCGGCCTCAATCATGCGACTCGCGCCGGGCGTCCGAGGCAAGATAACAAAATCACGACCAGCAATCTGCAAGACGGTTTCGGGGCTCCGCGTATGTTGCAGGCAGTTGTCTGCCGCCAAGGCGTCTTCGCGGCGGCTCGCGACTCGGGGCTCAGCACCGGACACTCCGGTTACGCGGTACGTGAGTCAGGCACTCTTGACGGTGGTTAAACACCATGCAACGAAACAACCTTCAGTTTGTGCGCGGCTGTGCGCGGGCCTCAGTTACAGCGGCGCTCGCGGTCGCAATGCAATTCGCCTATGTGGCTACAAGCGCGGCCCAGGCCTTGCCTGACCGTGGCCGACTTACAACAACGGCTACGACGGCCAGAGATTCTCGCCCGCCAAGCAGATCACGCCGGCCAATGTCGCGACGCTGAAGCGCACCTGCGAGGCGCACCTGGGTGACGTCGGTTCATTTCAATCCGGTCCGCTCGTGATCGGAAGCTCGATCTACGTCACCACCTCGCATACCACCGTCGCACTCGATGCCACGACGTGCGCGATCCGCTGGCGCCACGTCTACAAACCGGTGCAAGACGAGGTTTACGCCGTTAACCGCGGCGTGGCCTATCTCGACGGACGCCTCTTCCGCGGCACCGGCGACGGCCGCATCTTCGCGCTCGATGCCAAGACCGGCAAGCAACTGTGGCAGATCAAGGCTGGGGACCCGCTAGTCGGTGAATTCTTCAGTTCCGCGCCCATTGCGTGGAAGGGGTTGGTCTTCATCGGCGCTACCGGATCGGACTGGGGCATTCGCGGCTTTGTCATCGCGCTGGACGCCGCCACCGGCAAAGAGAAGTGGCGCTTCTACACGATCCCGATGGGCAATGAGCCCGGGGCTGACAGCTGGAAAATTCCGGAGACCGCAAAACGTGGCGGCGGCGCGATGTGGACCAGCTACACCCTGGACCCCGCTGCGGGTGAGTTGTTCGTGCCGGTCGGCAACCCGTCGCCCGACATCGCGCCAGACCTTCGTCCCGGGGACAACCTGTATACCAATTCCGTGGTGGTGTTGGATGCGCTCACCGGCAAGCTCAAGTGGCATCACCAGTTCGATCCGAACGACGGTTTCGACTACGACCTCGGTGCGGCCCCGGCGCTGTACACGAGCGGCAACGGCAGCAAGCTGCTCGTCGCCGGCAGCAAGGATGGCCATTTGTATGGGATCGATCGCGCGACCCAGAAGGTCGTGTTCAAGACAGCGGTCACCACCATCAAACGCCCCCCGACGCCGCCAACCAAGGAAGGCACCGAGGCCTGCCCCGGCGCGCTCGGCGGCGTCGAATGGAATGGTCCCGCGGTCGATCCATCTTCGCGCGCGATCTATGTCGGTTCGGTGGATTGGTGCTTCATACTGACTTTGAAGCCGCCCGTCGTCTACAAGGCTGGCCAGTTCTATTTCGGCGGCGATCAAAGGGGGTCGCCGACTCGAGTGGCTGGATCCACAGGGTCGACGGCGACAGCGGCAATGTTCTGTGGAAGTACCACGCCGAAGCCCCGGTCGTTGCCGGCGTGACGCCGACGGCTGGCGGTGTGGTCTTCAGCGGTGATCTCGCCGGCAATTTCTTTGCGCTGGACGCCAAGACGGGCGCCGTGCTGCACAAGTTCAATACCGGGGGTGCGATGGCCGGCGGCGTGGTCACCTATGAGGCCGGCGGCAAGCAGTATGTGGCGTTCACCTCTGGCAACATTGGGCGCGGCACGTTTTCGGCGGCGACCGGCGCGCCCAGGATCGTCATCCTGACGACCGGCTTGACCAAGGACGACCCGAAGATCGTCGCCGTCAAGGAAGAGGCGCCGCACGCTGCCGCCGATGGCGGCGACAACGCAGGGACTGGCCGCGGCAAAGTCCTTTACGGACAGTACTGCAACGCATGCCACGGCAAGACCGGCGAAGGCGGCATGGGTCCGCCACTCAGGGGCGAGGCCGCCAAGAAGAACACCGACGAAGTCGCGGCGTTCATCAAGAACCCGAAGGCGCCCATGCCCAAGCTCTACCCGTCCCCGCTCAGCGACGCGGACGTGACCGCACTGGCGCAGTTTGTTGAGACACTCCGGTAGCGCGTTGCACGAGTCAGGGACACTTGAATCGCTGATCAACCAGATGGGCGCGACGTGACGCGGAAGCATGGCCGCAGATCGCAATCTACTTCTGCTCGTAATCCTCTGTACCGCTGTGGCGTGATGGGCTGCCTCGCCGCAGGTAGCGAACCGCGCACGCCGACGCAGTTAGCGGCTAACGTCAGCACGGAAGCATGAATCGCGTAACCGATTTCGCGGCAAGTCCGCAGCCAAGCAATTGCGTCGTGGATTGGGCGCCCGCATCGCGCTCGCGACTGCACGCAGAGACTGGTGGGGCCGGTCTACATGCGGTGTGGATCGGCGAACCCAGAAATGACACAAGACATACAAATTGGAAGCATCCGGCGTAGAACGACGCACGGTCGCGCTTGGCTTGCGATCGCCGTCGCAACCTTGATTGTGATCGGCATCCTCTACGGTGAGATCTGGACGCTGGAACGCGGCTTTGCCTCGACGACCGCATGCTATGTCGCCCTCTCCACCGATCTCGTTCCGTTGATGAGTGTCGACGAGATGGACTTCGCGGCCACCAATCCGACGTGCGGTCAGTGATGACTCGTTGTTGGGGTTGCAGGATAGACGACAAGACTCGAGCAAAGATTCCGCAAGACGCATCGACGCCTCTCCCGTAGCGTGCAGCCATGGCCGTGGATGTGACGAGAGGTCTTCTGCAAAGTGACCAAGAGGTGCATGTGAGGCACAGTTTGACAACGTCCGCGCTTGCGCTCGAGTCCGCCAACTATCGCGGACCACGCGGACAAAGCTCAGCGAAAATCAACCGCGGTGCGGGTTTTCAGCCCGCGTTCATCGATCGCCAAAGCGGCAGCGTGCATCTGTCGCGATTCCCGGACGGCCGGCGCGCCCCATGCCATCTGCTCGACGGGCTGCCGGACGAGCTCGTGATCGCGCGTGACGAGCGAGGACGCGTAACGTGCGTCAAAGGCTCCGTCGTTTCCGGGTTCGTGCACGGTGGGTGGTTTTACACACGTGACGAAGCGCTGGCGATGCTCGTATCCTGCCTCCGGGTTCGATGTCCGCGAGACGCGGACGCGTCATTGCGGCGGGCGGCTTAGCCGATTCATTCCCGACTGCCCTGAGCGGTCCTCCTCCTCCGGGACATCGTTCGGTCCTCCGCGCCGGGCTGCCGAAATCAGCCCGGCGTTTTTTTGTGCGCAAGCTCCGGATCGGCGCAGCGTGCAAGATTTCATAAAGCCGCAGCCGGGTGCAAGACCGTGCCAGACGTCCTATCGGTGGCCTTGCTGCAGCTCAACGCAGGAAAAGGCTCCATTCGATGATCAATCTGTTCGAACCGGAGTGACTCTGCGAGGCGTGGCCATGGATCGTCGAGACTCGCTCGCCGACCGCACGCCGAGGCATCGGTAGCGCCATGTCTCTCTACGCGCTCGGCCTCAATCACGCGACTGCGCCGGTCAGCGTGCGGGAGATGGTCGCCTTTCAGGCCGACGCGCTGGGCTCGGCGCTGCGCGACCTCATCGGATCGCCGAAGGTCAAGGAAGCGGCGATTCTGTCGACCTGCAATCGCACCGAGGTGTACTTCAACGCCGCCGAGCCGGCCCCGGTGATGGACTGGCTGGAGAGCTTCCATCGCATCCCGAAGGCGTCGCTGGCGCCGTATCTCTATACGCTGCCCCAGGACAAGGCCGTGCCGCACGCCTTCGCGTCGCCAGCGGGCTCGACTCGGTCGTGCTGGGCGAGCCGCAGATCCTCGGCCAGATGAAGCAGGCGGTGAAGAATGCCGAAGCCGCGGGCTCGCTCGGACTCGTGCTCAATCGCCTGTTCCAGCGAACGTTCGCGGTGGCCAAGGACGTGCGCACGCGGACCGACATCGGCAGCGCGTCGATTTCGATGGCGGCCGCGGCAGTGCGGCTGGCCGAGCGCATTTTTCCGTCCCTTGCCGAAGAGCGCGTACTGCTGATTGGCGCCGGCGAGATGATCGAGCTCGCCGCCACGCATTTCGCGGCCCGCAAACCACGATCGATCACGGTGGCGAATCGCACGCTGGAGCGCGGCGCCCAGCTCGCGGCGCGCTTTGCCGCCGATGCGATCACCCTGAACGAGCTGCCCCAGCGCCTTGCGCAGTTCGACATCATCATCACGTCGACGGCAAGCTCCTTGCCTATCCTGGGCAAGGGCATGCTCGAGCGCGCGGCCAAGGCGCGCCGGCACGCGCCGATGTTCATTGTCGACCTTGCGGTGCCGCGCGACGTCGAGCCGGAAGCCGCAGGGCTGGACGACATCTTCCTGTACGGCCTCGACGACCTCGCCCTTATCGTGAAGGACAACCTGAATATCCGCAACGATTCGGTGCGCGAAGCCGAAGTGCTCATTGCGGAGCAGGCACAAGGGTTTCTGCGCTGGCTCGATGGGCGCACGGTCGTGCCGACGATCACCGCGCTGCAGGAACATCACGATCGCTTACGTGCGACCGAGCTCGACCGTGCGCTGCCGGCTGCTGGCCGCGGGTACCGCTGCCGAGCAGGTACTCGAGCAGCTTGCCCGCGGGCTGACCAACAAGTTCCTGCACGCGCCGATGCAGGCACTCAATAACGCCGGCGCAGCCGAACGCGCCGAGCTGCTCTCGCTGTTGCATCACCTCTATGACCTGCCCGACGCAAAATAGCGGCGCCTCGACATCGCGCGCGATGTGCCGCGTCGCACGCGGGGCGCGCGCCGCGGCGTGTCGCATTCGTGTAAGGCAGCGGCCGGCCTTCGAGGTTTCGGTTCGGGCGCCGCTCAGGATTGATAAACCATGGGCAGACGGATGCAAGATCGTGGTCCGATGCGAGCGTAATGTCGCGTCTGCACGGAGTGTTTCCACTTTGGCTTTCAACGGAGATTTGATGATGAAGAGATTAGTGATGGAGCGCTTTGGCCGAGATGGGAAATCATTAGCTTCCCGGGGCCACGAAGGCGATCGTCAAAGCCCTGCCGGGATTCGACTACTCGAAAAGCGCGAAATAGGCGGTTGCGAACGTCAGGCATCGGGCGCGGCGCGACGTCGCCGAACAGCGGCGTGCAGGATTTTGAAAGCGCGGCAGCCCGATGCAGGACCGCCCATCGCCAGACGACTAGATTCATGTCCGGAGGCAAATCCCTGAACAAACCGATACGCCGAATCGCGGTCGTGGGTACTGGCGTTATCGGCGCGAGTTGGGCGACGCTTTTTCTCGCACGCGGGTTCGACGTGTTGGCGACGGATCCGGCGCCGAACGCACAATCCAACCTGCGTCGCTTCGTCGATACCGCCTGGCCGGGGATTGCGAAGCTGGGCCTGTCCCCGAAAGCGTCGCCCGAACACTTGTCGTTCACCACCGACTCGAGACAGGCGTTAGCGGACGCGGACTTCGTCCAGGAAAGTGCACCCGAAGATCGGGAGCTCAAGATCAGCTTGTTTGCGGAGATGGACAAGGCGGCGCCCGCCGATTCGATCATCGCCTCGAGCTCGGCGGGGCTGACGATGAGCGTACTGCAGTCTGCATGCAAGCATCCCGAACGCTGCGTCATCGCCCATCCTCTGAATCCTCCGCACGTCATCCCCTTGGTCGAGGTCGTTGGAGGCGCGAAGACCTCTCCCGAAGTGCTGCAGCAGGCGATGGCCTTCTATGCGTCCATCGGAAGGAAGCCGATCCATATCCGGAAGGAAATCGTCGGCCATGTGGCAAACCGGTTGCAGGCCGCGCTGTATCGGGAGCTCGCCTACCTCATCGACCAGGACGTCGTCGATGTCGCTGCCGCCGACGCTGCCGTCTCCTGGGGGCCCGGACTGCGCTGGGGGTCATGGGCCCCCATCTGCTGCTTCATCTTGGCGGAGGTGCCCGTGGGATTCAGCGCTTCATGGACGGTGTTCCGGTCCCGATGGCCACTTGGTGGAAACAACTCGGGAACCCTGAGCTCAGCTCGAAACTCAGGCAAACCATCATCGATGGAACGCTGCAGGAGGCCGCGGACCGCCCGCTCGAGCAGCTCGCTCGCGAGCGGGACGACGTGCTGCTGGGACTGATCCGTCTGCGCAGAAAGGTCGCGAACGCGCCGGGTCATCGCGCCCGTAACCCTCGGTCGAGGAAGCGGCCGTGATCGTTCCTCCTGGCGTGACGCTGACCGCACGTCCACAACCGGTGACCACTGGTGACCTTATGCTCGCTGCAACCCACATCAACCTCGGCCCGAGACAGGGCGTGAATGGAGCAACCATGACTGATCTATTCGATGCATCATCTCTCGGCGCCCGTGTCCCTCTGTCGACGACTCGCGCAATAAGGCCATCGCCGGTTCGAGCCGAAGGTCGGAGGATCCGCGTCGTCCTGGCAACGCCCGTGCTCGCCGCCGCGTTTCTTTTCCTCGGGCAGGCACACGCCGCGGGCGACGCCGCCGCGGGGAAAGACGGTGTTCGCCAACCAATGCTCGTCGTGTCACACGACCGAGGTCGGCAAGAACGGCTTCGGACCGTCGCTGGCCGCAGTCCTCGGCCGCAAGGCCGGCGGTCTCGCCGGCGTTCACCTACTCGCCGGCGATGGCGCAAGCCGGACTGGTCTGGGACGACAAGACTCTCGACGAGTTCCTCACCTCGTCGACCGTCGAAGGTCCCGGGAACGTCGATGCCGGTGCAGCTGCCGAACGCGAGCGACCGGGCCAACGTGATCGCGTATCTCGAAACGCTCGGACGCGCGCAGCGCCGCCGCGGCGAGCGCGCCGGCTGCAGGTGCGCCGGCGACCGGCGCACGCCGTCCGCGCAGAGGTCCGACCCAGGACGAGCTGCTGCACGCGGCGCAGGACAAGCAGAACTGGCTCTACGCGAGCAAGGACTACAGCGGGACGCGCTTCGTCGATCTCGCCCAGATCACGCCCAAGAACGCCGGCCAGTTGCGCGCCGCCTGCATCTTCCGCTCGAACGTCGCCGGCGCCACGCAGACCAATCCGCTCGTCTACAAGGGCGTGATGTACCTGACCATCGACAAGGCGACCGTCGCGATCGATGCGACGACCTGCCGCGAGCGCTGGACGTACAACTGGGAGCAGAAGGGCGCCATCCTTTCGCCCGCCAATCGCGGCGTGGCGTTGAAGGACGGCCGCCTGGTGCGCGGCACGGCAGACGGCTACCTGATCGCGCTCGACATGGCCAAGGGCACGCTGCTTGTGGAGCCAGAAGATCGCCGATGCCAAGACCAGCCAGTACCTGAGCATGCCGCCGCTGATCTACGAGGACCTGGTGATCTACGGTCCGGCCGGCGCCGACTGGGGGGCAGAAGAACTGGATCGGCGCCTTCAAGCTGGCCGACCGGCGAGCAGGTCTGGCGCTTCAATCTCATTCCCGATGCCGGCGAGCCGGGCGCGGAGACCTGGACCAATCAAGCCTCGCGCGAGCACGGCGGCGGCAGCCTGTGGACGCCGCTGTCGCTCGACGTCAAGAAGGGCGTGCTCTACGTTCCGGTCGGCAATCCCGCGCCCGACTTCTACCCCGACGTGCGGCCCGGCACCAATCTGTACACCAACTCGGCGGTCGCGCTCGACGTCAAGACCGGCAAGCTGCTCTGGTACAAGCAGTTCGGCCCCAACGACGCCAACGACCGCGACTTGAGCCAGGTGAGTCCGCTGTTCAGCGCGACGGTGAAAGGCAAGCCGCGCAACCTGCTCACCGTCTCCGGCAAGGACGGCCTGCTGCGCATGGTCGACCGCGACAGTCACGACGTGCTCTATGAGCTGCCGATCACCACGCGCACCGACTTCGACAAGGTGCCGGTCGTCGGAGGCGTGCACGGCTGCCCGGGACTTCTCGGCGGCATGGAGTGGAACGGGCCGGCCTACAGCCCGCCGACCAAGACGCTCTATGTCGCCAGCGTCGACTGGTGCGGCACGTTTACCAAGACCGACAAGCCGCCGGAGTTCACCGAGAACGCGCACTACTACGGCGGCGCGGTCACCCCGATCCGCGCGAGCAGGCGCGGGGCTGGCTGCAGGCGATCGACGCAGCGACCGGGACGATCCGCTGGAAGAAACAATGGCCGACGCCGCTGGTCGCCGGCATCACGGCCACCTCCGGCGGCATGCTCTTCACCGGCGATCTCAACAACGACTTCCTCGCCATCGACGCCAGCAACGGCAAGACGCTCTATCGCTTCAACACCGGCGGCTCGATCGGCGGCGGCGTCATCAGCTACGAGATCAGAGGCAAGCAGTACGTTGCCACGACGTCGGGCGTGGTCTCCGGGTTCTTCGGAGGCAGCGGCACGTCGGCGATCATCATCTTTTGCGCTGCCTTAGCGGCGACAGCATAGAGCGTAAGGATCGCAGCTGCGGCCGGAGACGTCAGGCTCGACCTGCCGAGATGCGCGGAGGAAAACGGCGATGAACGTCAATCATTTGATGTTCGCCGCTGCGGTGATGATGGGCGCAACGGTGGTCGCAGTCGCCGTGGCAAGAAGCTCGAGCTGGGCTCGATCGTCGCACTGCTGTTCGTGGGGATGGCACTTGGTCCGCATTCGCCGGTGCCATTGCTCACGGGTCACATCGACGAGATGCAGGCGATCGGTGAAATCGGCGTCATGCTGTTGCTGTTTGCCGTAGGGCTCGATCTCCAGCCGACCAGGCTTTGGTCCATGCGCAGCCTCGTGTTCGGACTTGGCTCGGCGCAATACGTATTGACGACGGCCGCCATCGTGGCCTTCTTCGCCGTCATTGTCGGCGTCGCCACGGTGACATTGGCAATCGGCGCTGGTGGTCGGCCTCGGCCTCGCCATGAGCTCCAGCGCCATTCCACTGCCCATCCTGCAGGAACGCGGTGAAGGTGCGACCGCTCACGGTCGAGCCGTCGTGGCGATCGACATTTTCAGGGCTTGATGGTCGTGCCCGTCCTGGCACTGATTCCGATACTGGCTGCGGGGTCGGCACACGGCCGACAGATGTTGGGCATCGAGACGACATTCGAAGTCGTCGCGGCCATTGCCGGGGTCTACGTCCTGGGCCGCTACCTGCTGCCACGGGCGCTAACGCTGACAGCGCGCGACCTCGGCCCCGGCGGCTTTGCCGTGATCGTGCTTGCCGGTGTGTTCTTCGCGGGCTGGTGGATGGAGACCGCCGGCATCTCGATGGCGCTGGGCGCGTTCATGATCGGCGTGCTCCTCTCGACAACGGTGTTCGCCGATCAGGTCAAGGCCGCCGTGGCTCCCGCCAGGCAGCTGCTGCTGGCGGTCTTCTTCATCGCCATCGGCATGGCCATCGACCTGAAGCAAGTGGTCGAGCTCGGGTCCGAGTTGCTCCTGTATCTTCCGGCGCTCTTGCTGATCAAGTTTGTCGTGATCTTCGTTCTCGCGCGATTGTTTCGCCTTGGATCGCGTCCCGCCTTCCCTGACGGGACTGCTGTCGATGCCTTTCGACGAGATTGCCTACGTGATCCTGGCCAGCGCCAATGCCAACGGGCTCCTGAACGGGCGGTACTACACCATTGGTCTGATCGCGGTCTCGCTCTCCTTCGTCGTGTCGCCGCTGCTGATCAATCTCGGCTACAAGCTGATCGAGCGCCTGAGCCTCAGACAGATGCAGGGTGGGCCAACAGCCACGACAGCGGTCACGGAAGGCAGCGTCGTCGTCGCCGGCGCCGGCTACGTCGGTCGAGCGATCTGCGGCATGCTCGAGCGGGCGCATGTTTCGTACACGGCATTCGAGCTCAACCCGGAGTACATCGCGAAAGCCAAGCAGGCGAAGCATAACGTCCACTACGGGGACATCACCGATCCGACGATGATGGACGCCGTCGCGATCGCACGCGCCCGTCTGGTGATCGTGACCATGAGTCTGTACGACTCGACCAGGACGCATGATCGGCAATCTCCGGCAGTTCTATCCGCGTGTCCCGGTCATGACCGCCGGTGCAATACCCGGCTCCAGCGCGACGAATTGCGGCAGATGGGCGCGACGCACGTCCGTCGCGCTTGCGCCGGAAGGCGCGCTCAGCTTCGGACACTCCGTCCTCGATCGGCTCGGATCCCGGCCCAGCAGACCGATACCATCATCATCGCTTCGCTCAAGTCCAGAGACTACGCCGCGCTGCGCGGTGTCAGCGATGCGGAGCCGCAGGCCGCAGCGCAACTCGCGCAATGAATCACTCGCGCATCCCGTTGCTGCACGTGCTTTTCACGCTGCTCCTGCTCGGCGGCTGCGCGACCCGCCCCGATCAATGCGCCGATCACGGAAGTGAGCTCGGACAAGGGATATCAGTATCTGGCACGTCGCCAGCATGCCCAAGACCACGAGAATCTGGTCATTCTCGCCTTCTCGGGCGGCGGGACCCGCGCAGCCGCATTCTCCTACGGCGTGCTGGAGACACCTGCGGCGCACCGAGGTGGTCGCCTCCAGAGGAACCACCCGGCTGATCGACGACGTCGACGTGATCACCAGCGTCTCGGGTGGCAGCTTCCCACTGCGCTCGCTTACGGCCTGTACGGTGACAAGCTTTCTCGATCAATACGAAGAAGCGCTTCCTGAAGCGCAACGTGCAGGGGCGAGTATCTCGATTGCACGCCTGCTGAATCCGACGAAGTGGGGCGCTCTCTCGTCGCCGGGTTGGGGCCGGTCGGAGCTTCGCGGCCCAGGTTTACGACGACATCCTGTTCCACGGCGCGACGTTTGCCGACCTCGACCGCGGCCGCGGTCCATTGATCGCCGTCATGGCAACCGACATTTCGACATGGACTCGCGGCTGATCTTCGATCAGGCCTTCTTCGACATCATCTTGCTTCGGACGTCGATACCGTGCTCTCTCTGTCGCGCGCCGCTGCCGCGTCGTCATCCGTGCCGGTGATTCTTCTCGCCGGTGACCATCAACAATTACGGCGGGACCTGCAACTACCGCAAGCCCGATTGGGCCACGACAATTCTCGGACTCGCGCACAGCACCGCGGCCGGCCGCGCCGGGCGTTGAGACGCTTGAGGGAGCTGCAGCCTCTCGTATAGCGACAGCGTTCACCGGCCATTATATCCATCTCGTCGACGGCGCGGCTCTCCGGACAACCTGGGCCTGCGCGGGGTTCTCGACATCATTGAAACGTTCGAGGCCCTGCATACGCTCGGCCAGCCGACGCCGCTCGATCACGTCCGCAGGATCGTCATCGTCGTGGTCAATGCGAGGTCCTCCCCGGAAGACCGCATGGGACGAGTCGCAAGCAGCGCCGGGCAGCATTGCGCTTCTCATCCAGGCGACCGGCGTGCCGATCGACGCGTACTCATCCGATACGGTCGAGCTGCTGCGCGACATCCAAGCGCGGTGGCAAAGTCAGCGCAAGATTCGAGATTCAGCGGCGCTTTCAGCAGATCCAGATCCGGTCTGACAGAAGCAATGCACGCGCCGGACACCGACCTGTACGTCGTCGATGTCTCCTTCCAGACGCCTCGAGGACAGGAAACGATTTCGGAATATCTCAACAACCTGCCCACGTCCCTGGCGCTGCCCGACGCGGCCGTGGACCGCACTGCGCTGCCGCCAGGACGATCATCCTCGCCTCGCCCGAGTTCCAGCGCCTCCTTAGAGATGCCGGCGCCAGGGGTTGTGACCGAACCGAGCGCTGCCGGAGGTTCAGCGCCGACACCGCCCTCCATCTCAGGCGCAACAACCGCGGCAACCGGCCGCGCCGACACGCTCACCTTGATACTTTCAGGTCGCTGCCCAGATGGCGTGCACGATGCGCACGCACGTGTCTGCTTGTCGAAATCGCTTCTTTGTCGTAGATCAATCTCGCCGCGCTGGCTCAGTCGCGGAGCGGGGTTCGCACATGGATCGTGGCCAATTTTCCGCCGAAATTTCCGTCTCTGTCGCCGCGCGGTCCGAGTCGGGCAGTCTGCTCGCCAAGCCCAGGGCTCTGCTGGAGCAAGACGCGTCGCTTCGCGATGCGCGTACCGCCGGCCGGCTCGGTCCGCGCGCAAGGCGCAGGTACTGATCGCGCGTGGCCAGTCGGCGCTTTCTTCGAAGTGGTCCGCAAGATCGGGCGCCACGTCGCTCAGGCGCTCGAGAGCAGCACCTCCAATGCCTCGCCGACACGGCGATGCCGCTTCGCGCGCCGGCCCGGCGCCTGCGCGCTGGTAGAAAACCTCGCGGTACAAGCGCGTGCACGAATTCGTAGCGCGGAGAGGCGTTCGCGCTTGCGAGCGCCTGCGTGGCCGCCACGCGCACAATGCGATGCCGGCGCGACAGTCTGTCGCAGAGGTCCTCGAAGTCTTCCGCGCGTCACTTGCGGCGGCGGCGGCACCGATGTCGACCGCGAACGCCGCGCCGGCGATGCTCGCCACCTTCCAGCGCTCGCTGCTCCTCCACGCTCAGGCGCTCGATCTGGCGCTTCTGATCATGTGGCGAAGACCTTCAGGCACCCGACCACGATCTGCTCCAATGGCTGCCGCATTCGCCAAGCGCCGCTCTCCCGCGAGATCAGGCCCCGTTGGAGTCAGGTGCTCCAAGCGCAGCCACCATGAACAGCGGATTGCCGCCCGAGTGCCGATGCATGAGCTCCGGCCAGCCCCGCGAGGCTGCGCTGGCCGCGGAGATGGCGCGGCCAGAAACTCGGCAGATGTCGCGCTTCGGAGAGGGCTCCAGAGGCGATCTCCCGACAAAGCTTATGCGGCAGCAAGCTCTTGCTTTGAGAGCTTCAGCGGGATGATCGGCCGAGGGCCAGATCGACGGGCCGATAGGTGCCTTCGATCAACATCAGCGCTCGCCGGCGCGCGGCGGCGCGCCAGCGCCGAAATCAGGTCCACCGTGGCTTGATCGACCCACTGCAAGTCCTCGAACACCAGTGAGCAGCGGATTTTCCAGCCGTGATCGTCTCCAGCGCGCCGCCGATCTCGGGCGCAGCATGCGCTCCTCGCGTCGCCCCCAGTATCTCCCGCTGCAGCGCGTCTCGCGGTGCTCGTGCCGTGAGCAATGCGGGAAACTGCGCCAGCCGGTCGGCGCCTGCGCCGCCAGGGTAGCAGACGACGGAGTCACCGCCGTCGGCCGCGGCACAGCTCGACCCAGCGCTTCCAGCATCAGGTAGTAGGGTTCCTTGCCGCCGTAACCCTCGACGCACTGACCGCATGCGATGCGAAGGCCGGGCAGCCTCGGCTGCTGTACGAGTTGAAAGGCGTCGACCAGCGCCGTCTTGCCGATCCCCGACTCCCGGTAACGAAGGCGATCTGCCGTTTGTCCCGGCAACGCGCTGCCAGGTCACCACCCAATTCTGCCGAGCGTCGCTCTCTTCCCACCAGAGTTACTGAGGCGCGGGCGGTCCCCGCACGGTACGCTTCGGTGGCCGCGATTTTGCCGTCCGCGCCCGATGAATCGGTACCGCGCGTCGCGGCAGAGGTCTCGATGAACGCGGCCGTTTCGGTCATCCTCCAGGACCCGACGGATATAGAGGATCTGACTTTCAGCCCTCTGGCTGGATAAATGTCGTTAGCCACACCGCGTCGAGCAACTCGTCCCTGCGTTACCAGCCGCCGGCGTGCTCGATCAGATGCCGAGAACCCCGCACGCCTTGGCGGCAGAAGAATCCGCTCCTCGTCTCCTGAATCGCGCCGCCGCCACGAGGCACTGGTTGACCGTGGCCGCTTCCAGGCCTGGAGGCAGCGCGGCATGGCCGGCACAGGGATGGCCCTGGACGCCGATCGCATCGGCGCGATGAGCCCCACCGAGACTTCGGGCCGCTTGCCTTCCTGGGATACGTAGGCCACGTGTGGCCCCAGGCTCCTGTTTCTGCCTGTATTGTGCGGCGACCCAGCCGGAGCAGGGTGATCCTCTCTGGCAGGGGACTCGTCGACGGTTTTTGGGGGTGGCGCGAGAGCCCGGCCGATAGGTTTCGAACTAAGCGGCCTCGTTGGTGGCTTGAGCTTCGCCGCCGCCACGAGAACCCCGCTTGCTTTGACTACTGGAACTCCTGGGCTGTGTGGACATGAGCCTGCTCGTACGAGAACGCGCCTTCCGGATCACACCGCAACTTGGGAACTGAGTCTACTTGACGTTCGTATAGGCGAGCGCGCGAGCAGTGAATGCCTGCGGTGCTCGATTCCCCCGCAATCGCGCAGGGCTGCTGGACTTGAACACGCGGCGGTGGTACGCGCGTGCGACCAAGCGTGAAAGCGTAGTTCGCGAGTTTGTGCATGGCCGTGCTTGCCGCCGGTCCGGTGGAATCACACGGCGCCAGCATCACGCGCGCGGCCGTCCCGCGAATGTCCGCGCCTCGAGGGCGTTGCGTGACCAGACGACACAATGTGTGCCGGCCGTCGAGGCATTCCTGTATCGCGCGTCCGGCGCTAGCAGCGCGGCGATCCAATGGAGAGGTCTCGAGCCGAGGATTACCACGTACGGCTACATAAATCGAAGCCCCCAGTCCGGGCCGCGCCCCCGGCTTGCCGACGTGAACTGATATCCGACCTGGAACTGCACGGGCATTCCGAGACTCCTCGGGCAATTGGGTCTCAGCCTATTCATGGATTGGCTTTGCTTCGTTTCGCGGTTTCCCTTTAGTGTTCCTTTGCGGCGCGATTCTTCAATGGGCCCCTGCGAAAACACTGAGAAGCGGAACGCCGGTCTCACTCGATGGTGCTTTGGATGCGGACAGCCTTACCGTCCTGGGCGCAGTGCGCGCAGTTCCAAACGACCGGAGCTTTCGTGCAAATCTTCCGAATTTCGTGTTCAGAATTGACCCTTTGGGGCTCGCCGCCATGCCTCACGCCGTCGGCAATCCGCGCACCACGTTAATCGACGACTCATGTCGGTCGGGGTCCTGTCGCCCCGTTATTCCTGGCGTCGAAGTAAAGCGCGAGGGACGGGTTGAGCATTCCTACGCGTGCAGCCCATGCGGTCCAGTGCCGCGGTCCGCTGGGGCGGCATTGCCGTCGAGGACTACAGCATTCCTGCGTGCATCATTCCGCACCACGAACACCTCGAAAACTTCGTCCACGTCGTATTGACGGAAACGTCACGTACGAGGTTTTCACGGGAGGCAAGTCCCTTCGTTTCACGGCCGGTCCGGGCACTACGTTCGTTCTGCCCCGGGGCACGATCGATGAATTGCGTTGGCACGGGCCAACGCATCGCGTAGCGGTTGCCGTTCACCCCAGCTTGCTCATCGGTGCGCTTGATGAAACGGCGGGGAGCGTGATGTGGAGCTGAGCGAGCATTGGAACGCGACGGATCGGCACATTATGGCGGTGCTGATTGCAATGACCACCGACCTTGAAGAGGATCATCCGCGGGCGGCTCTACGGTGAATCGCTGGCGAACGCGCTCGCCGTTTACTTGCTCAATCGTTATTCCGGTGCAGCGCTACGTACCCGCGATGTACCGGGGTGGACTACCCGGATATCGGCTGGAAGCGTGTGCTCGACTGCATCGCAGTCAACCTCGCCGAGGATCTCAGCTTGTCGGAACTCGCTGCGCAGGCGGGGCTGAGTCGGCGCTACTGCGCCGAAGCCGTTCAGCGCAAAAAGCATGCTGGCCGTGCGCCGCATCGCTTACTGTTTTGCTGCAGCGCGAGCGAGCGTCGCAACCGATCCAAAACAGACGCTGGGCGATCCCAGGCGCACCGTTCTGGAGGCATGCGTCGAGTCGGGGGATTTCAAAATCCGACCCACTTTGCGCGAATGTTCCGGCGGTTTGTGGGCGTCAACTCCCCTCTCGATTCAAGTTCGACCGGACGGCTTAACTCAGCATTCCAGAGAGCCGCGATCTCGCGTTGCGATGGTGACGCGCTGCAGAACATCTTCGACAAGCTGTTTGTTCGAAAAAGCGAGCGCAGGCTATCGCACGCGCTCAAAGTCTGGGTTCGTTGAGGACGGTCTAGTGACCACTAGCCGCCCCGAAAGTTCCGGCGCCGGGCGAAGCAGGAACGCGCCCGGGCTTTCATTGACGGCAGAGCGGCGCGTGCGTCCCCGCCTCGCTACTCGGCGTGGCTTTTCTGCCGCCTCTGCGACCGCCTCCCCGCACGGCGCCGAAGGAAGGCGCCTCCCCGCCACAAAACGACCGCAAACTCAGGGCGACAACGCCATTTTCGCGAAAAAGCCAGCCGCTGACGTCACGACGGCGGTCGCGAGCGCGCCTATGGCTGGCGGCCAGGAAGGTCAGGGGCCCGCAAGGCAGCCGTGGTGCGCAGCGCGCGATGCGCGCGGCTGGGCCCCGCACGGCTCCCGGCGGGCTCGCAACCAAAAGGGGTAGCTCATGATCTCGGTTTGGCGGACGTTGGTGGCATTCATCGGCGGCGGTTGTTGACCCGGCATCCTCCTCATGGCGCTGGTGATGCGGGTTGCAGGCGGCCTCCCGGGAGCAACCGGACATCGCTTCGCGCAGGTCGCGGTCCGGAAGCGATCCGGATTCGGCTCCCGGGCGGCGACGGAGACGTTCTTGCGGTTTCAAGTGCCGCGATCGCTTTGTCGATGCCCATCACCTCTCCCAGCCAGATAACGAGCCTCGGCAGCTCGTATGCCAATACTTCGAGCGCCGTGGCCAAATGGGCTAGTGAAAACGAGTCCTTTCCCTCGTCCCTCCCTCGAACCAGGTTCAAACTCGTCTGCCTCCGCTCTTCTAATCGGATGCGGCTGGCAGGTATGCGTTCGGCCTTTGGGTTACTGGCGCACGCATCGGGCCTCGATCGCAGGCCACCGTACGCAGATCGATCCGGATGGCGAACGCTCGAGACAAATCGAAACCTCGCCACCCAATGACCGGAAATTCAATGGTGACAACAATAATTTTCAACTAAAACGCAACTCAGGAATTCGGCTAAATCGCCGCGTTAATTCCCCTTAGCTTGACATCACCGGACGAGGTGGCTCGTCCAACAGCCAATGGGGAACCCAATGACGCTGAGCAAAGTTGAGCACGCGCTGGGCATGATGCGCATCTACCTCGTCGAGAGTGCGCCAGCGCAGAATGATGAGTCGATCGATCGCTCCGAAGAGCTGGCACAGGCGATCGCGGCCTGCCTCCGACAAACGACGGAAGAACCGGTCAACGCAGACGCGCTGGAGCGCGACTCGAGACTGGCGCGGGATGTGTTGCGACGCGCCATCCGGTTCGTCAACGACAACCTGGACTCGCAAGCTCAAATGGGACGAGATCGCTGCTGTCGTCGGCATGGATCCGTTCACGCTTCGGCCGCGGCTTCAAGCTGGCCACCGGGATGACGCCGCACCAGTACATCATCCGCTGCCGCCTCAGACGGGCGATGAGACTGCTGGCGCGCGAGGAGCTGACGCTCGCCGATATCGCGCTCGAGGTCGGGCTGCTCGTGCCAGAGCCACCTGACGACGCTGTTTCGAAAGCACTTGGGACTACGCCGGGCGCCTTCCGTTTGTCGGCGATGCGCTGGCCAGCGGCGCCCGCCGCAGACTCACAGCGTGAGCTCGCGCAACGCTGCTTAACCAGGGGGCAAAGGCGCGTGGGCAGCGGTCTGGCTTCGCCGCGGCGTCAGATTCCGGCGCAATGATCAACAGCGAGCGTGGACGGCAGGTGCTCGTCAGGATTTGGGCCTGTGAAGCCTCGCGTCCTCGATCCTGGGGCGTCGCCCGACTCAAATACGTGCCTGCCGTTGCTACTGACCTGGCCTCGCAATGCCCGCGCGGATTCGCCGCGAACAGCGCCAGCGCGCCGAAGAAGCCGCTGTGCCCGTCCGAGGCGGCGGCGGACGTGGTTGTCGGAGCGGCGGCGAACAACGGCGCGCCATCAAGCTTGAGGCTGTGCGAAAGTTCCGGAACCGCGCCTTGAAAGGCGGCGTTACCGGCAAGCCAGGCAGCCAGGCCCCGGCCGTGGTCCGACGCGCCGGAGACACGATCAGTTAGGCGGCCTCGCGCGAGGCGGAGCCTCCTCGCCGGAACTGGAGTCGATATCCGGATTAGACTCGGTGCGCCGATTTGATATCGTGAACTTCGAGGTCGCGGATCTGCAGCACCAAGACCGCGAGCGTCAGCACGAGTATGGATCCGGTCACGACTGTCAGGAGGCTCCCGGATCGGCAGCGTCTTGATGTCGATGGCCAGGGAAGCGGGTCATCGCAGTGATGGCGATGTATAGCAGAAACAGCACCGGCAGGCGCTCGGTCTTTGAAATAGATCCCGACCATGCTACCGGTATCGAGTCGTAGATGAAGAGAAGAAGGATGTCGTCGAGCCGGGCGCGCCCGACCCGGATCATCTCGGGAGTAGTCGTGCGCCGCGGACCAGACGATCGTCGCGCCGATCACGAACAAGGCGGCTATCTGAAAAGCCGCTGCGACGAGAGAGCTCCCCAGCCGGTTTCCAGCTTATGCCTGGCGCTCTGCATCGATCACCCGTTGATCTTGCTAGTGGACCGTGCAATCGCGGACCGCCGCCGGTAACGCTTCGACGGATCGCCGGCCGCTGCGGAAGCAAAGCATCAATCGATGCGTAATTGGGTCAGCCTAGCGGGACGGCGCTCTCGCTCGCGCTTCCTCCGCATCCTGCGTTGTGCATCGAGACGCCGACCTGCGAGTAACGGCCATAGCTTTCACGATGTAGGCGTTTTGCACGCCATACGCCTCGCGCTCGGATGACTCGATTGTCTCCGCAGCGATACGCAGCGAAGCCGCGATTGGCCGCCTGCAGGTAGTGCGTGAATTCGTGGACGATGATCGACGCGGCGAGGAGGCTTCTCTGGTCCGAGCCGTCCGCCATCAACTCGCGCACCGCCTCGTGCACGTAGACCACGTCATGCCCCGTGTTGGGGTACCAACCCCAGACGCGGCCTCCCTGTGGTGGCACGCGTTCTCGTTGAAGAACTCCTGCGGCACGAACTCTACCGTAGGGGTGGTCGCAGGCCGCGGGTATCCCGGAGAGCATGACCGCCCAACTGAAGGCCGGCGTAGAGGTCCCCTCCTGGTGGCGACGGAGTCGATGGGCATGCTGAGGTGGCGGAACATGAGGGCGATGACCGACACAAAATAAGCGCACGCAGGCTCCTGCTAGTCAGATCTCGGCTGAAGGCGATGCAACCGGGCGATTTCGCAAGAGAAACGCCGTGCGGGAACGCGTTCTGGATGGATCGTCTGCCCATGAGCTTCAGGGATAAGCCCCGGATCGCCTCGCCGTCTTCGCGAATCCTGTCCGGCGTTGACCGATCTTGCGAGCCGTGGCAAAGTCAACGATCGCGCTGCGTCCAGTCATTTGACCTCGATGTGCGCTTCGCTGGACTTCTTCGCAATCGACATCCTGAGCGCGCTCTGGACTTCGACGCTTCGATCGACGTCGTCGATCCATGCATACAGCCGGTAGGTACGGTCGGCGCCGAGTGCGATCAGCCGGGCGCGCGGCGGCGGCTTCGCGCTGATGCCTTCCACTCGCGCCGCGGACGTCTCCAGGAGCCGGATCACGGTTTCCGGCTCGGTTTCGCGCGCAACGGCGACGTCGATAGCGATCCGTCGCTTGCGGTCGCTCAGCGTCCAGTTCGTCACGGCCTTGGAGATGAGGTCGGCGTTGGGGACGATCACTTCCGCCCCTTCCGCCGTGCGGATCATCGACGCACGCACACCAGCAATACGTAACTGAACGAAGTACACGCAG
>ERZ1370068.139-contig-10121_pt1:30000-42942 | contig 42942 bp, 37 predicted proteins | sample MGYA00561227_ERZ1370068 | MGnify/ENA primary metagenome ERZ1370068 (study PRJEB38410, sample SAMEA6850437) | metagenome | study: Metagenomic assessment of the ecological functions of the soil: analysis of the soil microbiota associated with the... | reverse complement strand
GACGAGGCCGAAGGCGCTCTACGAGTGGGAGTACGCGAAGCAGCTCCTCTACACGCAGATCCTGAAGGACAAGATCAGCGAGGTCGCTCGGCGGCGCGACGCTCGCTCGCGCGAGGCCGTCGACCGCATCGCGCAACGAGGACGACGTCTTCTTCAGCGACCGCTTCATCCTGCCGCGGCCGCTGCTGCGCGCGATCACGTCGGCCGAGCCGTGCGTGCTCCTGATCGACGAGATCGACAAGTCGGACACCGAGTTCGAGGCGTTCCTGCTCGAGATCCTGTCCGACTTCCAGGTGAGCGTGCCGGAGCTCGGCACGCTGAAGGCGCGCACACGTCCCGCTGGTCGTCCTCACCAGCAACAACGCGCGCGAGATGTCCGACGCGCTCAAGCGCCGCTGCCTGCACCTCTACATCGACTTCCCGGCAGCGCGCGCAGGAGCTCGAGATCGTCAAGCCTCAAGGTGCCGGGCGTCGGCGAGCAGCTCGCGGCCGACGTCGTCGCGCTCGTCCAGCGCATCCGGAAGCTCGACCTGAAGAAGGCGCCCGAGCATCAGCGAGACGCTCGACTGGACGCGCGCGCTCACTGCTGCTGAACGTGGACAGCGCTCGACGACGACGCTCGTCAGCGAGACGCTGTCGGTCATCCTCAAGTACGAGGGCGACATCCGGAAGGCGCAGACCGAGCTGAAGGAGCTTCACGCGAGCTGCAGCGCGCGAAGCAGAAGCAGACCGCAGCGCCGCGCCGCCGACGCGGCGACAAGAAGGACGTCCTTCACTAGGACGTCGCGGCGGCGGCCGCGATGGACGACAAGATCGTCGAGTTCTGCGGCGCTGCTCCGCCAGAACGGCCTCCGCGTCTCGGTCGTCGGAGACCATGGACGCGCTGCGCGCGCTCGGCGTCGTCGGGCCTCGACGACCGCGCGACGGTGCGGGCGGCGCTGCGCGCGCGACGGCGGTCAAGCGCGCCGTCGACGTCGCCGACGTTCGAGCCGGCTCTTCGACCTCTTCTTCTCCGGGCCTGGGCGACGTCGATCCAGCGAGATCACGAACGCGCACCGCAGAACGCGCTCGAGCTGCGATCGCCGAGGCGTTCCAGAAGATGCTCGAGGATCTCGGAGAAGTTCCTCGAGGAGCAGGGCATCGAGCTCTCGCCGCTGGCCCAGGCGCTGCTCCAGCGCCGACACGGGCGCGCTCGAGCAGCTGCTGCGCGAGGCGGCCGAGCGCGGCGCAGCTCGGCGAGATCCAGCACGGCTTCCAGGAGGGCAAGTTCACGCACGCGCTGGCCGCGGCGCTCGGCCTCGGCGACCTGACCGGCGAGATGGAGGGCCTGAAGGCGCGCGCTCGGCGGCCTCGATGCCGAGACCGGCAAGCGCTTCGAGCGCGTTCCTCGACCGCCGGCTCCAGGACCTGGCCGACATGCTGAAGGCGCACGGTGCGCCAGGAGCTCGACCGCCAGGACGTCGACCGCGCGCGACCGGCAGGGCATGCAGGCGCTCGCCGAGAAGAGCTTCTTCTACCTCACCGAGGACGAGATGCGCCGCATGCAGGAGGCGGTCACGAAGCTCGCGCAGCGCCTCAAGAACGTCGTCACGATCCGCCGGCAAGCGCGCGCGGCGCGGCCGGTTCGACTCGAGCGCGACGCTGCGCGCAGAACCTCCAGTACGGCGGCGTGCCCGTTCCGGATCGTTCTTCGACCGCAAGCGCAAAGGACAAGCCGCAGGTGATCGTCCTCTGCGACGTCTCGGACTCCGTCCGCAACGTCTCGCGCTTCATGCTGCAGTTCGTGCTACGCGCTCCAGGACCTCTACTCGAAGGTGCGGAGCTTCATCTTCGTCGCCGACGTCGGCGAGGTGACGCAGCTCTTCACCGAGCACGACGCCAACGACGCGCTCGAGCACGGCGCTGCACGGGCAACGTCATCAACGTCTACGCGCACTCCGACTTCGGGCGCGCGTTCCAGCGCGTTCCACCGCGACTACCTGTCGGCGGTGAACAAGCGCACGACGGTGATCGTGCTCGGCGACGCGCGCAACAACTACAACCTGCCGCACGAGTGGGTGCTGAAGGACGTCCAGCAGCGCGCCAAGCAGGTGATCTGGCTCAATCCGGAGAACCGGATGACGTGGGGCTTCGGCGACAGCGAGATGGACCGCTACGCGCCGTACTGCACCGTGGTCGAGGAGTGCCGGAACCTGAATCAGCTCTACCGCGTCATCGACCGCCTGGTCGACCGTCTGAGCGCTGCTGCATTGACCTCGCAGAGGGCGTGCTTCATGATGCCCGGACGAAGCGACCATGAATCGCGAGAACTTCATCCTGATGACCGTCGGCGGGCTGACGCTCGATCCGGTCACGAAGACGCCGATCGTCATCCTGCGCGACCCCGACAACAAGCTGAACCTGCCGATCTGGATCGGCCTGCTCGAGGCGACGGCGATGGCCGACCGAGCTCGAGGGCATCAAGATGGCGCGGCCGATGACGCACGACCTCCTGCGCAGCATGCTCGACGAGCTCGGCGCCGACCGTCGAGTGGATCGAGGTCACGGAGCTGCGCGACAACACGTACTTCGCGCTGATCTACCTCCGCGTCGGCGACCGCCAGCTCACGATCGACGCGCGTCCGTCGGACGCGATCAGCCTGGCGCTCCGCACGAAGAGCCCGATCTACGTCGCGCAAGGCCGTGCTCGAGGCGTCGAGCGTGCTGCAGCAGATGGACGAGCGGCAGCGATCCGGACCTCTCGAACGTCTCGCGCGACAAGTGGGCCGAGATCCTCGAGAAGATGTCGCCCGACGACTTCAAGTACAAGATGTGAGGCGGGAGCAGGGGATGGCGACGGCGAATCACTACAAGCTCATCGCGCAAGGCTCTGCGTGAGCCCGACGAGTTCCAGAGCGCTGACGACGCAGGCGCGTCGACTGGCTGCGCGACAACCAGTCGCGGTCGTCGTCGCGTCGTCGCCGGCCGTCGTCGCGATCGCGCGCGGTCGATCATCGGGCATCAGCTGGTACTCGGCAGCGCCAGGCGCAGACGCCGCCGTCGATCCAGCTCGCAGAGCCGCGCAGCGCTGTTCGAGTCGAAGAAGTACGCGCAGGCGGCCGACCGAGTTCGCGGCGCGTCGACGGCCGAGTATCCGCGCACGCCGTCCGGCCGGCTCGCCGGCCTCTACCGCGCCCACGCGCTCGCCGAGCAGCCCGATCCCGCCGCGCGCCGCCACGGCGTACGACGAGTACCTCGCCGACGTCGCCGGCGACCGGACTATCTCGCCAGGAGGCGCTCGTCGGCCTCGCGCACGCGAAGGAGGCGCCCAACGACCGCGACGGCGCTCGCGGATGCGTATCGTCAGGCGACCGAGATCGTCGGGTCTGCGTTCCGCACGACCGGCGCAGCTCGGCGCTGGCGCGGCTCGAGGACGCCGGCGGGTCGCAGGCGAGCAGGCGCGGGCGCTCTATGCGGAGGCGCTGAAGGCGCTGGACTCGACGGCGACACGCGCCAGGCGATCATCGCGCGCGCCTGCCGCCGGCATCGCCGCTGCCAGCGACGCCGCTTTCCGCCGCGGAATGGCGCACGCCGCCGGCGTTCCGCCGATCCCGCGCTCAGCCTGGATCGAGTCCTCGGCTCCGAAGGAACCATCCGCGGCATGATGCGGGGCCCGGCTTCGCCCGGCCGTCACCCCGAAATCTAACGTCCGATAAGGAGCGTTATGTTAACTTTCCCCACGCTCCGCTTTGCCCGCACAGCCAGGCGCGGATTTCCAGCCGTGCGCGCGCGCACGAGCGTCGTCCACGCGCGCCCTGTCCTCCCACGGGCCCCGCTGCGCCGCTTTGCAGAATGGCGCCGAGCAACCGCACCATCTGCCGGCGGCGTCGGACGACCTCGGCCCGGTTTCGCTGTCCGTCCGGCAGCATCGTCCTCAGGAACCGGATCATCGTCCGCGGCTCGCCGAGGAGGCCCGGACGCGCGCGCGACGGCGCGGCCGGAACGCCGACGTCGCCGTCCGCCGTCACGCGCCGGCGGCATGGAGCTCGGCGGCGCGGAGATCCGCTTCCTCGTGGGCACGCGACTCGGAGGCGCCGGATCGGTCCGGAGACCGTCGGGTCGGCAAAGAAGCGTTCGAGGATCTCGCGCGCGACGTCATGGACGAGCGTCAAGCGCTCGTGGCTCTGACCCGGGATGGATCCGGTAGTCGCACAGCGCTTCGTCGACACACGCCCAGTCGGCGCCCGCGCCGGCTGGCGCGCAGGAAGAGATCTCCAGTCCTCGTTGACGGGACAGCGCGTCGTCGAAGCCGCCCGGCGGCGTCGACGAGGTGCCGCCGGATGCACGACCGACACCGGATGGAAGAGGTTTCCGAGCACGAGGCGTCGGGAGCAGGTCGCCCTTCCGACTCATGGCCACCCTCGCTCCGGGCAGCTCGCGCCGTCGCTCGTCGACGAGGCGCCAGCCGCAATAGACGGCGCCGACCTCGCGACGCGCGCCGCAGACACGGCGACCTGTCGCTCGAGCTTCGCCGCATGGAAGCGATCGTCGGCGTCGAGCAGCGCGACGTACTCGCCGGTCGCCGTCGCGAGCGCTAGGTTCCGGGCGGCCGACGGTCCGGCGTTCGCCTGCCGCAGGCATCGAACGCGTCGCCGTAGGACTCGGCGATCGCGACGCTGTCGTCCGTCGAGCCGTCGTCGGCAGACGACGACCTCGACGTCGCGATGGGTCTGCGCGAGCACGCGCTGTCGATCGCCTCGCGCAGGATAGCGGGTCGCCGTTGAAGCACGGGATCACGACGCTGACGCGGCCGGGAACGCGCCGTCGTCATCGCGCTCACTCGAGATAGCCGAGCGCGCGCAGGTGCTCGGCCACCTGCTCCTCGTCCTCGCCCGACCGCCATCCCCTGGCCGCCCGCCAGCCCGCCGGCGTCATGCCGCGGTCCTGGTACTGCCGGCGGGTGCGCCGACAGATGTGCGGGGTCGCACGGTCGCCGGCTGCACGAGCGGCGCCTCGAGGTCGCGCGGGATCGGCACGCCGAGCCGCATAGAGCGTCGTCGGCGCGATCGCCTCGATCGGATGCATCGTCGCTCCGCCCGAGCGCGGCGAACGGACCGCCCGCGACGAGATACGAGGCCGTCGGATCGTGCGTGCCCGGTGTACCCGAGCTCCTCGAACGGCCCGAAGAGCTCGGGCTGACCGGAGCTCGCGCGCGAAGGCTCTCGAACAGGACGCCGTACGCGGCGTGCACTGCGCGACGATGTCCGGGCGCCTCGCCGACGAACGGGCCCGCGATAGAGCTCTTCGCGCCGCCAGACGTCCGCGAAGACGCGGTCGCCCCTGCTCGTCGCGCAGCGTCGCTCAGCCCGCGCCGGATCTCGTCGCGGACGCGATCGTACTCGCGCGCCGGGCGCCACGGCAGCCGTCGCGGATAGCGGCCCTGCACGTTGATCCACACGCCCGCCGTCCGGTGAAGATGCGTCTCCGCCCACGCGTGGCTGCGCGCGCGATCGACCAGGATGAAGTCGGTCGTGTCGTAGCGGGTGCGCCATGGCTCCGGGAAGAGCTTGCCGGACGACCCGCCGGCGCATGGTCCAGAAGCGGCCGGCGCCGGAGATGGCCCGTGGTCGGCGAGCCAGCGGTTGATGCGGACCGAGCGCTCCGGCTTCGGCCGAAGCCGTGGTCGGACAGCACGATCGATCGCCGTGTCCGGCCCGACCGCGTCGAGCACGCCGGCCGACCGCGCGATCGAGCTCGGCGTAGACGCGCGAGCACCGCGTCGCGCACGGCAGGCTCGTCCGGGCGGCGGGCTCGTGCGCTCGGGATCGACGTACTCCCAGAAGTAGTGCTGCACGCGATCGGGCGCGTAGAAGACGACGCACAGCGCGTCGACCGGCCGCGCCGCCATCACGCGCGACCGATCGCCTCGGCGCGCGAGCCGCGTCTGGCGCGCCATGCCCTCCAGGTACGCGAGCGCGCGCTCACGATAGTCGCGCATCCGGAGCGGCGCAGGTTCTTCGGCGGCGGCAGGTCGATCTCGTACTCGCCGAGCTCGCCGGCGACCTCCGGCGGATCGCGTGAACGCGCTGCCCCGGCGGCGTCAGCATGCAGCCGACGACGTAGCCCTCCGGCGATCGGGCGGATCGGATACGACGGCGGCACGTTGATGACGCCGACGCGCGCGTCCCGCCGCGGCCGCCACGTCCCAGATCGTCGTCGCGCGGAGATCGCGCGCGTTCGCGAGGCCGGTCCCCTCGTAGCGGTTCCACGGCAGGCGTCGAAAGCCGTACACGCCGTGCCCGCCGGGATTCTTGCCGGTCATGAACGCAGCGACCAGGCGGGCAGCGTGAGCGCGGGCACGGTCGATGCGCAGACGTCCCCACGTCCCGCGTCGCATGAGCGCCGCGAGCGTCGGGCAGCGCTTCCCGACTCCGCCCACGGCGCGAAGGATTCCAGGTCGCGCCGTCGAGCCCGACGATGAGCACCTTCGGCGACGCCACGGGCGCTAACTATTGCCGCACGCCGCGCGGCGCAAGCTCGCGACACCGGCGCCGCATCCGGCTCGTGCGTGCTGACTTCACGTCGAGGGACGGTAAGCGACCCGGATGCGGTGGCGCTGGGTGGTCGTGGCGATCGTCGCCGCGGTGGTCGCCCATGCCATGCCGCTGCGCGCGGATCCGTCGTACCCTCCGGTCGTCTTCTTGCTCCTCGACACGACGCGAGCGCGGATCGCTTCGGGCGCGTGGGGACACCACGGCGACACGACGCCGGTCCTCGACGGGCTCGCGCGCACGCGGCGATCCGCTTCGTCCGCCACTATCGCGAACTCGCACGCGACGCGTCCGTCGATGCCGCAGCTCATGAGCGGCGCGCTACTATCGCGACAACGTCCTCGCGCCGTTCCAGGTCGAACGCGCATCCGCGCGAGATGTCCTTCGCGCGCCCCGACCCGTCGCCGCCTCGCTCCCGCGATCCTTCTGCGGCGCGCCGGCTACGCCACCGCCGGGCGTCGAGCGCGCACACGTGGGTGTCGGCCGGACAGCGAGCTCGGGCGCGGCTTCGATCAGCTTCGAACTGCTGCCGTTCACGACCGAGGAGGCGCACGGCGACGCCGCTCCGCTCGTCGACCGGGCGCTCGCGCATCTGGCAGAGCCGCGATCGGACGCGCCCCCTGTTCCTCTACGTCCACTTCATGGACATGCACATCCCGCGACGGCTTCCCGAGGGCGAGCCGCTGCCATCCGGTCCCCGGCTACGACTGGCGGTCGCGCTTCCGCCCGAACGGCGAGGCCGACTTTCGACCGCGAGCGTCGCGACTGGGATCGCTACGACGCCATCCGACTTCACGCCGGACGACCGCGCGCACTACGCGGCGGTCTACGACACGCGCCTCGCGTCATGCGGACACCGCAGCTCGGCCGGCTCCTTCGCGGCCTCGAGACGGACGATCCCGGCCTCGCGGCACACGGTGGTCGTCGTGACGGCCGATCACGGCGAGGAGCTCGGCGAGGACGGACCGCATCGAGCACTCCGCCGTCGCTCGCCGACGGCGTGCAGCACATCCCGTGGATCGTCGCGGGCGGCGGCGATCGCTCCGGGCAGCGCTGCGACGGCCTCACCGAGCACGTCGGACGTGCGTGCCCATCGCTGGCGGCGCCGTCTGGCGCTGCCGCTGCCGCGCGACGCGTCGACGGCACGGCGTGGTTCGACGGCGCGGACGGCTGCGCGCGGCCGTGCGGCGGTCGCGGCGGCCTTCTACGCCTGGGAGGACTATCGCGCCGTCGCGGACCGTGGCAGCTACCTCTTGGTCGATCGAGCCGTCCGGCGAGCATCGCAGGCCCGCTGTCGGCGGCGCGCGAGCGGCTCTATCGCGATCGACGGCGGCCGCCGGCGCCGCGTGACCGGATCCGCCGCCACGCGCCGGACTGCGTCGGCTGCGCGCGCGATGCTGCGCGATCGCGCTCGACGCGCGCGAAGCGGCGCTACCTGACGCCGCTCGCTACGACACGCCGACGACGCTCGTTCCTCGTCCGCACGCGACTTCTGGCACCGTCGACCTCCGACGGCGGCTCCGGCTGCGTCACGCGTGCGACGACGACACGCCGCAATCGACCCTCGTCGCAGCGGGTTGGTTCGCGACCGGACCGCGGCGCTCGCGCTGACGCCCGACGCGCCCGACGCCGGTCGCCGTGCACGTCGACGGTGCCGCCCGGCGACGTATTCGCGTCGACGCCGCTACCACGCCGATCGAGTCGGCGCCGTGGTTCGGCGGCGTCGGCATCGCTGGCGGCGTGCGCGTTCCGTTCCGAGAACGCCATCCGACGTACGTCTCGCTCGGCACGCATCGACGGCATCGGCCGGCGAGCTGCGACGTCGCGCTTGCCCGCAGACGTCCTCGTCCGGCACGGCACGTCCTCGCGCTCAGGCTGACGCCGCCCGGTGCGGCACGACCGGACGCCGCGTCACCTGCGGATCGGCGCGAGCAGCACGAGCGCCTGCGGGCGCTCGGCTACGTGCAGTAGGCCGCGGTCAGACGCGCTCGTACGGGATCGAAGAGCTTCTTGTACTCCTCGAGCGCGAAGCGGTCGGTCATGCCGGCGATGTAGTCGGCGATGACGCGCGGCATCGGTCTCGCCCTCGTCGACGGTCCGGCCGGTCACGTGCGGCGGGAGCTGCCGCGGCTCGTGCATGTAGACCTCGAAGAGCGCGCTCATGATGCGATCGGCCTTCTGCGTCATGCGCGTCACGCGATGATGGTGGTAGAGGCGGTCGTAGAGGAACGCCTTCGAGCGCCTGGTGCCGCTCGCCCATCGCGGGCGAGAACTCGACCAGGCGCGGCTTCACGCGGCGCACGCCGTCGAGCGAGTCGATTCCTTCGCGCGGCGAGCCGCGCCTGCAGCGTGTCGGCGAGGTCGGTCACCATCCAGTCGATCAGGCGGCGAACCGCCTGATAGCGCGTGACGCGACGTCGGCGCGTTCGCCGACGGCTGGTCCGCTTCGCGCCAGGCGTCGGCCCACATGCGGCACGGTCGAGCAGGTCCTCGGGATCGAGCATGCCCGACTGCAGGCCGTCGTCGACGTCGTGCGCCGTGTAGGCGACCTCGTCGGCGAAGTCGACGATCTGCGCCTCGAGACACGGCGCCGTCTCCGGCGCCGAACTCGACGACCTGCGGCCGATCGTAGCGCGTCGAGTGCTTGACGATGCCCTCGCGGACCTCCCACGAGAGGTTCAGGCCGCGGAAGTTCGGATAGCGCTCCTCGAGCACGTCGACGATCCGCAGGCTCTGCGCGTTGTGCTCGAAGCCGCCGTGAGGCTGCCATCAAGCGATCGAGCGTCCGCTCGCCGGCGTGCCCGAACGGCGTGTGCCCGAGGTCGTGCGCGAGCGCGACGGTCTCGGCGAGGTCCTCGTTCAGGCCGAGCATGCGCGCGAGCGTGCGCGTCACCTGCGCCGCCTCGACCGTGTGCGTGAGCCGCGTCCGGTAGTAGTCGCCCTCGTGGTTGACGAAGACCTGGGTCTTGTACTCCGAGGCGCCGAAACGCGGTCGAGTGGATGATGCCGGTCGCGATCGCGCTGGAACACCATGCGCGACGGGTGCTCCGGCTCGGGATGGACGCGACCGCGCGAGTCGCCGGCTCCGCATCGCGTACGGCGCGAGCGCTCGCGGCTTCGCGCGCCTCGAGTGCCTGCCGTCCCGGCATCGCACTCGGCCGCGCGCGCTAGGCCGTCTCGCCGTCGGCTTCGACGACGACCTGGATCGTCGCGCGTGACGCTCGCGGCCGACCTGGATCGCCGACCGGGAACGTTCCGAGCTGCTTGATCGGATCCTCGAGCAGGATCCGGCGCCGGTCGACGCGAAAGCCCTTCGCGGCGAGGAGCCGCTCGACGTCGAGGTTCGTGACCGACCCGAAGAGGCGCCCCTCTTCGCCCGCGCGCGCGCGCTTGACCGTCACGGTCAAGCCCCTCGAGCTTCGACGCCTCGCGCCTTCGGCCGTCTTGCGGTCGCGGTCGGCCTTGGCGCCGATGACGCGCTTCTGATGCTCGAGCTCGGCCATGTTCTTCCGGTTGGCCTCGACGGCGAGACCGCGCGGATAGAGGAAGTTGCGGGCGTAGCCGGGCCGCACCCGGACGACCTCGCCGATGCTGCCGAGGTTCGGGACGTCCTCGCGAAGGATCACTTCGACGGCCATGACCGCACGATCTCCTTAGGGTAGACGGTCGTGTACGGCAGCAGGGCCACCGTCCGGGCCTGCTTGATCGCCGCGGTCAGGCGGCGCTGGTGGCGGGCGCAGTTGCCGGTGATGCGCGCCGGAATGATCTTGCCGCGCTCGCTGAGGAACGTCCCGAGCGTGCGCGCGTCCTTGTAGTCGATCGAGCATGCTCTTGTCGGCGCAGAACCGGCACACCTTGCGGCGGCCGATTCCGCGCCGGCGCGGCGGGCCGCGGCCGCCGCCTACGTTCTCCTCGCATGGCCACCTAGGCGCCCTCCCGCTCTCGCGGCCTCGAAGTCGGTCGGCGCCTCGTCGGCCTCGACGGCGCTCGGCCTCCGTCGGGCGCTGCTGCCGCAGCGTCGCCGGCGGCGCGTTCTCCGCCTGCTGCACCGAGATGAACCGCAGCACCGGGTCCATGAGCTTGATGTTGCGCTCGATCTCGCGCAGCGCCTGCGACGCCGACGCGATACTCGAACAGCACGTAGATGCGCGCGGCGCTGCTTCGCGATCGGGATACGCGAGCTCCCGCATGCCCCACTCGAGGACCTGGCTGATCGTGCCCGCCTGGTCCTCGATGAGCGTACTTGATGCGAGCGGCGAGGTCCTTCGCGCCCGGCTCGCCCTGCTCCGGATGGATGAGCACGAGCGTTTCATAGCGGCGATCCGCCATGCATGGCCTCCTGTTGGTTATCCTTCGCTCTTCTTGGGTGCCGGCTGCTGTCGCCTTCGGCGGCAGCGGCTGCCGCGCACCCTCGGCGCTGCTCGGCGCTGCGCCGCTTCGGCCGCCGGGGCTTCGTCGGCTTCGCTTCGATCGACGGCGGCAGAACCGTGACGATGGTCCGCGTCGCATCCCCGACGAGCGTCACGCCCTCCGGCAGCGTCAGCTCGGCCGACGTGCACCGCGTCGTGGATGTCGAGCGCCGTGACGTCGACCTCGATGAAATCCGGAATCTCGGTCGGCAGGCACTCGACCTCGATCTCGCGCAGGATCGGCTGCAGGATGCCGCCGTTCACCACGCCGACCGGCCTTGCCGACGAAGTGGAGTCGTCACCGAGACGGTCGAGGCGCTCGGTGAGGTCGACCTCGTAGAAATCGGCGTGCAGCGCCCGGCCCGAGACCGGATGCAGCTGCATCTCGCGCACGAGCACCATCCGCTCGTGCAGCTCGCGCGTCGCTGCCGCCGCGTGCAGCAGGCGGATCAGGTGCGCGCCCTCGAGGTGCGCGATCTTCTGCTCGAACTCCTCGGCCGCGACGGTGATCGACGTCGTCGTCCGCTTCGGGCCGTAGAGGATGCCGGGCACCTTCCCGCCGGCGCGCAGGCGGCGCGCGGCGCCCTTGCCCTGATCGCGCGCGGCGCTCGATGGTGATTTCGACCGTTTCCATGACTCGATTCCTCAGACGAACAGCGAGCTGATCGACGCCTCGTCGTGGATGCGTCGGATGGCCTCGCCGAGCAGCGGCGCGACCGGGCAGCACGCTGGATCTTCGCGACACGCCGCGCGGGCTCCGACGAGCGGGATCGTGTCGGTCACGACGAGCTCGTCGATGCGCGGACGCCTCGATGCGCGCGATCGCCGGGCCCGACAGCACCGGGTGCGTCGCGCACGCGAGCACCGGCGGCGCCCCGGCGCGGCGGACGGCCTCGGCGGCCGTGCAGAGCGTTCCGGCGGTGTCGACCATGTCGTCGACGAGCACGGCGACTCGCGCGTCGACGTCGCCGATGATCTGCATCTCGGCCACGACGCCGGGCCGGGCGCGCCGCTTGTCGATGACCGCCAGACCCGGCGTCGAGACGCTTCGCGAACGCGCGCGCCCGTTCGACGCCGCCGGCGTCGGGCGACACGACCGTCACCTTGCGATCGCCCAGGCGCTCGCGCAGATACTGCAGCAGGATCGGGCTTCGCGTAGACGTTGTCGACCGGGATGTTGAAGAAGCCCTGGATCTGGCCGGCGTGCAGGTCGACGGTGAGCACGCGCGCCGCGCCCGCGGTGGTGATGAGATCGGCGACCAGCTTGGCGCTGATCGGCACGCGCGGCGCGACCTTCCGATCCTGCCGCGCGTAGCCGTAGTACGGGATCACGGCGGTGCAGTCGCTTCGCCGACGCGCGCTTGAACGCGTCGAGCATCAGCAGCAGCTCCATCAGGTTGTCGTTCGTCGGGCGTGCACGTCGACTGGATCACGAAGACGTCGCCGCCGCGGACGTTCTCGGTGATCTCGACCTGCACCTCGCCGTCGCTGAAGCGACCGACCTCGGCGCCGCCGAGCGGCACGCCGACGCGCCTCGCTGATCGCCGCGCGCCAGGGCGGGATTCGACGTCCCCGCGAAGAGCTTGATCTCGTCTTTCACTCGATCGTTCGCCGTCCGCCGTTCTCGTTGGAGAGCTGGGCGGGAAGGACTCGAACCTTCGGTGCCGGATCCAAAGTCCGGTGCCTTACCAACTTGGCGACCGCCCAAGGTGCCGCGCTCGCCGTCCCGCGAAACGCGCGATGCTAGATTCCGACCTCGTTCGAAGTCAACCGTTTACGCGCGATTTGCAGCATCTGCGCTCCGCGGCGGGCGCGAGCGCGTCCGGTCGCGATTGCGCGTGGGTTCCACGGTGTGATAGCCGGCGCGTCTTCGATCGTTCGGCCGCCCTCGTGGTGAAATGGATATCACACAGGCCTCCGGAGCCTGGGGTAGAGGTTCGATTCCTCTCGGGGGCACTCGTCCGGTCGACGCATGTGCGAGCGTTTCGCGCGCTTGATCTCGT
>ERZ1370068.139-contig-10121_pt1:0-22500 | contig 42942 bp, 37 predicted proteins | sample MGYA00561227_ERZ1370068 | MGnify/ENA primary metagenome ERZ1370068 (study PRJEB38410, sample SAMEA6850437) | metagenome | study: Metagenomic assessment of the ecological functions of the soil: analysis of the soil microbiota associated with the... | reverse complement strand
AGGCACGCCGCCAGCGTTCGTTCTGAGCCAGGATCAAACTCTCCAGTTTAGGCTGGAGAACCCAACGACGTGAACGCCGTCGGGATTCGATACGATCTTGAAACCGTACCGTCGATCCGGTTGCAGCACGACCTCGCGCTGTTCCGAATGTCCGCAATGCTAACTGTTCGACGACGGGCGTCGAACGGACTCGCTACTGCCTAGTTTTCAAAGACCGACGCCGAAGAATCGGTGAGAAGGGGTTTAATATGGGACCGCGCCTGACCTTGTCAATCGCCACTGCCGTCCGCGGTGTCGGTTCTTCGAAGCTCACGGCGGCGATCCGGCGTCGGCCCACCGACACGAGATGGTCAGACTCGCGCTTGAACTGGTAGTCGGCCCTCACGACCGACCCCGTCCACTCGAACCGCCCCCTCGCTCGCGAGCCGCCTCGCCGCGCTGGTCGATGCGGCAAAGCCGATCTCCTTGAGGAGCTGACAGATCCAGACCTCCGACTCCGTGGTCCGCATCACGACCGGGGTGGGGGCAAAATCGGCTCGACGTTGAAACCGCTCCTCGAAGTAGGTCTGCGCCCTGCGTGGCGCCGCCTTCGCCGTGGAATCGAGCGACGAGAGCCGATGCCAAAGCCTTCTTCCGCTCCAGAAGGATGGGCGTCCTTCCGCGCAGCCCTCAGGGTTGTCGCTGAGGAGCAGCACGCCGTAGCGCGCCCATCAGCGTGTCGCTGATCGACATCAGCTTTCCGTAGATCTCCTCCGGTGGCTCCGGCGATCCCGACGTGATTGCCGAGACTCTTCGACATCTTCTGCACGCCGTCGTACCCTGGCGAGCAGCGGCAAGGTGAGCGCAATCTGGCCCGGCTGCCCGGCGGTCCGCTGGAGATCGCGACCCACCAGGAGGTTGAACGTCTGGTCCGTCCCACCGATCTCGATGTCCGACCGCACCATCACGGAATCCCACCCCTGCATCAGCGGATAGAGGAACTCGTGCATCCTGATCGGGGTTGCCCGCCCTTGCTAGCGACTCGGCGAAGTCGTCCCGCTCGAGCATGCGGCGACCGTCATCTGCGCCGGCGAGTCGGATGACCTCCGCCGAGCGCATGTCGCGCGAACCACTCGCCGTTGCGGCGCATCTCCGTGCGCTGCGGTCGAGCACCTTGAACACCTGCTCCTGGTACGTCCCGGCGTTGCCGATCGACCTCGTCCGCGCGTGAGCTGCGGCCGCGTCGCCGAGCGGCCGCTCGGATCGCCGATCAGCGCCGTGTAGTCGCCGATGATCAGCGACGCGTCGTGCCCGAGCTCCTGGAGCTGCCGGAGCTTCTGCAGCACGACCGTGTGGCCGAGGTGCATGATCAGGCGCCGTGGGATCGACGCCGAGCTTCACGCGCAGCGGACGTCCCGCTGGCAGGCGCTCGCCGCAGCTCTTCGCTCCGGAAAGACCTGCACCGTCGCCGCGGCGGATGCGCTCGAGCTGCTCGTCGACGCGTCATCACTCGACCTGCTCCCGGATCGCTGCGGATGCCCGTCGCGCGCCCGGTCGCGTCGTCGACGTCGACGATGGCGCCCTGCACGACCACCGGCCCGCTTCGGCGACGTCGAAGCGCACCGGCATCTGCGTGACGAACCGGTCGCAGCACCCGGTCCGGTCCGCACGCCGAGGATCGAGTCCTCGGGCCCGCACATCCCGGCGTCGGTCAGTGCAGCCGTCCCGCCGGCGAGCACGCGCTCGTCCGCGGTCTGCACGTGCGTGTGGCTGCCGATCGACGGCCGCCACCCGCCCGTCGAGGAACCGTCCCATCCCGACCTTCTCGGAGCGTCGCCTCGGCGTGCATGTCGACGACGATCACCGCGCGTCTGCCTCGCGAATCTCCGGCGAGCATCGCGTCCGCGGCGCGGAACGGGCAGTCGGCCGGCGCCCATGAAGACGCGCCCGATCAGGTTCAGCGACCCCGACCGGCGACGCCGCCGCTGCGCCGGCGCACCACCCATCCCGCTGCCCGGCGACGCCCGGCGCGAAGTTGACCGGCCGGAGCACGCGTCCGTTCTCCTCGCAGGTACGGAATGATCGTCACGGTTCTGCCAGACGTGGTTGCCGGTCGTGATGACGTCGACGCCCGCGTCCTGCAGCTCCTCGGCGCTCCCGGATCGATCCCCTTGCCGCCGGCAGCGTTCTCGCCGTTGGCGACGACGAAGTCGACGCTCGTCGCGTCCGCGCAGGCGACGCAGCACGATCGCGACGGCGCGCCGCCCCGGCCTGCCCACCACGTCGCCGAAGAACGCGAGTCGCATGGCGCGCTCAGTGCGCGGTGTCGCTCGACGCGCGTCTCGCGGATGACCGTCACCTTGATCTGCCCGGGGTAGGTCATCTCCTGCTCGATCCTGCGCGCGATGTCGCGCGCCGAGCAAGCAGCGCCTGGTCGTCGCGGATCGCGCCCGGGATCGACGATGATGCGGATCTCGCGACCCGCCTGCACCGCGAACGACCGCTCGACGCCCTGGAACGAGTTGCTGATCTTCTCGAGGTCCTCGAGCCGCTTCGACGTAGCTCTCGAGCACCTCGCGGCGCGCGCCGGGACGCGCGCCGGAGAGCGCGTCGGCGGCGTCGACCAGCGGCGCCAGGATCGTCTCGGCCTTCACCTCCTCGTGATGCGCGGCGATCGCGTTCACGATCTTGGCCGACTCGCCGTACTTGCGCGCGATCTCGCCGCCGATGATGGCGTGCGAACCCTCGACCTCGTGGCGTGAGCGCCTTGCCGATGTCGTGCAGCAGCGCCGGCGCGGCGCGCCTGCTTCTCGTTGAGGCCCGAGCTCGGCCGCCATCGCGCCGGCGATGAACGCGCACTCGATCGAGTGCATGAGCACGTTCTGCGCGTAGCTGTAGCGGTACTTGAGCATCCCGACCAGCTTGACGAGCTCGGGATGCACGCCGTGGATGCCGACCTCGAAGATGGCCCGCTGGCCGGCGTCGCGGATCGCTCTCGTCGAGCTCCTGCTCGGCCTTGCGGACCACCTCCTCGATGCGGCCCGGATGGATGCGCCCGTCGGACATCGAGGCGCTCGAGCGCGATGCGCGGCGAGCTCGCGGCGGATCGGGTTGTGACACGAGATCACGACCACCTCCGGGCGTGTCGTCGATGATGAGGTCGACGCCCGGTCGCGCGCCTCGATGGCGCGGATGTTGCGCCCTTCGCGGCCGATGATGCGGCCCTTCATGTCGTCGCTCGGGAGGCGGCACGACCGACACCGTGCGCTCGGCGACGAACTCGCCGGCCAGCCGCTCGATCGCGATCGAGACGATCTTCTTCGCCCGGCGATCGGCCTCCTCCTCGCGCCTCGCGCCTCGATCTGCCGGATGTGCTGCGCGGCATCGTGGCGGGCCTCGTCGGCCATCTGCTCGACTGAGCTGCTCGCCGCGCCTCGTCGCGGGTGAGCCCGGCCGTCTGCTCGAGCTTCTTCCGCACGCTCTCGACGAGCGGCCTCCTGCTCGGCTCGGAGCGCGCGCGACCTCGGCCTCCCTGCGCTTCCAGTCCTCGTCGCGTCGCTGCAGCTCGCGCTCGCGGTCGCCGATGCTTCGAGCCGCTTGGTGGCCGCTTCCTCCTTCTTGCGCGACGCGGCGCTCCGCGGCCGTCACCTCGCGGCGCTGCTCTTCGCGCTCACGTTCTCGGCCTCGTTCTTGGCCCTGAAGGACGACGTCCTTCGCCTGCAGCTCCGGCCTCGCGTCGGATCGCGTCGGCCTCCTTCCTTCGCCTCCTCGACCACCCGCGCGGCCGTCTCGTGCAGCCGTCTGTTCGGCGTCACGCGCTCCGGCGACGTCGTATCTGAAGCGCGGCGAACCACCCGGTCCCGACATACGCAGCGGCGCCAACGATGAGCGCCACGACGGTCGTCAACGTCATGAGTTGTCTCCTGGCTGAACGCCGACGGTTCCGCCGGCGGTGAACACTTCCCGTTCGGTCACGATCGCGATGCATCGGGACGTCCCAGTGATCGCATCGGGAGGCGCGTCGACGACGAGTCGTGCGCCGCGAGTCCGATCCGCACGGCCGCCGGATGGCGTCGGAGAGCGCGGTCAGTACGCCGAGACCTGTCCCCAGCCGACTCCGCTCCAGTCGAAGGCGAGGCCGGGAACGAGGATAAGGACACCCGGCGTCGCTGCGAGCGACGTGGACGACCCGACGGACGGCTCGGGAATTCCATGGGGCCCTGGCACCGAGGACGCCCGCATCGCGGCGCAGAACGCCAAGCTCACGGCCCTCGAGCGCGCGGGTAGTAGGTCGGGACCCGGCGCGCCGACCGCGGCCCGCGGCGATCGGGCCGATCGATCTCGGCCGCGCCTCGCGGCGTAGACGACCACGGTGCCGCGCCCGATCGAATTCCGGAGTCGCCGAGGACGAGGCACACGACCGTCGCCGACACTCGGCCACATGCTCGGGCTCGCAGCGCTGCCCGGCGTTCACCCAGGTCGCCGCCGGAGCCTAGCCTTCGTTTCTGGTGCAGTCCCCCCATCGCAATCCCGGGGACGACCGGCGTCCAGGGCTACCGTGAAGCCTCCCGCACGGTCCGCGTCGTCGACCATGTCCGACCAGTCGAGGCACACACCGCCCCATGGCTGGAGGCTTGGCTGGCATCACAATCGCGCCCGTCTCGGCGAGGACCCTTGGTATCGCGGCTCATCCCGTCACAGCTTTCGGCGACCCTGGGGCGACCCCACGGGTCCCGTCATTCTGGCGAGGCAACTTCCTGCCAGCGCGGGCACTCTACGTCATGCGCGGGGCGACCCGCAATGCGATCCGGCTGTTCAGCCGGACGGCAGGAGACCGTCCACGAACTCCGCCGCGTCGAAGGCTTCGAGGGTCGTCGACGCCCTCCCCGACCCCCGACGTACCGACGGGGATACCGAGCTCTGCGGCCGATCGCGACGATCATGCCCCTTTTGCCGTGCCAGTCGAGCTTCGTCGCGATCACCCCGGTCACGCCGGTCGGCCTCCTGGCGAAGGCCTTCGCCTGGCTGAGGGCGTTCTGCCCGGCGTCGCGTCGAGCACCAACAGGACCTCATGGGCGCGCCCGGGACCTCGCGCTTCGATCGTGCGACGGACCTTCCGAGCTCGTCCATCAGCGGGGAGCGTGTGTGGAGGCGCCCCGCCGTGTCGATCAGCACGACGTCGGCCCCGCGCGCGGTTCGCCGCGCGCATGCCGTCGAAGACGACGGCGGACGGGGTCGGCGCCGGCTGCCTGCCGCACGAAGTCCGGATCCCGTGCGCTCCGGCCCACACCCCGAGCTGGTCGATCGCCGCAGCCGCTGGAACGTGTCCGCGGCGACCAGCAGCACCTGTCCGGCCCGCACGGCCGGTGCATCGCGGCGAGCTTACCGATCGTCGTCGTCTCTCCCGACGCCGTTGACGCCCGTTACCAGCACCACCCACGGTCGACGTGACGGCGATCGACAGCGCGCTCGGCCCGGCAGCAGCGTCGAGCAGCTCGCCGCGCAGCGCGCCCTCAATGCCGATGGCTCGACCGGAACGCCGCGCCCGCGGATGCGCTCGCGCAACTCGGCGCTCGTACGTGCGCCCACGTCCGCCGCGATCGAGACGCCTCTTCGAGCGCGTCCGGCATGTCCCCGCGCCCGACGTCGAGCCGAACGCGCCGTCGAGCCGCTCGCGAAAGCCTCGCGCCGTGCGGCGAGCGCACGCGCGAGTGCCCGGACGCGCGGCCGACGGCCGGGCGACGTCTCCCTGCGCCGGCTCGACCGCGGACGTCGCGGCCGGTCGCCGACGACGCGCCACCAGCACGCCGGCGCCGAGCGCGCCGACCGGCGAGCCGCGATCGCGCCACCCACCTCGAGGGTCAGCTCCATCGCCGCGGCGGATGCAGGCGGCTTCGCTGCAACCGGACCGACACCACCTTCGACACGCCCGGCTTCTCCATCGGTGATGCCGTAGAGCGTCTCGGCCGCCTCCATCGTGCGCCGGTTGTGCGTGATCAGCACGAACTGCGACCGCTCGCGCCATGTCGCGGCACGATCTGGTTGAAGCGGCCGATGTTGGCCTCGTCGAGCGGAGCGTCCACCTCGTCGAGCAGACAGAACGGCGTCGGGCGGATCAGGAACAGCGAGAACACGAGCGCCGTCGCCGTGAGCGCCTTCTCGCCGCCGAGAGCAGGCTCAGCGACTGGAGCTTCTTGCCCGCAGGCTGCACGACGATCTCGACGCCCGCCTCGCCTCCCTCCTCGCTCGGCACGAGCTCGAGGCCGCGCCTCGCCGCCCGGGAACACCTTCGGGAACACCTCGGCGAGCTTCTCGTTCGCCGCCGCGAAGGTCTCGTCGAAGCGCTGGCGCGAGGTGCGCGTGAGCTTCGCGATCGTCTGCCGCAGGTCTTCGAGCGAGCGCTCGAGATCGTCGCGCTGCTGGCTCAGGAACTCGTGGCGCTGCCGGACCTCGTCGTAGCTCGGCCATCGCGCCCGGGTTGACGTCGCCCAGGCGCGCGATGCGCGCACGGATCTCCTCGGCACGGCGCGCCTCGCTCGTCCTCGACGAGGCCTCGCGTCCGCCGCCACGGACGTCGCAGCGCCTCGAGCGCCGACGCCGTAGCGCTCGAGCAGGCGCTCGCGGATGCCCGTCGATCGCGAACCGCCGCTCGGTCAGCTACCCGCTCGACGTCGACGCGCCGCGTCGCGCAGCGCCTCGATCGCCGCTCGCGGGCCGCGCGCTCCTCGCGGTCTTCGGCCGAGAGCGCGGCGTCGGCCTCCGCCGATCTCCGCCGACCAGGCGCCGCGTTCCTCGCCGAGCGACCCGGCGCTCGCCGTCGCCTCCTCGCGCGCGCGCACTCGGCGCCGACTGTGATCGCTGCGTCGCCCGTCGCGATCGCCTCGCCGCCTTCGACCGCGAGCGCCTCCGTCTCGGCGAGCCGCTCGCTCAGGTCGGCTCGACGCGCGCTCGTGATCGCCTCCGCGCCGCCTCGGCCGCGCGCAGGCGTTCCGCGGCCTGCGTCGCGCCGGACCGCGACGCTCCGTGTGGTGCGCGCTCCGCGCTGCGCGATCTCGCTCGCGCCAGCCGCCGACCGCACGCTGGCGCGTCGCCGAGCTGCGCGCGCGCGTCGCTCGACGCCGACGCGTCGCGTCCGCGCGCGCGCGCTGCCATCGCGGCGCAGCTCGCCGCTCACCTCGCCGTCGGCGCCCGCGAGCCCGCTCGCCTCGAGCGCGCCCACCTCGAGCTCCGCGGCGATCCGCGTGCGCTCGTCTTCGAGGCGCTCGCGGTCCTTGCTCGGCGGCCACCTCGGCGACGCGCAGCGCCTGCAGCCGCTCGTCGAGCGCCGCGATCGCGCTCGTCGGCGTCGCGCACGCGCGGCGCGCACCGCTTCCAGGCGCGCGCCGTCTCCTCGCGCGCGAGCTCGCGCGCTCGCACGACGCGCCGATCTCGATGCTCGCGCAGCTCGCGCGCCGCGCGCCAGCAGCGTCTCCTCGAGCGGCGCCTCGCTGCCGCCCGTCACCGCACCGAGCGGATCGATCGCCTCGCCCGCGAGCGTGACGACCGTGACCGGATGCGCGCGCCTCGCGCCAGAGCGCGAGCGCGGCGTCGAGGTCGTCCGCCACGAGCACGTCGCCGAGCAGCGGCCTCGGCGAGCGCCCAGTGCTGCGGATCGACCTCGAGCTCGTCGACGAGCCGGCGGCCGGCCGGCACGATCACCGGCGCGCGCCGCTCCGGGTCGCTCGGGAGCGCCGTCGCCGTGCCGCGCCTCGTCGGCCACGAGCCAGCGGATCGCGTCGACGGCGTCGGTCGTGTCGTCGGCACGACGACCTGCTGCAGCCGCAGCGCCGAGCGCCGCCGCGACCGCGCGCTCGAGCTCGGCCGGCACGCGCAGCACGTCGGCGAGCAGCTGTCCGCCCGTCGGCGCGCGCCGAGCAGGCTGGCCGTCCCGCGCGTGCACCCCTCGTAGCGCGCCTGCAGCTCGCGCAGCGAGTCCGGCGCGCGACGCAGCTGCGTGACAGCGTCGCGCGCGCCGCTCGACGCCGCTCGACGCCTGCGCTCCTCGCCGTCCGCTGCGCACGCGCGCTCCGCACGACGCCGTCGCGCTCCGCCGCTCACGCGCGTCGCGCTCGTCGCGCGCAGACGCTGGCGCTCCGCCCGCGCGCGCTCGCGCTCGCGCGCGTTCGCGTCGAGCCGCGCGCCGAGCGCGCGCTGCTCCTCGTCGAGCTGCAGGCGCTGCCCGTGCAGCTCGTGCGCGCCGGCGCTCGAGCGCCTCGCCGAGGTTGCGCAGCCGCGCCTCGTCGCCGAGCGCCTCGACGAGCGCGTCCTTGGCCGCCTCGACGCTCGCGCTCGAGCCGGCGCGCCCGCCGCATCGAGCTCGCGGAGCCGGCGCTCCGCCGCCTGGAGCCTCCGTCGGCCGCGCGCGTGCGCTCCGCCGCAAGTCGAACGCGCTCGGCCCGCTCTGGCGCGCGCGCGACTCGTCCGTCTCGAGCGGCGCTCGCGCAGCCGCGACGGCTTCGACCTCGCTGCGGCCACGCAGGCGCCGCTCGAGCTCGCTGCGCCGCTCGACCGCCGCCTGGCGCGCGCCTGCAGCTCGGTCGCCCGCGACGCGGCGACCGTCAGCTCCTCCTCGACGGCCCGCAGGCGCGTCTCGGTGCTCGTGTCGCGCGGCGCGCGCGCGGCATCGGTCGACACCTGGCGCGCTCCTGATCGCCGCGAGCAGCGCGCCGCTTCGCGCTCCTGACGCCACCGAGCTGCCGCCTCGTAGCGCCGCGATCTCGCGCGGCCCATGCCCGCTGCCGGGCGCGCCATCACGCGGAAGTCGAGCGTCGCGCAGCTCGTCCTTCAGGCGATGGTACTCCTCGGCGCGCTTCGCCTGGCGCTGCGAGCGACGCCATCTGCCGCTCGAGCTCGCGGAGCACGTCCTGCACGCGCAGCAGGTTGTCGCGCGTGCGCTCCATCTTGCGCTCGGCGGCGACCTTCCGCGCGCGGAAGCGCGTCGTGCCGGCGGCCTCCTCGATGAAGTGCCGCAGCTCCTCCGGCTTGGCGTTCACGAGCTGCTCGACGCGGCCCTGCTCGATGATGGCGTACGCCTTCGATGCCGACGCCGGTGCCGAGGAAGAGCTCCGTGATGTCCTTCAGCCGGCACGGGCGCCTGGTTGATGAAGTACTCCGAGTCGCCGGAGCGGAAGTAGCGGCGCGTGACCAGGATCTCGCTCGCCTTCGCGAGCTCGCGGCGGCAGGCCGTCGGCACGCGCCCTCGGCGTCGCTGTCCTGCTCCGCCTTGCAGCAGGTCGTCCTCGCTGCGCTCGAGAAGCAGCGACACCTCCGCCATGCCGAGCGGGCCGATGCTCGGCGTTGCCGCTGAAGATGACGTCCTCCATGGCGCCGCCGCGGAGGTGCTTCGGGCTCTGCTCGCCGAGCACCCAGCGGATGGCGTCGACGACGTTCGACTTGCCGCAGCCGTTCGGCCCGACGATCGCGGTCACGCCCGGCGGCAGCTCGAGCACCGTGCGGCTCCATGAACGACTTGAAGCCGTTCAGCTCGATCTGCTTGATCCGCATCCGCTCCCCCTCACGCGCCGGCCGTGCGGCGCCCGCCGCCCGTGAGTCTCGTCAATTCTCGCTCGACCAGCTCCGATGCGCCGCGTGCCGCCATGCCGCCTCAGGAACGGCAGTCCACGCCTCGTGACGGCGCTGCCGATACGCCTCGGCCATGAACGGCGTCCACTGCGGACGGAACGGCTCGCGCAGGAGCCGCATGCCCGCCTCGGCCGGCGTGCGCCCGCCCTTGACGCGATTGCACCGGTGGCACGAGCAGACGACGTTCTCCCACACCGACGTGCCGCCGCGCGAGCGCGGCACGACGTGGTCGAGGTTCAGCTCGGCGCGCGGGAACTGGCGCCCGCAGTACTGACAGCGGTTCTGATCGCGCAGGAAGACGTTGTAGCGGCTGAAGCGCACGTGCCGCCGCGGCATGCGATCGTACGAGCTGGAGCAGGATCACCCGCGGGACGCGGATCGCCGCGTTCGACGAGCCCGATCGACTCGCCGTTCGGCGGCGAGCGTCCGCCCAGCTCGCGAAGTCGAAGGTCCGGTACTCGTCGTCCACCGCCTGCGCGATGTCCTGGTAGAGCAGCGACAAGCGCCCGGCGCACCGACGTGATGTGCACGGGCAGGTACGAGCGGTTGAGCACCAGGACTTTGCGAGTTCAGGACCGACATCGCGGCCGTTGCCGGCGCAGGTACCTACGACCGGCTCGCCCGGTGTCAATTTTCTTGAGCCTGTCCGCGGGCTTGCGTGGCCGGTCGCCAGCGCAGGACGGGCCGCCGCGCGGCGCGGGTCTCGTCCGAGCCGGCCGAGCCAGGTGCGGTGCGGTGCGTCGCGGACGCGCGTCCGGGTCGCTCCGCGCCTCGCTCGCGATCGCCAGCATCGCGTCGACGAAGCGCGTCGAGCGTCTCCTTCGCTCTCGGTCTCGGTCGGCTCGATCATCAGCGCGCCCTTCACGACCAGCGGGAAGTAGATCGTCGGCGCGTAGAAGCCGTAGTCGAGCAGCCGCTTCGCGACGTCGAGCGTGTGCACGTCGTGCGTGCTGCAGGTGCTTGTCGGTGAGCACGCACTCGTGCATCGCACGGCGCGTCGTACGCGCAGGTGATACGTGCCGCGCGAGGCGGCGCGCGCAGGTAGTTCGCGTTCAGGATCGCGAGCCGCGTCACCTCGCTCGAGCCCCGGGCCGCCGAGCGCGCAGGATGTACGCGTAGCGCGCGCACGAGGATGCCGAAGTTGCCGTAGAACGAGCGCACGCGGCCGACGCTCTTCGGCGCATCGTCGTCCCAGCGCGAAGCCGATCGCCGCGCCGCACGACGCGCGGCACCGGCAGGTACGGCGCGAGCAGCGCGCGCACCGCGACCGGACCGCGCGCCGGGCCCGCCGCCGCCGTGCGGCGTCGAGAACGTCTTGTGCAGGTTGAACTGCATGACGTCGACGCCCATGTCGCCCGGCTTGCGCGACGCCCATGAGCGCGTTCATGTTGGCGCCGTCCATGTAGACGAGCCCGCCGCGCGCGTGGACGATCTCCGCGACCGCCTCGATCTCCTCCTCGAAGAGGCCGAGCGTGTTCGGGTTCGTCACCATGAGCGCGGCGACGCTCGTCGTCCATCACGCGCGCGACGCGCCTGCGCCTCGAGCAGCGCCGCGCTCGCCGGCCGGCACTCTCGACGACGTCGTAGCCGCAGAGCGCGGAGCTCGCCGGATTGGTGCCGTGCGCGCTCGCCGGGATCAGCACGCGCGTGCCGCGGCGCCGCCGTGATCGCGTGGTAGGCGCGGACGATCAGCATGCCGAGCAGCTCGCCCTGCGCGCCGGCGGCCGGCTGCAGCGACACCGCGTCGAGGCCGCACACCGCGCGCGAGCGCCTGCTCGAGCCGCCAGCAGCAGCTCGAGCGCGCCCTGCGCGCAGCGCGTCCGGGCACGAGCGGATGCAGGCCGCGCGAAGCCGGGCAGGCGCGCCACGTCCTCGTTCACGACCGGGTTGTACTTCATCGTGCACGAGCCGAGCGGGTACATCGTCGTCGCGGCGCTGTAGTTCCACTGCGACAGCCGGACGAAGTGGCGCAGCACCTCGAGCTCGCCGACCTCGGGCAAGCCGTCGAGGTCGTCTTCGCGCGCGCAGCTCCGCGCGGCAGCGGCGGCAACGCTCGCCGTCGACCGGCGGCGACGCCGTCCAGCCGGCGCGGCCGCGGCGATCCACGCTCGAAGATCAACGGCTCGTCGAGCAGCATCCGCTCACCCTGCACTGGCACGCGCGCGCGCCGCCGGCGTCCGCAGCGCCCGTCGACCAGCCGCTCGATCGCGGCGTCGTCCGTGCACCTCGGTCACGCACACGAGCAGGCGTCCGTCGAGCTCCGGGAGCCAGCGGCCGATCGGGAACGCCGGCGACCAGCGCCGCCCGCTCGCGCGACGCCGTCCCAGTCGTTCGCGACGGCGCCGGCGCCGCGCACGACGAACTCGTTGAAGAACGGGCCGCTGACCGCCAGGCTCGCGCCGGCGTCGCGCGAGACGCGCCGGCGACGTCGATGCGCCCGCGCGCGTAGTTCGCATCCGCGAGCCGCGCGAGCGCCGTCGCGGCCGAGCAGCTGACAGGTAGACGGTGACGGCGAGCGCGCACAGACCTTGGTTGGTGCAGATGTTCGACGTCGCGCGCTCGCGGCGGATGTGCTGCTCGCGGGTCGCGAGCGTGAGCACGTAGCCGCGCCGGCCCGCGCCGTCGACCGTCTCGCCGACGATGCGCCCCGGCATGCTGCGCACGTGCGCGTCGCGCGTCGCGAAGAGCCCGACGCCGGGCCCGCCGTACGACATCGGCAGGCCGAAGCTCTGCCCTTCGCGCGACCGCGATGTCGGCGCCGCAGGCGCCCGGCGACCGCAGCAGCGCCAGCGCCAGCGGCTCGGCGCGTGCGCCGTGACCAGCAGCGCGCCGGCGCCGTGCGCCGCGCGTCGCGAGCGCCGCCAGATCCTCGATCACGCCGAAGACGTTCGGATAGCCCGGCGACGACGCAGAGCGTGCTCGGCGCCGAGCAGCCGCCGCGAGCGCGACCCGTCGGTCCGTCCGTCGGCGCCGAACGGCACTCGCGCAGGTCGCACGTCGCGTCGAGGCCCTGCACGTACGTCGCGATCGTCTCGCGGTAGTGCGGATGCAGCGCGCGCGAGACGAGCACGTCGCTGCGGCCGCGGCAGCGCGGCGGCGCGCCATCAGCACCGCTTCGGCGGTCGCCGACGCGCCGTCGTACATGCTGGCGTTCGCGACGTCGAGGCCGAGCAGCAGCGCGCACGAACGTCTGGAACTCGAAGATCGCCTGCAGCGTGCCCTGGCTCACCTCGGGCTGGTACGGCGTGTACGCGGTCGCGAACTCCGAGCGCAGCGAGCACGTGGTTCGACCACCGCCGGCACGCGGTGCGGGTACGCGCCGCGCGCCGAGGAAGACGGCGCCCTCGCGGCGCCGTGTTCCGCGCCGCGAGCGCGTCCATCGCCGCGCGCAGCGCCGGCTCGCGCAGACCCGCCGCGCAGGTCGATGCCGCGCGCGCTCGCGCAGGCTGCGCGGGCACGTGCGCGAACAGATGCGTCGATCGACGCGCACGCCGATCGCGCGCCAGCATCGCCGCGATGTCGTCCGGCGTGTGCGGCGTGTACGCGCTCACCCTGCTGCTCGCTCGCGACGTGCGCCTGGTAGGCCGCCGCGTCGAGGAGGCCCGTCCACGGCGCTCGGCGTCGACCGCGATGCGGATCATCCATCCGCCTGCCGTACGGCTCCTGGTTCACGCAGCTCCGGCTGCTCGGCGCAGCGCCTCGTTCACCGCGACGACCTGCACCGCCGACCGGCGCGAAGAGGTCGGACACGCGTCTTGTTCGATCTCGACGACGCCGAAGGTCTGGCCCGCGGTCAGCGTCGTCGCCGACCGCGCGGCAGCTCGACGAACACCACGTCGCCGAGCGCAGTCCTGCGCGAAGTCCGTGATGCCGACGACGCCCTACGGCCGCCTTCGAGCGCGCAGCCACTCGTGCTCCTTCGTGTAGCGCAGATCGTCCGGAACGTTCATCGCGTCCCTCTCTCGCTTGCGCCGTCGATAGAAGGGCCGCTCGACGACGTGCGCCGGTAGCACGCTCGCCGCGCATCTCGACGGCGAGCGGCGTTCCCGGCATCGCCGCGCTCGCCGCGTCACGTAGGCCAGGCCGATGAACGAGTCCGAGCGTCGGGGACTTCGTGCCGCTGGTGACGTCACCTCGACCGCGCCGCTCGTCCGCGAAGCACGCGGTGCGCCGTGACGCGGCACGCCCGGCTCGTCCATGCTCGAAGCCGACCAGGCGCCGCGCGGGCCGCGTCGCGCGCTTGCGCGGCGAGCGCGCCCGCGCCGACGAAGTCGCCCTTCCGAGCTTCACCACCCAGCCGAGCCCCGCTTCGAGCGGCGTGGTCGTGCGCGTCCATGTCGCGTGCCGTAGAGCGGCAGCGCCGGCCTCCAGCCGGAGCGTGTCGCGCGCCGCGAGGCCGCAGGGCAGTCCGCCGCGCTCGACCGCGGCTCGAGCACCGGCGTCCCAGAGCGCGCAGCGCGCGTCGCGCGCCGAGCGAACAGCTCGAAGCCGTCCTCGCCGGTGTAGCCGGTGCGCGACACGCGCGCCGCGCACGCCGGCGACCGCGCCGTCGCCGCGAACGTGAACGGCGCGCAGCGTGCGCCGGCGTCGAGCGACGTCAGCCGCGACGCGACCGCCGCGGCGCGCGGCCCCTGCAGCGCGAGCAGCGCCGAGCTCCGCGCTGCGATCGACGCACCTCGGCGCGGCCCGGCGCGTGCGCTGCGCGATCCAGGCGAGCGTCGGCCGGCGGTCGTGCGCGGCGTTCACGACCAGCAGGAAGCGGTCGGCGCCGAGCGCGATAGACGATCAGGTCGTCGACGACGCCGCCCGCTCGTTGCAGCATGAGCGAGTACTGGCGCGTCGCCGTCCGCAGACGGCGCGACGTCGTTGGCGGTGAGCCGCTCGCGCAGCGCCGAGCGGCCGCCGGCGCCGCGCAGCTCGACCTCGCCCATGTGGCTCACGTCGAACAGCCCGCAGCGCGTCGCGGACCGCGCGATGCTCGTCGAGCGCGCCGGCGTACGATGACGCGGCATGTCCCAGCCCGCCGAACTCGACCATCCGGGCGCCGAGGCGCCCGATGCTCGTCGTAGAGCGGCGTGCCGCTGCGCCATCAGGCCGCGCGCGCGCGCCGTCGCGCTCCGCCGCGCGTCACCGTGTTCGCGAGGAGCATCGCGACCGTCATCGGCCCGACGCCGCCCGGCACCGGCGTGATGCGCGCGCGCGCTCGCGCGCGACGGCGAACTCGACGTCGCCGCAGCAGCTTGCCGTCCGGCGCCGCGATTGATGCCGACGTCGATCACGACCGCGCCGGGACGGATCCACTCGCCGCGCACGAGCCCCGCCTGCCCGACCGCCGCGATCACGACGTCGGCGCGCCCGACCTCCTCGCCGAGATCGCGCGTGCGCGGAGTGGCAGATCGTCACCGTCGCGTGCCGCTCGAGCAGCAGCAGCGCGACCGGCTTGCCGACGAGCAGGCTCCGCCCGACGACGACCGCGCGCGCGCCCTTGCAGCGCGTCTCGGCCTCGTCGAGCAGACGCATCACGCCGAGCGGCGTGCACGGACGCAGGCCCGGCATGCCGGCGACGCAGGCGTCCCTGGCTCGCCGGGTGCAGGCCATCGACGTCCTTCTGCCGGCGGCAATCGCCTCGATGACGGCGTGCGCGTCGAGCCCCGTCGGCAGCGGGAGCTGCACGAGGATGCCGTGCACGTCGCGATTCGCGGCGAGGTCTCGCGACGAGCGCCGCAGCAGCTCCGCCTGCGTCGTCGTCGCCGGCAGCACGGTGGCCGAACGAGCGGATGCCCACCTCGGCGCAGGCCTTCTGCTTGTATCGCCGACGTAGACGCTGCGATGCCGGGTCGTCGCCGACGAGCACCGTCGCGAGCCCGACGGTCGACGCCGCGCTCCGCGCAGCGCGTGCGACGCGGACGCGCACCTCGCCCCGCACCACCGCCGCGACCGCCTTGCCGTCGATCGATCTCGCCCACCAATCGCCCGCCCGGCCTGTTTCTAGCGAAGCGCGCACGCGCGGAGGCAAGTCTCGGCGCGCCAGAATCCACGCCGGGCCCCTGGCTTTGCGACCCGAGCACTCTCCCGGCTTTACGATCACACGTCAGCACGCTTTGCGAGGCCCCCATGGTCGAGACCGGGACGCTGACCTCCCTCTTCCACGAGCTGGTACGACGCGATGCAATCGCGCGGCATCGAATCCAGCGAGACGACCGGAGTACTACCTCGTCCAGCTGCTCGAGCGGTTCGCCGCTCCCGGGCGCCCTGATCTGCCTCGATCCGCCGCTCGCCGTCGACTACCTGCGCGCGCTTCGACCTGCCGCCCGGCCAACGCTTCGAGCACGCTTCGCCGCGTCGCCGACACCGCGCTCTTCATCACCGGCGTCTTCGTCGACTCGCTCGAGCGGACGCTCGTCGGCCCGAAGTACTATACACGCTGCTCGGACGGAACGCGTACGCCCATCTCTCCGGCGCGCTCTGGCGTGGCGGGCCTCGGTGACTCGTTCACCGAGCTCGCCGATCGCTTTCCGGAGTTCGTCCGCGTCCTGGCCGCGATCAGCGCGCTCGAGCTCTTCCGCAGCGAGCAGGACACGCTGCGCTCTCTACAAGCGCTGGCTCCGCGAGCGGCAGCCAGCCCGAAGCCGACCTGCTCGTCCGGCGGGGTCCGATTCCCGTCGCCGAGCGCCGACTCCGGCGACAGTGACGCCGTCGTGGCCTGCCGGCGGCGACCGCCGCGACGCCGGGGCGCTTCGCGTTCCGGGCGATCGACGATCGTGAAGAGCGAGCGTGGCGAGGTCTTCCACTGCCGCTCGACGTGCAGCGTGCGGCGATCGATCAGGTCGCGGAGGTAAGAGTGACGTCGTCCAGCCGAGGCGTGCGCGTCATCGGATCGATCGAGTGCTGGATCCGCGCGACCGTCGGCCGCTCGCTCCGGAAGTGGTTGATGACTGACGATCTGTCCACCCGGCCGGCACACGCGGCTGCGCCTCGGCCATCAACCAGGCGGGCGTCGGAACGACGCTCACGACGTGGAACGCCATCACGTAGTCGAAGCTGTCGTCCGGGAACCGAAGCGTCCAGCGCGTCGCCCTGCTCGACGCGTGACGTGCCGGCCAGCCGTGACCGGTCGATCCAGCTCCTGCGCCTTCTCGAGCATGTCGGGCGCGAGGTCGATCCCGGTGACGTGGCAGTGGCGCGGATAGCGCGTCGAGCGAGGCCCGGTGCCGACGCCCGATCTCGAGGACGCGCGCGCCCGGCTTGATCGTCGAGGCGACTGTCACCACCTTGGCGATGCGCGGATAGAACACGCGGCCGGAAGATCGCGTCGTAGAGGTGGGAGAATCTCGTAGTAGAGCGCGCTCTCGTGCGGCTGCGTGCTTCGCGCCGTGGCCATAGGTGTCCCTCTTCACGGTGGGATCGTCGCGCGCTGGTTCGCTGGCTCCTGGCTACGCCCGGCCTGCCCCCGCCTCATGCCGCCGTCGCGTTCCACTGGTCTCGCTTGTACGAGACGATGTCGCGCTTCCGGAATCGCCACTGCCGGCCCGCGCTTGAACGCCGGCAGCGACGCTCTTGCGCGCGAGCTCGTTCACGGTGTCGGGGCTGCAGGTCGAGGATCTCCGCGACCTCCTTGCTGTTCAGCACGAATCTCGTCCGTTGTCGCCCATTCGCCCGGCTCGATCCGGATGCCGTCGTGGTTAGCAGGCCGCCCGGACCCGTCAAGAAACGACGTTCTCCAGCACGTCCAGACGACCGTTCAGGCGGCGCCGTCGGCGCCCACCGCGACCTTCGAGGTACAGGACGATCGGGGCGCGCAACGTAGATCGACGAGTAGGTGCCGACGACGAAGCCGACCAGCAACGCGAACGCGAAGCTGTGGATGACCGGCGCCGCCGAGCAGCGAAGAGCGCGACCGTCACGAGGATCGCCGTGCCGCTCGTGATGATCGTGCGCGAGAGCGTCTCGTTGATCGACAGGTTGATGATCGTGCGCGCAGCGACTCGCGTGCGCATCTTGCCGCAGGTTCTCGCGGATGCGATCGGAGACGATCGACCGTGTCGTGCACCGAGTAGCCGACGACCGTGAGCAGCGCCGCGACCGTCGTCAGGTCGAACTCCATGCTGGACGATGCGACAGCGCGCCGACGGTCATCAGCACGTCGTGCATGAGCGCGACGGCCGCGCCGACGCCGAATCGCCAGTCGAAGCGGAAGGCGATGTAGGACCCCATCACCAGGGTCGCGAACAGGACCGCGAGCGTGGCGTCCCACCAGAGGTCGCTGTCCGACCTTCGGCCCGACCGTCTCGACGCGCAGGACGTCGTAAGCGCCCTCGCCGAACTTCGTCGCTGAGGCCGTGCTCTGATCGCGTCGGCGGCCTGCGCGCTGCCGCCTTCCTCGGCGCCGTGGACGCGGATCTGGAATTCGCGTGCCCGCCTGGCCCACGTCCTGCACGAGGACGCTCGCGCAGCTCCGGCGTTCGAGCGGCGGCGCGGATGTCGGTCGCCGTCGTCGCCTGCGGGAAACTTCACGTGGACCATCGTGCCGCCGGCGAAGTCGATGCCGTAGTTGAGGCCGCCCTGGATCCAGATCGACGCGAGGCCGATCAGCGATGATCGTCCACGACAGCAGGAGCATCTTGAACTGTCGAGCCGACGAAGTCGATCCCGATGCTGGGCGGGATGAGCTCGAGGAAGCTGATGCTGCACGCGCGCGCGGCGTCTCGGCGCGCGTTCGGTCGTCTGTCTCGCCATGTCTGCCCTCCCTCACACGCTCACCGTCGCGAGGCGCCGGCGCGACACGAGCCAGTCGTAGACGATGCGAGTCCCGAAGACGCCCGTGAGCACGCTCGTGATGATGCCGAGGCACAGGGTGACGGCGAAGCCGCGGACCGGCCCGGTCCCGAACTGGAACAGGATCAGCCCCGACGCGAAGGTCGTCACGTTCGAGTCGCGGATCGCGTACCAGGCGCGCTCGTAGCCGGCCTCGATCGCCGCGCGCGACGGTCTTGCCGAGCGCGCAGCTCCTCGCGGATGCGCTCGAGGATGAGGACGTTCGCGTCGACCGCCATGCCGACCGTGAGCACGATGCCGGCGATGCCCGGGCAGCGTCAGCGTGAAGCCGAAGGCCGCGAACGGCCGCCAGGATCAGCAGCACGTTCACGGACGAGCGCGCCGTCGGCGATCGCGCCGCCGCCCGGTAGTAGACGAGCATGAAGAGCGACGACGCCGAGCGCCGCCGACGACGAAGCGACAGCACGCCCCTGCGGATCGAGTCCTGCCCGAGCGACGGCCCGACCGTGCGCTCTTCCATGCAGCGTGCAGCGGCGCCGGCAGCGCGCCGTTGCGCAGCACGTTCGCGAGGTCCTGCGCCTCCTCGAACGTGAACCGGCCGCTGATCTGACCGCGCCCGCCGCGTGATCGGCTCGCGGATGACGGGCGCCGACTGCGACCGCGCCGTCGAGGCACGATCGCGAGCTGCCGCCCGACGCTGCGCGGTGGTCGCGTCGCCGAACGAGGCTGCGCGCCCGCGCGTCGAGCGACGAAGTTCACGGCCGTGCCCTCGATCGCCGCGCCGGGCTGCACGCGCGCGTCGGTGAGCACGTCGCCGGTCATGATCGTGCGGCGTTCTCGACCAGGTAGCGGCCGGCGCCGGCCGCGTTCGGTCTTGCCCGGGCAGCACCTGCGACGCCCGGGCCGGGCTGCTCGAGCGTGCCGGCCTGCGGCCCTCGCGCGACGGGCTGAACTCCGAGCACGGCCGTGCGGCCGATCAGCTCCTTCGCGCGCTGCGGATCCTGGATGCCGGGCAGCTGCACGACGATCTCGTCGCGCCCTGCGCCTGCACGGTCGGCTCGGCCACGCCGAACTGGTCGATGCGGTTGCGGATGATCTGCAGCGCCTGCTCGACGCACGTTCGTCGCGGACGCGCTCGACCTCGCGCGGCGCGAGCTCGAGCACGACGATCGGCCGCCGCCGGCGCTCTTCGGCGGTCACGAGGTTCGGAAACCGTTGCTTCACCACGCCGCGCGCGTCCTGCTCGCTTGTCCTCGTTCGCGAGCCGGACGACGCAGGCGCGCCCTCGCGACTCGACGGTGAACGCGCCCGATCTGCGCGTCGCCGCAGCTCGCGCTCGATGTCGCGCCCGACGCGATCGATCGTGTTGTCGATCGCCTGCTCGATGTCCACGCCGTAGAGCAGATGCGGTCCCGCCCTGCAGGTCGAGGCCGAGCCGGACCGGCTGCTGCCAGCGGCCACCACGCCGGGCACCGGCCGCACGAACGTCGGCACGAGCAAGCACGATGCGCCGCGACCGCCGAGCGCGGCGAAGAGTGCCACCCGGTACCGACCGATCCGACTCACGACTTCTCCCGCTCCCTTCTCGCGCCTCGGTCCGCGGCGGCGTCTGCACGCGTCTGGATGGCGATCGCGGTCGACCTGCACCTGCACCTTGGGAGCGATCTCGACCGTCACGCACCTTCGTCGCCGAGCGCCATCACGCGCCCGTGGATGCCCGCACGCTCATCACCACCTGGTCGTTGCGCTTCAAGCGCCAGCGATCTGCGTGTCGTGCTCCTTGCGCCGCTTGCTGCTCCGGCCGGATGAGCGAGGAAGTAGAAGATCGCGACGACCAGCGACGAACGGCAGCGAGCTGCACCGATCGACGGCGGGCCGCGACTCGCCTCGCCGCTGCTGCGCCCACGCCGTCGACCACGCTACGCCCACGCTCCGGCGGCCGCCGCGCGCCCGCGCCGGGAAGGACTGCCTTCGGCGAGCGCCGGCCCGGATCTCGCGCATCAGGTGCGAGGTAGAAGTGCAGGTTGTGCGAGCGTCGCGAGCTGCGCGCCCAGCATCTCGCGCGCCAGCATCAGATGGCGGAGCGCGCCGCGGCTGAAGCGACGCGCACGTGTAGCACGCGCACCGTCTCGTCGACCGGGCGCGGGTCGCGGGCGTGACGGGCGTTGCGGATCATGAGCTTGCCTTCGCGGGTGAACAGCATCCCGTTCCGGCGCGTTGCGGGTCGGCAGGACGCAATCGAACAGGTCATATCCCATGGCCACGAAGCGAAGCAAATCGCCGGGCGTTCCGACGCCCATCAGATACCGCGGGCGATCCGCGGGCAGCAGCGTCGACGGTGGCGGCCGCGACGCGCGCCGTCTCCTCGGGCGGCTCGCCGACCGACAGAGCCGCCCGACGGCGTAGCCGTCGAAGCCGAGCGCGGTGAGCTCGGCGGCGCTGCGCGCGCGCTCAGCCGGATCGAATCCGCCCTGCACGATGCCGAAGAGCGCCGTGTCCGGTCGCCGTCGCGCCGCCGAGCCGCGCGCCGCCCACGCCGTCGTGCGGTCGCACGGCGCGCGCGACGCGCGCCGGGCGCGCGCCGCCGCCGGCACGCACTCGTCGAGCGACATCGCGACGTCGACGCCGAGCGCCTCCTGCACGGCGACCGCATCTCTCGGGCGTGAGCCGCCCGCGCCGCCCGTCGACGTGCGAGCGATACTGCGACGCCGTCGTCGTCGACGCGCGACAGCGCCGCGAGGCTCATCACCTGGAAGCCGCCGCTGTCGGTCAGGATCGGACCGTCCCAGCCCATGAGCGCGTGCACGCCGCCGAGCGCCCGCACCACGCTCGACGCCCGGCCGCTGCGCCAGGTGATAGGCGTTGGCGAGGACGATCGTCGCGCCGAGCTCCTCGAGCTGTCGGCGGCGTCACGCCCTTCACCGCGCCGTGCGGTCGCCGACCGGCATGAACGCCGGCGTCTCGACGACCGCCGTGCGCGGTCGTGGAGCCGCGCCGAGCCGCGCGCCCGACGTCGGGCGCGTGCGATGACCTCGAAGCGCGACGCCGCTCACGTGATCAGCATCGCGTCGCCGTAGCTGTAGAAGCGGTAGCGCGCGCGCGACGGCCGCCTCGTAGGCGCGCGCGCGATGCGTCCCAGCCGGCGAAGGCGGCGACCAGCGCCAGCAGCGGCGTGCGTGGCAGGTGGAAGTTCGTGAGCAGCGCATCGACGACGCGGAAGCGGTGACCCGGCGCGATGAAGAGCGTCGCCGTCCCGGCGCCGGCGCGCAGCATCGCCGTCTGCGGCCGCGCGACTCGAGCGCGCGCACCGTCGTGGTACCGACCGCGACGACCGCGCCGCCGCGCGCGCGCGCGGCCGCGATGCGCGCGACGCGTCGCCTCGGGCGGCTCGTAAGCGCTCGGGCTGCCATGCCGGTACGTGCGAGGTCGCCGTCCGCGGATCGGCAGGAACGTCCCGGGCCCGACGTGCAGCGTGAGCGGACGCGTGCTCGATGCCCGCGCCGCGAGCGCGCGCCAGCAGCTCCGGCGTGAAGTGCAGGCCGCGCCGTCGGCGCCGCGACCGCGCCCGGCACGCGCGCGAACACGCGTCTGATAGCGCTCGCGATCGGACGGCGTCGGGCCGCCGGGACGGCGGATGTACGGGCGGCAGCGGCACCTCGCCGACGCTCTCGAGCCAGCAGGCACGGCGTCGGTCCGACGTCGACGGCGGGAGCCGCGCACCGTCCGCCCTCGCCCGAGCGCCGCCGATCCACTCGCCGCGCCCGTCCGGTGAAGCTCGACCCGCTCGCCGACCCGCGGCGCCCGCCGCGCGAGGACCTCCCATTCGCCGTCTCGTCGACGCGGCTCGCAGCAGGAGCGCCGAGGCGGCCGCCGGACGGCCGCCGGCCGCGCACCCGCGCCGGGCACGACCCGCGCATCGTTCAGCACCAGCAGGTCGCCCGGCCGCAGCGATGCGACGGCAGCTCCCGACACGGCTGCGCGTGCATCGAGCCGCCCGTGCGCTCGCGACCACGAGCAGGCGCGCGCCGCTCCGCTCGGCGGCCGGCTCCTGCGCGATCAGCTCCGTCGGCAGCGCGTAGTCGGTCTTCGACGCGCATGCCTCAGGGCGCCGAGCAATACGTAAGC
>ERZ1370068.11054-contig-9701_pt1 | contig 42947 bp, 55 predicted proteins | sample MGYA00561227_ERZ1370068 | MGnify/ENA primary metagenome ERZ1370068 (study PRJEB38410, sample SAMEA6850437) | metagenome | study: Metagenomic assessment of the ecological functions of the soil: analysis of the soil microbiota associated with the... | reverse complement strand
GAAGGTCGGCATCCCGATCGTCGACCTGATGACCGGCATGTACACCGCGGTGTCGGTGCTGGCGGCGCTGGCGCCGGCGCAACGAAACCGGCAAGGGCGACTACATCGACATCGGCATGCTCGACGTGCAGGTCGCCACGCTGTCGAACCAGGCGATGAACTACCTCGTCTCAGGCAAGGTGCCCAAGCGCAACGGCAACGCCCATCCCGAACATCCAGCCGCAGGATGTGTATGCCTGCGCCGATGGCGACGTGATCCTGGTGGTCGGCAACGACGGGCAGTTCGCCAAGCTGTGCGAAGTGTTCGGGCGGCCCGAATGGGTCAGCGACGAGCGCTTCGCCACCAACGCGCAGCGGGTGCGCAACATCGGCGAGCTGTCGGCGCATGCTGCGCGACCTGTTCGCCGAGTGGGAGCGCGAAGCGCCTGATCGCCGCGCTCGATGCCGCCGGCGTGCCGTGCGGCGGCGATCAACACGGTCGCCGACGTGTTCAAGGACCCGCAGGTCAAGGCGCGCGGCATGCTGAAGCACGTGCCGCATCCGAGCGGGTGTCGACGTGCCGCAGGTGTCCACGCCCGATGCGCTTCGCCGATGCGCCGCTGCCAGACGCAGGCGGCACCGCCCCTGCTCGGCCAGCACAGCGACGACATCCTGGCCGAACTGGGCTACGGCGCTGCCGACATCGCCGCGCTGCGCACTGCGAGGAGTCGATCTGATGGCGATGAAGCTGCACTGGTCTCCCAAGTCGCCCTACGTGCGCAAGGTGATGATCTGCGCCCACGAGCTGGGCCTGCTGCCGAACGGCTCGAGCTCGTGCGGTCGGTGGCGGCGATGCTCAAGCCGAACGAGCGGCTGATGCAGGACAACCCGCTGTCGAAGATTCCGACCCTGGTGCTCGAAGACGGCTTCACGCTGTTCGACTCGGTCGTCATCTGCGAGTACCTGAACGACGCTGGCGCGGCGGCTCGCTGTTCCCCGAGCAGGGCACCGACAAGTGGCAGGCGCTGCGCTGGCACGCGCTCGGCGACGGCCTGCTCGATGCGCTGATCCTCTGGCGCAACGAGCGCGAGCGCGAGGCGCCGCTGCAGGCGCTTGATCGACGCCTTCGAGCTGAAGACGCGAGCCTCGCTGAAGCAGCTCGACGACGAAGCGCAGGCGCTCGAACGAGACCGCCGTTCTCGATCGGGCACATCACGCGTCGGCTGCGCGCTGGGCTACCTCGACTATCGCTTCGATGCCCTGGGCTGGCGCGCCATCGCGCCACGTCTGGCGCGAGTGGCATCGCGGAGACCGCAGCCGCGCCCATCCTTCCAGAACACGGAGCCCGTCGATGGCTGACGCACCCTGCCACGCTCACGCGCTGCCGACCGACAAGGCCGTGGTCGTCATCGGCGCCGGCACCATGGGCAGCGGCATCGCCGAAGTGGCAGCATGCGCAGGGCACCGCGTGTACCTGCGCGACACCAGCGAGGCGCGCGCTCGAGCGCGGCATGGCGCAGATCCGCCGCAGCCTGGACAAACGTGTCGAGCGCGGCCGCCTCGAGGCGTCGCAGCGCGATGCGATCGTCGCGCGCCTGCAGCCGGTCAACGCCGAAGCCAAGCTGGACGAGTGTCGGCCTGGTCATCGAGGTCATCGTCGAGAACCTCGGACGTCAAGGTCGCGGTGCTGAGCCAGATCGAGTCCGAGGTCGAGGCCGACACCATCATCGCCACCAACACCTCGTCGCTGTCGGTCACCGCGATCGCCGGGCGGCTGTCACGGCCCGACCGGGTGGTCGGCATGCACTTCTTCAACCCGGCGACGGTGCTGCCGCTGGTCGAAGTGGTCAGCGGCGCGCGCGACGGCGCCTGAGGTCACGCGGACCATCTTCGAAACCGCGAAGGCCTGGGGCAAGGTGCCGGTGGTGTGCCGCTCGACACCCGGCTTCATCGTCAACCGCGTCGCCCGGCCGTACTACGGCGAAGCGCTTGCGCCTGCTGCAGGAGCAGGCCGCCACGCCCGCGACCCTGGATGCGGTGATGCGCGAATGCGGCGGTTTCAAGATGGGTCCGTGCGAGCTGATGGACCTGATCGGGCACGACGTGAACTTCGCCGTCACCAAGTCGGTGTACGAGGGCTTCTTCGACGACCCGCGCTACAAGCCGTCGCTGGTCCAGAAGGATCTGGTCGACGCCGGCTGGCTCGGGCGCAAGAGCGGACGCGGCTTCTTCGACTATCGCGAGGGTGCCGTCGCCGCGCGACGCCTGATGAAGCAGGCTCCGAGGGCCAGCGTGCCGAGCGCCGTGCGCATCGAGGGCGATCTCGGCCCGGCCGCCGCGCTCGGCAGATCTGCTGCTGCGGCAGGACGAGACCGCAGGTGGAGCGACGCGACGGCAGCGGCCTCCTGCGCGTGGATGGCTTCGCGGTGGCGCTCAGCGACGGGCGCACTGCCACCGAGCGCTCGGCTGGCGCTGGGCGAGCCGGTCGTGCTGTTCGACCTGGCGCTCGACTACGCTGCCTGCTCGCGCGTGGCGCTCGCCGCCGGCGGCGCAGGCCAGCGACGCTGCACCTGGCGCAAGGCGATCGGCTTGTTCGCGCTGCTGGGCAAGAAGGTGTCGGTGCTGGCCGACGTGCCCGGCCTGGCGGTGACGCGCACCGTGGCCATGCTGGTCAACGAAGCGGCCGATGCCGTGCACCAGGGCATCGCCTCGGCGGACGACGTGGACGCCGCCATGCAGAAGGGCGTCAACTATCCCGTCGGCCCGATGGCTTGGGGACGCCAGATCGGGCTTGCGCCACGTCGCGCACGGTGCTGCGGCATCTCGGCGCAGGCCTACGGCGAGGATCGCTATCGCACCTCGCTGTGGCTGCAACGCGCCGTTCACGCCGACACAGGCGCTTGGGAGCGAGCCATGGCTGAGCTGGTGCGCGTCGAGAAGCAGGGCACGGTCGGCATCGTCACGATCGCCCGGCCCGGAGCGACGCAATGCCCTCAACCTGCAGGTGAAGCAGCGAGATCGTCGAGCACCTGCAGCGCCCTTAGCCAGGATGCCGACGTGGCTGCCATCGTGCTGACGGGCGAGGGCGGCTACTTCGTCGCCGGCACCGACATCGCCGAGATGGCGGAGATGAGTCCGACCGACCATGTGCGGCTCGACACCGACCGCGTCGTTCCACGTCGTGCGCCAGTCGCCCAAGCCGGTGATCGCCGCGGTCGAAGGCTATGCGCTCGGCGGTGGCTGCGAACTGGCGCTGGCTTGCGACCTGATCGTCGCCGCCGACGACGCGAAGTTCGGCCAGCCGGAGATCCGTGTCGGCATCATGCCCGGCGCCGGCGGCACGCAGCGCCTGCTGCGCAGCGCGGGTCGCTACAAGACGCTGCTGTGGTCGCTTGACCGGCGAGATGATTCCGGCGCGCGAGGCGTTTGCCGCCAACCTGGTGAGCGAGCTCGTGCCCAAGGGGCACGCGCTGTCGCGCAGCGTTCGAGATCGGCCGAGCAGATTGCCGCGATGCCGCCGCTTGCGGTGCAGGCGATACGCGAAGCGGTGCGTCTGGGCGCCGATGTGCCGCTGGAGACGGCCCTTGCGCTGGAGCGGCGGCTGTTCGAGCGGCTGTTCGACACCCAGGACCAGAAGGAAGGCATGCGCCGCGTTTCGACAAGCGCGCCCCGGCCTACCAGGGAAGGTAACGGCCCTCACCAGGAACCATGTGGAAGATCGAGTGCAAAGCCGACGCGTCGTTCGCTGAATGGCAGCAGGCCGCCGCTCTTAGTCCGTGTGGGCCGCGCCGCTCTGCGCCGCAGCCTGGCCGTCCGGGCCAGACGGTGCGCATGGTCGTGCCCGCCGCGCCGCGGCGGGCGCGTCGACCTCGTCGCGCAGGGCCAGCTGCTTATGGCTGGCTGGCGCAGCACGGGCCAGCCGGTCATCGTCGACAACAAGCCGGGCGGCGGCGCCACAACTGGGAGCTGACGTCGGTGGCCAAGGGGCCCCGGCCGACGGGCTACACGCTGCGCTCTACACGACGCCGCCGGGCCGCAGATCACCAACCCCTACCTGATGACCAAGCTGCCGTACGACCCGGTGGCGGATCTGACACCCGTGAGCCAGGTGGCCATCGTGCCCGCCGTGCTGGTTGTCAACAGCACCATTCCCGCAACGAACGTCAAGGAGCTGATCCAGTACGCTCGCGCTCACCCCGGCAAGCTCAACTTTGCGAGCGCTGGCGTCGGCTCTTCGAGTCATCTGGCTGGCGAGCTGTTCAAGCATGACGCGAGATCGACATCGTTCACGTCCCCTATCGCGGCACGGCGCCGGCGCTTCAGGACCTGCTCGGAGGCAACGTGGCCGATGGCGTCTGACAGCATTCGCGGTGTATCGGCAGCTCATCGAAGCGGGCAAGCTGCGGGCGCTCGCCGTCTCGTCGCGTGAACGCTCGCCGCTTCTGCCCAGCGTGCCGCTGATCGCCGACGACCTTCCCGGATTCGACGCGTCGCCGGTCAACTACATCAGCGTACGGAGCGGCACGCCGAAGGAAATCGTCGATCGGCTCAACCGCGAAATCAATGCCGGTTCTCGCAACGTCCGAGGTCCAAGGACTATCTCGTCGGCAACGGCGTCATCCCCCAGGGGGGACAGTCTCCGAGGTGGCAGCCTCGTTGAAGACCGAATCGGCCAAAGTGGAAGCAGGTGATCGAGGTCTCGGGCGCAAAGCTCGAATAGCCACGCAACCTGGCGCCTCGTCAGCCGTACGGCGGCAATCGGGTTGGTCACCAGGATCTGGTCGATCAGCCTTTCGCTGTCGGTCCAGCGCTGGAAGACCTCCAGCAGACTGGCCGCATCGGGAGGCGGCTGGACGCGAAGGTGGGGCCAGTCGCTGCCCCACAAGAGGCGCTCCGGTTCGCCTTCAGCAGTGCATCGTGAAAAAGGCCGGCCGCGTTCGGTAGTCGGGCTCGGCAAGCAGGCTGGGCGATAGGCGCACAGCTTGACCCAAACGTGGCGGCTTTCGACCAGAGACAGCAGGCAGCGAAAGCCCGCTCGGAGCCATCGATGCCGGCAAGAGATCGCCGAAGAAACCCCGGCGATGTGGTCGAGCACGACGTCGGATCGGCAGCGTGCGCAGGCGAGCGGCGATGTCCGGCAGGACCTTGCAGTCCGGTCCACAGCTCGGCGTGCAGGCCACGGCGTCCCCCGGACCTGGCGGCACAACCCCGACGGAGAAGATCGTCGACGTGAAGAAGCTCCGTGCATGAAGTTGCGCCGGCGTCGACTTCGAAGGCTGAAGCGCGCTCGCGCGGACGCCTCGGTCGCGCATTCGCCTCGAGAGCAGGCGGCGTTCCAGCTCAGCGCGACGATCACACCGCGGGAGATTCGGATGCGAGGACAGCGCATCGAAGAGCAGGAGTGGGTCCTCGCCGTAGGCGCTTGGATGAACCAGAACGCCGTGGGCAGATGCCCAAGCGGCTCAGTAGCGCATCGTACGCCGTGGCCGGAGCTTCGGGCGGCGTATAGCTGCGATCCGCGGCGAGCGGAAGCGGTCATACGGCCCGAAGACATGGGCGTGACAGTCCCAGCCGGCGTTCACCGCCATGTCTCGCTGCGGCAGCGGGAACGCGGGCTGCACGCCTTCAGGCAGCGGGATCTCATGCGCGTTGAGCGTCATCGCCACCATCGTGTAGTAGCCGACCAGTGCAGTGAGCTCCACCAGCTGTTCGCTCGCCGAAGCGGGCCAAGCGCGTCGCCGTAGGTGCCGTCCGGAGACTGGAGTTCGACGCGGTTGAGTTCGATGGCAAAACTGAACGACGGCGGCGTCGTCTGCAGAAAGGCCCGTTCGAGGCATCTTCGCCGCAAGCAGTCGATTCGATGATCTGCGGGCTCGATGCCGGCTCTTTCAGCCTCCGAGCCGATGGGCAGTACCACTCGAAGGGCGAATTGCAGGCGCGTCGCGGTGACCAGGATCGCCAATTCCGACTGGCGCGACGACAGCGAAGGTGCTGTAGCGCAGCAGTTCGCCGAGCGCCTGCCAGCGTTCGGCGAGGTCTGCGTTGTGCAAGGCCGCCCGCAGCGGGCCCTGGATCTTGCCGCGGCGGCCGGACACGATCTTGTCGTAGACCCGGCGCTGATCCGCGATCCATGGCCTCGGGGTGCAGGCAGCGTGATGCGCGCCATCGAGATCTCCCGTGAGGGTCGCGAGCTTAGCGGCCACCGATGGAGCGCACGCCCATGTCGCCGCGCGCATCTCAGCTATGCGCTTCGATCAGGTCACGGACTGTCGGCTGCCACATGCCCGCCTTCGCCATGTCGTCGACGATCTCGACGATCCAGCGCACCCGACGGCCGAGACCGCGCGCGCGGGCCCTTCGATTTGCGACATGGCCATCGAGATCGTGCGCTGGAACGGCGGATCGACGATCCTGGCGGCCTGCAACCGCTCGTCCGCGACCTCGCTCCAGACCGCGTGCAGCGGCAGCACCGTGTAGAGGCGCTCGGTCGCGACCAGCGACTTTCTGCAGCGGCAGCGAATCGGCCTCGATCACCGGAGCGAGCGTGATGTGCTGCTGGCGCGCGCATCGCGTCGAGCGCGGTGCGCAGGCCGTTCGGCGCGCTCGGCAGGATGAACGGCAGGCTCGTTCAGCGCGGCGAAAGCGCACCTCGGCCGAGTGCGGTGAGCTTGTCGCCCGACGCGTCCGATCAGGTAGCTGTCAACGACGGCGAGCGATTGCTCCATCTCGGGCAGCGTCGGGCCGTAGCGGTACAGGATGGCGATGTCGACCCGCGCGTCGGCCAGCCATTCCTCGACCTGGCCGCTCGAGCCCTCCAGGACCTTCAGGCTGACGGCCGGGTGTCGAGCTCGCGTCTCGGTGAACAAGCTTGCCGACCAGCGGCTGAGCGATCGAGGGCAGGCAAGCCCAGAGTGACGCGACCGGTCGGCTCGCGGGCTTCGCCGCGGATTTCTTGCTCCGAGTGCCTCGGCGTTCGCCAGCAGGGCCTTTGACCTGCGGTGAACAGGCGCGCCCCGACTTCGGACAGCTCGACGCCGCGTCCGGTGCGGTTGAACAGTCGCGCGCCGCATTCGCGCTCGAGCGCGTTGAGCTGTCGACTCAGCAGCGACTGGTTGCTGTCCAGAAACAGCGAGGCGCGCGCGTCAGGCTGCCGAGCTTCGCCGATCGCGACGAAGGCCCGCCACTTGTGCAGGTCGGCGGCGACGTCGATGGTGAAGTCGGCGGCTTTGGGAGTGTTCGGGACCCGGCACCGGTTACGGCAACACAGCGGTGATTCTGCACTCCGGGAGCCGTGCTCATAGCAGCTATGCGCGTCGAGTGCATGGCTCTTCGGCGGCTGTAAAGCCCAGATTTGCATCGGTCAGATAAGCGTCGAAAGAACGGCCATCCGGCCGGCGCGGCGGTCGATCCGCTGTCAATCCCGAGATCAGGAGACAACTTGTGAGCAGTCACCCCACCACAATGCCTCGAGCCATCGATGCGAGCCGCTCGCCGGCGCATCGGGCTCTTGCCCACGGACCAAGACGCGCTGTACCGGAAGGTGCTGCTGCGGCTCCTGCCGCTCTTGGTCATCGTTTACATCATCGCGTATATCGATCGCTCGAACGTCGGCTTCGCCAAGCTCGGATTCATGAAGCGATCTCGGCTTCGCCGACACCGTCTTCGGCATCGGTGCCGGCGTGTTCTATGCCGGCTACATGATCTTCGAGATCCCGAGCAACCTGATGCTCGCGCGCATCGGCTTTCGAAAGACGTTGCTCCGGATCATGGTGCTCTGGGCGGTTTGCTCCGGCCTTCTGGCGGCGATGACAAGCCCGAATTCGTACTACTTCGCGCGCTTCCTGCTGGGCGCGTGCAGAGGCTGGGCTGTTTCCCGGCGTGTTGCTCTATCTGACCTATTGGGTGCCAGTTTCCCGCAGGACTCGATTCACGGCCGTGTTCATGGCGGCGATTCCACTCTCGGGGGTCATCAGCGGGCCGCTGTCGGGATGGATCATGCAGAGCATGGACGGTCTGAACGGACTCAAGGGATGGCAGTGGTTGTTCCTGATCGAAGGTGCGCCGGCGTTGCTGTTCGCCGCCGTCGTGTACTTCTACTTGAAGGACACGCCCGCGACGGCGCCTTGGCTGAAACGCGGAGGAACGTGATCGAATCGAGCGTGACCTGGCAGCGGATCGTCGCCAAGACCGTGACGACCGAGCACAAATCATTTCTCGATGCGCTTCGATCGCCCCGGTTCTATCCTACTCGTCGGCATGGGTGTTGCGCTGCTGGCCAGCGCTTCCAATATCTCGTTCTGGTTGCCATCCATCATCAAGCGATCGGGCACGACAAGCCCGTTGACGATCGGGCTGATGTCGATGGCCCCTACGTTATCGGGGTCATTGCTCAGCAATGGGTCGCTCGGCGTTCGGATCTTCATGACGAACGCCGCTGGCACGCCGCTGTATGCGCGACCATCTCCGCTGCCGGCTGGTGTTCCTTGCCACTCGTGTCGTCGAATCCGGTCCTGTCGCTGGTGGCCCTGACGGCGACCGCCGCAGGAACCTTCGCGACCATGGGGCCCTACTGGTCGATGCCCGCGCTCTATCTGAGCAGGCAGGCGGCAGCAGGCGGCATCGCTCTCATACAGCACGCTGGCCGGAGTGGGAAGCTTGATCAGCCCGGTGATCGTCGGCTGGTTGAACGAATACACCAAGACACTCGCGGCTGGCCAGTACTACCTCGGCGCACTTCTATGGTCGGCGCAGTGACGGTGATCGCCATCGGCCCGCACGACCGCAGGCTGAAAGCAGAGCGAGCGGTTTCGCTTCGCTAGGCCTCCGATGCCCGCACGCGGTATCCGAGGCGGCCGTCCGGGATCGGACCTTACCAGCGCTCGACCCGTCTGCACCCGCTCGATCTCCGGAAGCTACCCGTGAACGCTCGGGGCCTCGCCCGCGCGATTGTGCAGGTCGCGGTACGCACCAGCGGCGCCGGCATCGTCACCGTCGAGGTGACACGCCGCCGCGCCAGTGCAGGAGGCGGCGCTACGGAATCGCGGAGGGCGTCGCTGGACCCGAGACGCAGCAACTCGCCGCAAAGCTCGAGAAGATGACCGCGCTGCACCATCGCCGAGCTGGCGGTGCACGCGGACCAGTGGCCCGACGCCCAGCGGGGTCGCCCCGCGCAGAAGCAGAAGCTGCCGACTGGCGCAGGATCGGCGCGGGTGCCGCATCCGGCCAGGGCCAGTGCGAGGAGGGCGATGTGCGTCTTCATGGTTCGATTCTCCCGGCTCAATATCGGCGTCATTCCATGGGAATGAAACCCCGGCAATCCGCGCCGAATGGTGCTTAATCGTGCGGCATTCGTTCCCACGACTCCCCGGAAACCCGCGCCAGTGCTCGATCGACGCCGGAGATTGTGATTCCTGTTGTCGTGGGTTCGAACCCCATCAGCCACCCCATCCAACCCGTTGGATCTGCAGCGGCTTTTCGGAGAGCCGGAATCGGCCCGCATATTCCCACAGGGTGGGAATATGAACGCTGCCAGGACCTAGGGCGCGCCGTCCCGTCCGACCTCGGTGTTGCGGTCGTCAGGATCACGGCATCAATCGGGAGGCCGCGGACCGACTGATCGCGTGTGCTCAAACATGAGCGGGGGCAAGAGCACCACGCGACGTCGTAGCTTTGGCCGACGGTCGAGCACACGGCAAGCGGCATGAGCCGCTCCGGAAGAGCAGACAACCGTCGCTTGCGGGTCAAAAACAGAGCGCGGCGCGAGCCATCCCACCAGTCGGGGCCAGGTGCGGGTGACGGCGCCGACACCTGCCACCATGTCTTCACGTGGCCGCCTCCTTGATCACGATCTCTTCCTTTGTCCCGGCTGCCCAGGACCGCGGCTGGCACCAGGCCGCGTGACGCCGCCGCAGGGACGACGTGATCGAAAGCTCCCGCCAGCTGACGTGGAGCACAGGCACCGTGATGTCCGCCAGCCTCGCGCCCCAGCCGCACCTCGAAGCCGTGCCCTTGCACGATCCCGCCGCCGCGTGACGGCACCCGTGCGCGAGCTGGCGGCAGCTGTCTCGCCCGGCAGCGGCAGCGCATCCGCTCCCCCAGCGCGTGATCCGCAGCTGCGCCTTGATCTGATCGCCGGGTCCGCGGCGTTGTTCAGGCGCGAGCCTGCGGCAGCTTGCAGCGGGCGCATCAGTTGAAACGCCGCCTCACCATCGCCGGCGGAATGTTGCCCATCGTCGACGATAAAGTCCGATCCAGGCCTGGTGGTGAGCAGTTTGCGCTGCAGTCTACGCCTCGGCATTGATCAGTGGCGAGAATAACAGGTTCTTCACTTCCGCCTGGGTAATAAGCTACGGATGCAACGCGGTGAAGATTCCACCGAGGCAGTAACCGATCAGGCCACCTCACGCCTGCCCGAATGTGCTCAGTAATCTTGCGCGATGCATTCCGGGATCAGCTCGTCCACGTAGTCATCGACCCGCATGCCGCGATGCTCCGAACGTGCGCCCCAGTCGATGAGATAGACGTCGTTCGCGGCGCACCTTCAGGTGCCTGACAGCTCTGGCCGGGCGTGAGATCGAAGATGTAGGGCTTGCTGACAATGGACATCACGATCAGCACCGGCACCCGGAAGACATCGTCTGGTCTGTGACAGGTAGGTAGAGCCGCAGGGTCCCGCGTGCGTGGACGAGCCCTTGGTGGCGCCGCCGCCGTTTCGCGCGCACATCTCGGCTTCGAGCGCCGCCATCGCTTCGCGCTTCGCTTCGATCACGCCCGTGAACGCCTTCATGATCGCTGTTTCCGGGCCGGCTTGGCTGGCTGCGAGCGCGCGCCGAGGCGCCATCGTGCGCGGCGCGTGGCGGCGCCTTGCGATTGCGGGCGGGCCTGGCGGGGGCGGTTGGATCCAGCGCATGGCGAATCTGGACAAAGCTCGGCCTGGATGCGCGCCACGGCGCCCGAGGCTACCCATGCGCTCGGCCAAGGCCGTCAGCTGGTCCTGCGTGGGCAGGTTCATCATGGTCAGCGATCCGGCCATCCCCTGCTTGAGCATCTGCTGGGCGAGCGCGATGTTGATTTCCCGCCCCACGGCGCGTGCCGTGGAGTCCTCCTTCATCAGGCGGGTCAACGCCTGCTCCGCCCAGCTCGGACTGGACGAACCGACCGCGCCGGACTTCAGCAAGATCGACCTGAGGGGCTGCGGTGTTTCCTGCAGCCATGGGCCGTTTGGCCTATACCGTGGAACAGGTTGCGAACGATGGAAATGCGTAGTGAGCCACCGCGATCTGGTGTGTCAAAGCGTCGATGTTGCGCGTGCTGAAGTCACGACAGAGCGCCGTCAGTTCCAGTTTTGTTGCATCTTGTCCGAAAACGCGGAATCCTGCAATAGAATCTGCCCTCAACAGGAGCCCCGCCTCCACGTCGTAGTCCACTTCGCCGGGTATCACCGCGTGCTCGATCTGACCCAGATCTACAACGGGCCGTACGCCACGTTCCTGCTCGCCCAAGCTGGCGCAGAAGTGATCAAGATCGAGCCTCCGGCGGCGAGCATCTGCGCAAGCGCTCGGGCGCGAGCGGCGCGGCGATGCCGTTCTGCGATGCTTAACGCGAACAAGCGCACCATGACGCTGAACCTCAAGTCCACCCGTGGGCGCGAGCTGCTGCTGCGCTGGTCGAGCAGGCGACGTACTGGTCGAGAACTTCGCCCGGGCGTGATGGACAGGCTGAACTCGGCGAGGAGGTGCTGCGCGACGCGAACCCACCGCCTGATCTACGCGTCAGGCTCGGGCTACGGCAAAGCGGGTCCGTACCGCGACTTCTACCTGGCGATGGACCTGACGGTGCGCAGGCGCCCAGCTTGGCCGGCGATCACGAGCATGACGGGATGGCCCCGGGGCGCCGCCAGCGAAGCCGATTGGGTCAGTCCGCGACCGCCGACTTCATGGCCGGCATCCACCTCATTTACTAGAGGTGAGCGATCGCCACCGCTCTGTTCGGTGCGCAGAACGTGCTGTCGGCGAGAGCGCCGCACGATCGAGATCTCGAAGCTGATGGAAGCGCGGTGATACCCAGCGCTCGCCTCCGTAGAAGCTGCTCCAGGCGCTACCTACTCACGGCTCCGGTGTGCGGCGCGGCACACGCGGACCGCGAAACCGGCCACGCCAGCGGCATGTCGCATGTGAAACCCTACAACGTGTGCCCCACCTCCGCCCGGGTACCTCGCGATCATCACCGAACAACGAGCAGCACTGGCGCTGGCTGGTGGACGCGCTGGGAAGTCGCCCGCAGACTGGCCGAGGAGACCCGCGCTTCGTCACCGTGAAGGAGCCGTCGTCCGCCTCAAGCATGGACGCCGGCTCGATCGGCCATCCAGCGGAGATCACCCGCGGCTTACACCGGGCGCGCTGTCTGTTCGAACTCCCAGATCAAGAACTTGAGTCCCGTGTGCTCCCGTGCGCACGCTGGTGGCGAAGCGGCGAACGATCCGCACCTGCACGAGCGCGCGGCTCGCTGCGGCGGATCGACCACCCCGAGTACGGGCGCATCGTCGTCGCCACCACGCCGCTTCGCTTCGGCGGCGAGGATGCCGCCGCCTCCGTACTGACCCAGCGCGTGGCTCCGCGGCCAGGCGACGGCGGCGATTCCTGAAGCGCGTCTTCTCTCCTCGACGCGAAGCGTGCGGAACTGCACGTCCAGCAGGTGCTGTGACGGCGCCGTCCCTCATTCACGCGGCGTCACCAGCCCGAAGCCGCCAGCCGGCGGCTTCGACCATCCCCAGGAATTTGCGGAGAACCGCTGCCGCCGCGTTCGGGCGGCTGCTCCGCGCCGGATCCCGTCGTGACGGCCGCGACGAACTCGCCTGGCGGCAGCGAGAGGATGTCGCCGCGCTGGCCGCACCCGCCAAGCGATGGGCGCGTGGACGACCACGCCGTTGTGGATCTCGACGCGCCGGCCTCCCTGCCGCCGGTCGAGCGGCAGGGGGTGAACTTCATCGGCTGAGCGAGCGCACGTTCCGGGAGACGAGGCGTGAATCGGGACAGTGAGGTCCAGGATCGAAGCGAAGGGCAGGCTCGGCACCGTACTGCCGAGCGAGTCGAAGCCTTGGCGCCGCGGCCCGCCAGCGCAACTCGGCAGCTCCCGACAAGAACACGCTACGCCACATCGAGCTTAAAGCTGGTCGATAGCCCTGCTGTTCCAGGCTGTCTGCCGGCGAGCCCTGCGCTTCTTGTTGTCGGGTCAGCGACAAGGCGCTGGACAGGAGTTCGGACGCCCCCAACGATAGCCTCGGGATGCGATCGCCTTGCGGCCCATTGCCGCACAGCCCGCCCCGTGCCCATCGCCCTCGACGTAGCGCTTCGCCCGCTCGGTGCGCGGGGCTGTTGAGGTCGCCGGATTGCCGTCACCAGCCGAGAGGAAGCGCCGATAGACGGCCTTCGCGTCGCGTTTAGCGTTCCCGTAGTAGTCCTGATTGAACCAGCGCGATGCGAGCGCGGGGAGGCAGTTTCAGCCGCTCCGCAATCTCGGGTCCGGTCAACCCGGTATTCATCATCTGATCGACTGGTCGACATTTCGTACACGTCAGCTGCGCCGACAGGAAGTCGATGATCTTTGCTTGTCCTCAGCGTGGCCAGAAGGGACGCAACCAGGGTATCGGTGGCGCGCGCCGTAGCGACCCAGCGCCTGCGAGGCGGCGGCATCGGCCCACGCTTTCGCGTCGCGGATCAGCGCCGCGCGACGTTTCGGCAGATGTTGTGAGGCTTGCCGCTGGCGATCTCCCGCCAATCCACACCACGACGCAGCTGCGGTGAGATAGATGACCATCTCTGCCGGCGCTTCGGGTGTTCGGCGTGAGCTGAACTCGAATTCGACCCCGTCGATGGTCATGGCCCGGCCGGACCAGTTACCTCGACTGTCGGGGGCACGAGCGACACCGTCCCGGGCGCGACGCCCTGCCGGTTGAACGAGGGGCCGATGCCGTCACTCACCATGCCGGTCGGGCCGAGTGGTAGAGAAAGCCAGAACGCGTACGAGGCGCAAAGCGGCTCATCGCCGGACCGGCGATCACGTTTCGAGATGGCTTCCTTCGTGAAGCCCTGTGGACCAACGATCGGCACCTGCGCTGGCGCGCCTCGCTTGCGGTGATCACGCCGGCGGCCCAACGTAATGGTCGACGTGGCTACGCGTGTAGATGACCCCGGTCACCGGGCGGTCGCCGAGATGGGAAATGATCAGGGCGAGCGACGCCGCGGCCTCGGTGGTCGCGTGAGCGTGTCGATCAGCACATATCCCCTTGTCGCTGACGACTGTCATGTTGGCGAGCTCGACGCCGCGCACCGAGTAGACGCGGTCGGTCACCTTGAAGAGGCCGGACCGTGCGCAGTAACTGCGCGTTGCGCCAGCTGGCTCGATTGACCGTCTCGGGCGCCGTGGGCGGCATACAAATTGATGTCGAGGTCTCGGCTCAGCCGGCCGTCATCCGAGGAGCTGGGGAATGCTGCCGAGGGAACCCGCGCCGGTTCAGTCGAAGTCCTCGCGATCGTCTCCGACGGGGTGGTGCCCGGCGGTGCTGTCGCGCAGGAACCGCCGCGTCGCCTCCGGAGGCGGCTTCGGCTTCGCCCCGGCTTCCGGCCAGCGGATGCTCCGCGATGCAGCAGGACTCGCCTTGCGCCGCCGCAGCCTGCTCCGACAGAGCAGCGCCCCCAGCGCCCAAGAAGCGCATCAGCAAGACGCTCGACGCCTCTGGGATCTGGTCCGGAAAGGTTCGCGGGCGGTCTGGCGGGTCTCACTCCTATGTGGTGCCGTTTCACACGGCCTGTCCGCCATCCACAGGCAGCGTGATTCCGTTGATGTAGCTCGCGAGATCGGACGCGAGGAACACGGCCGGTCCGGCGATTTCCTCTGGCTGTCCCAGGCGGCCGGCGGGGATGCGCGCCATGAAGCGGCCCAGGCGCTCCGGAGTCATTGCGCGTCGATTCGGTCATCGCGGTCTCGATCACGCCGGGCGCGATCGCGCTCGACGCGATCCCGTCATTGCCGAGGTCGGCGGCCATCGACTGCGTGAGCATCTTGACCGCGCCTTTTGATGGCGAAAGCCGACAGCAGCCCGGCGTGGCCGTGAGCGCCGCCCACCGGAGGCGACAGTTGATCACGCAGCCGCGTGTCTCTGCGCAAGGCCGGCAGGAACGCCATGCAGCGCATTGAACGTGCCGAAGTAGTTCACCTCCATCAGGCGCCGCACGGCGTCGTGCACGCGCGGGCTGTCGACGTTCTCGCGAATCATCAGCCCGGCGTTGTTCACCAGCACCTGCAGCTCGCCGAGTGTCGCGCCGCACTTCGGCCGCGAGCCGGGCACAGGCGCCGGCCTCCGGCCGCGATCGAGCGCGAAGGATCCACGCCGGAAGCGCCCGATCGCCTCGACTTCGGCGCGCGTCCCGGCGCGAAGGCCGCGTCGGAGATGTCCGTGATGACGACGCAGCGCGCCGGCGTTGGCAGGCCAGCTACCGCGATCACGCGCGCCCGACTCCCCCTGTCCGGCGCCGGTGACCAGCGCGAGCTTGCGCTCGAGCTGACAACACGGGCTTCATCGCGTTCCACTTATCTTTCTAGATCACGCCCTGCTCGCGCAGGGCTCGCCGCTTCGTCTCGTCGTAGCCCAGCAGGTCCGAGACGCACGTCGTCCGTCGTGTAGCTCGCCCAGATCCGGCGGCGGCAGGCGGTACTGCACCGGCGTGCCGGACAGCCGGATTGCTGGGTTAGCCAACATCGAGCACTTGAGCCGCACGCTTCGGACGCGGACACGCGCATCGACCATCTGGCGCTCGCGCACCTGCGGGTCTGCGAACACCTCGTCGAGCTCGTTCTACCGGGCCGCAGGGCGCCGACCGCGGCCAGCGCGTCGATCCAGTGCTGCTTCGGCCGCGACCAGGAAGATCGGCTGGCCAGCACGGCGTTGAGCGCCGCGCGGTGGCGGATCCGATCCTGGTTGGTGACGAAGCGAGGATCGGTCGGCAGGTCGGGTCGCCCCAGCACGCGCGAGCTTCTCACTGCGCCTTGTTGCCCACTACCAGCATGATCGCGCCGTCTGGCAGTAGTACCATCTGCGACGGCGCGGCCGTGGGCGACGCGCGTGCCAGAGCGGGGCACGGGGTCGCCGGACGCGAGGTAGCCCATCGCGGCGTGAGACAGCGACGCTACCTGCAGTTCGAGCAGCGCCAGGTCGATGCGCTGACCCTTGCCGGAGACGGCGTCGCGATGCTCCAGCGCCGCCAGGATGGCGACGGAAGCGTACATGCCGGCCATCAGGTCTGGAGACGATGAGGCCCACCTTCTGCGGGCCGCCGCCGGGCTCGCCGTCGGGGTGGCCGGTGACGGCCATGAGGCCGCCCATGCCCTGGAAGATGGAGTCGTAGCCCGCGCTTCCTGCGGTACGGGACCGGTCTGGCCGAAGCCGGTGATCGAGCAGTAGACCAGGCGCGGTTTGTCGGACTGCAGCGAGGCGTAGTCCAGCCTGTAGCGCGCGAGGTCGCCGACCTTGTAGTTCTCGATCATGCACGTCGCACGACTTCGCGAGCGTGCGGATGATCTCCTGGCCCTCGGGTCGGGAGAGGTTCACGTGTGACCGACTTCTTGTTGCGGTTGGCGCTGAGGAGAAAGCCAGAGTCGTCGCGTCGGCTCGCCCGCGTCGTCGCGCAGGAAGGGCGGACCGAGCCGGCGCGAGTCGTCGCCACTCGCCGGGGCGCTCCACGCTTGATCACTTCGGCGCCGAGGTCGGCCAGCATCTGCCCGGCCCAGGGCCGGCGAACAGCGCGGCTCAGGTCCAGCAGCGCGCAGGTGCGAAAGAGCGCCGCGGCGCAGAGTCGTTGCATCCATCTTTTCGCTCACGGCGGGGTTCATCGCGCCAGCCAGGCGCCGTCGACGGGCAGGGCCGCGCCGCCGGATCTCGGCGGCGGCCTCGCTGCACAGGAAGGCCACGCAGTGCGGCGACCTGCTCGGGCGCGACCACGCGGCCCGAAGGCATGTTGGTGGCCGCGATGCGCTGCTGCGCTTCGGCGCGGGTGATCTGCTCGCGCTCGGCGAGCAGCTTCGGCGTTGCAGTAGAAGATGCGCGTCGGAGACGTCGCCGGGGCACACCGCGTTGCAGGTGATGGCCGTCGTGGCCGATCTCCAGGGCGACGTGCCTTCGTCAGCCCGACCAGTGCCGTGCTTGGATGCGCACGTAGCTGCCTGCGGTCCACGCCGCCGGCAAGCCCGTAGACCGAGGCCACGTTGACGATGCGCCCCCAGCCGCGCTCGCGCATCTCCGGGAAGGGCGGTGCGGATCGTGTGCGGAAGGCGCGCATCGAGGTTGAGCGCCATCACCTCGCGCCAGCGCTGCGGCGGATGCTCCTCGACCGGTCCCTTGTGCTGGGTGCCGGCGTTGTTCACGAGGATGTCGAGCCGGCCGAAGCGCTTTCGAGGACCTGCGCCACGATGCCGCTGGCCGCCTGTTCGTCGCGCAGGTCGGCATCGGCGTGCGCGACGCTCGACATCGTGGGCCTGCGCCAACTCGCGCCGCAGGACCGCGATGGCATCCGGCTCGCCAAAGCCGTTCAGCATCACTGCGCAGCCCTGCGCCGCCAGCGCGTGCGCCGTGGCGAGCCCGATGCCGTCAGTCGAGCCCGTGACGAGGGCGGCGCGTCCTTCCAGTGCGCGAGCCATCGGATCAGTCCAGCTGCAGGTTCAGCGGCTTGACGATGCGTTCCCAAACCCGGCTGTGCTCTTCGATCACAGTCGCCGAACTGCTTCGTGTCGAGTACCGGCGCGCTGGCGCCGTTCGCTTCGAGCTGCGCCTTCACGTCCGGCAGCTTCAGCACTTCGTTGCACCGCGTGATTGAGCCGCTCGACCACCGGCGTCGCGGCGTGCCGCGCCGGCGCCATCAGGCCGTACCAGGAGTACGCCACCATCTGCGGCAGGCGCCGGACTCCTTTGAACGTGGGGACGTCGGGCAGCAGCGGCGAGCGCGTGTCGGAGGTGATGCCCAGGCGCCTCGAGCTGTCCGCCGCGGATGCGCGCAAGGGCAGTGGAGACGGCGTCGAAGTTGAGCTCTACGTGGCCGGCGAAGCAGGTCCGTGCTCGCCGGCCCCGAGCCCTTTGTACGGCACGTCGCGGATGTCGATCCGCGGCGGCGGAACGGAGCATCTCGTCGACGAGGTGCGTCGACGAGCCGGGACCGAGCATGGCGAAATTGAGCTTCCCGGGGTTGGCGCGCGCGCGTAAGTCACCAGCCCTGCGGCGTCCTTTGACCGGAACGGACGGGTGCGCCACCAGCACGAAGGGCGTCAGCCCCGTCAGCGCCACCGGGGGTGAAGTCCGTCGCCTTTGTACGTCATCTTGCGGAACAGCAGCGCGTTGGTGGAGATCGTGCTGGTGGTCGCCATCAGCAGCGTGTAACCGTCGGGCGGCGCGTGCGCCGCGGCTTCCGCACCGAGCATGGTCGAGGCGCCGGGCTTGTTTTCGACGATCACCGGCTGCGCGAGCTTCTCGGCGAGCCGGGTGCCCACCGGGCGAGCCACGACGTCGGTGAAGCCGCCCGCAGCGTAGGGGACGATGATGCGGATGGGCCGCTCCGGGCCATGCGGCCTGCGGCCGTTCCGTGGACGAGAGCCGCGGCTGCGGCCAGGGGAAGAAGGAACCTTGTGCAGGAAGGGCATCGATGTCTCCGGAAAGGGATGCTTGGACTTGGTTTCTATGAGGAATGAGTACCATTTTTTGCCGCACGACGGGCGGCAGGTCAAGCTGCTGCGGTCAAGGGCGGCGGCGCACCCGTTCGAGAAACGAGTACACCGGGTCGGACGTCGAGCGGCTGCCGGTTGGTCGGCGCTTCGCGAAAAGGTCGGTGTCCTCTGCGCCAGTTCGGCGCGCGTGCGCTCCTCGATCCAGTCGTAGACCACCGTGCGCTCCGCGATGCGCCATTGCCCGTCGCGCCGCTCGAAGCGGTCCAGGTAGCGGCCACACAGGAAGGTTTCCAGCGTCGGCGCGGCGGCGTTCGTCTGCAGGGCGAGGAAGCTGGCTCTCCACCGCGGCGGCGTCGCCGTGCAGCTCGATCAGGATGTTGCTGATCTGGTGGACCCCGCGCCCGCCCGAGCGCAGGCGCGGCACGGCCTGGGCGACGAAGCCGCTGGCACGTGCCCACGTACGCGCCGTGGGAATCATGCGCGTCCGGCCAGTAGACGGACCGCAGGAGTTCCTCGTCGGCACGGTCGATGCCGCGGCAGTACAGGTAGAGGCAGTCGCGGATCGCGTCCTTGTCCAGCAGCGAGCGAAGTTCGTTGACACTCCTGTTCCATGCCGGAGAGAATACGGCCAAAATGGAACTGCGTCCACTGCACGGACTTTACGAACCGCGAGGCCCCGAATGACCACCGACTATTCCCGCTACCGCTACCTCTCGATCCAGCGCGAACGAGGGCATCGCCACGCTCACGCTGAACCAGCCCGACAACCGCAACGCGATCCACGCCGAGATGCACGCGGAGCTGGAGCATGTCTTCATGGACCTGCAGTCCGACAAGGAAGTGAACGTGATCGTGCTCACCGGGCGCGGGCAAGATCTTCTCCGCCGGCGGCGACATCAAGCGCATGGTCAACCGCTACGGCACGGACGAAGGCTGGCAGTTCGCGATCGACACGCCCGCGTCCACCAAGCGCCTGTTCCAGAACATCCTGGAGGTGGAGAAGCCGATCATCGCCGCGATCAACGGCGACGCGGTCGGCCTGGGCGCCACGCTCGCGCTGTTCGCCGATTCGACGGTCATTGCCGAGCACGGCGAAGTTCGGGGATTCGCACGTGAAGGTCGGCTTGGTCGCCGGCGACGGCGGCGCCGTGGATCTGGCCGATCCTGGTGGGACCGAACCGCGCCAAGGAGTTCCTCATGCGCGGCAAGCTGATGAGCGGCAGGGAGGCGCAGGCGATGGGCCTGATCAACCACGCCGTGCCCGCCGAGCAGGTGGTCGAGGCCGCGATGGAGATCGCGCGCGAGCTCAACGCGCTGCCGCCGCTCGCGGTGCGCTGGACCAAGCTGTCCGTCAACAAGTGGATCAAGCAGCAGCTGAACCTGATCCTCGACGCGTCGATCGCGTACGAGATGCTGTCGATCAATTCCGCGATCATCACGAGGCGCCAAGGCATTCCTCGAGAAGCGCGCGCCGTCGTTCAAGGGCATCTGAGAGGCGCCATGGCAGAGAACGCGCAAGCGACGGACTGGAACGCACAGACGGACGACGAATTCCGGCGCACCGCGCGGGAGTTCTTCGAGACGCACGTGCCGCAGCACCTGCGCCACCTGAGCCGCCGGCCGCGCTGGGCCGAGGTCAGGGAGTGGTACCTCACCATGTCGCGGCATGGCTGGCTGGTGCCTGCCTGGCCGAAGGAGTGGGGCGGCATGGGCCTGTCGCAGTCCAAGGTGCTCGTGTACCTCGAGGAGCTGGAACGCAGCGGCGCGCCGCGCGTGATGGACCAGGGCCTGATGAACATCGGGCCGCTGCTGATCGCGCGCGGCACCGACGAGCAGCGCAGGCGCTTCCTGCCCAAGATCCTCTCCGGCGAGCACACCTGGTGCCAGGGCTATTCCGAGCCGAACGCCGGCTCCGACCTGGCGCCAGCCTGCGCACCGAGGCGCGCATCGAGGGCGACGAGTTCGTCATCAACGGCTCCAAGATCTGGACCAGCGTGGCCTTCGATGCCACCCACATGTTCGCGCTGGTGCGCACCGACAAGACGGTCAAGAAGCAGGCCGGCATCAGCTTCGTGATGATCGACATGCAGCAGCCGGGCGTGACGGTGCGGCCGATCCGCAACATCGCGCGGCCACGAGGAGCTTTGCGAGGTCTTCCTCGACAACGTCGCGCACGCCGGTGGCGAACATGGTGGGCGGCCTGAACGAAGGCTGGAACGTCGCCAAGGCACTGCTCGGGCTTCGAGCGGATCTGGTCCGGCTCGCCGCGCCAGTCCATGCTGGCCCTGCTGCGCCTGCGGATGCTGGCCAAGGCGCAGCGGCAAGATGGCCGACCCGGTCTTCGCCGACAAGCTCGCGCAGGTGACGATGGACGTGCTCGATGCCGCCTCGGCCTACGAGCGTTTCGCGCAGATCATGCGCACCGGCGGCAGCTTCGGCTTCGAAGTGTCGATGCTGAAGATCTGGGCCACCGAGACCTGCCAGCGCGGTGACCGAGCTGATGGTCGAGGCCGCGGGCGACCTGGGGGCCTGATCGGGGACGTGGACGTCGATGGCGAAACGCTCGACATCCTCTATCCGTTCCTCGAATGCCGCGCCTTCACCATCTACGGCGGGTCGAGCCAGGTGCAACGCAACATCCTGGCCAAGAACGTCCTCGACCTGCCCTCCTGAGAACAGCCATGCTGGATACGAACACACCCGAAGCGCAGCAGGAAACCGACGATGCTGCGCGAAAGCGCGGTCGACTTCGTTCGCCGCACCATGGACACGAAGAAGCTGCGCGAGCGCCGCCGGCACGCTGCCCGGCTACGACAGCAGCCACGCTCGGCCACATGGCGGAGCTGGGCTGGCTCGGCATCCTGGTGCCGGAGGCCTACGGCGGCCTGGGCCTGGGCTTTCGCCGAGATCGCGGTCGTCTTGCAGGAACTCGGCAAGGGGCTCATGGCCGATCCGATGCTGCCCGCCGCGTTCGCCGGCCGCGTGCTGCAGCATGGAACGAACGAGGCGCTGAAGCAGTCGCTGCCTGCCGCAACTCGTCGAAGGCGCGCCTGCTGCCGTGCACCGCCTGGCAGGAAGCGCAGGGCGGCATCGATCCGAAGGCCATCGCCACGCGCGCCGAAGCGGATGGCGACGACGTGCTGCTCACGGGCAGCAAGCGCTTCGTCGCCGGCGCGGCGGGGGCGGGCGGCTTCGTCGTTTCCGCGCGCAGCGGCGGCGGCTACGGGCTCTACTGGGTCACCAGCGATGCGCCGGGCGTGACGCGTGCGGCACGAGTGGCGCGCGGACGAGACCCCGAGCGGCGTCGTCGAACTGCAGTCGGTGCGCGTGAGCGCGGACAACGTGGTCTGCGCCGCGGTCGGAGGTGGCCTTGCCGCGCTTGAACGCGCCTTGGACGAAGCGGCGGTCCTGGCCGGGGCCGAGATGCTCGGCGTGATGGAAGCCGCGCTGCAGATGGCGCTGGCGCTGCATGCGCACCCGCGTGCAGTTCGGCAAGCCGATCGGAAGCTTTCCAGGCGCTGCAGCACAAGGCTGCCGACCTGTACGTGCAGCAGGAGCTTTCGCGGGCGGTGCTGCAGGACGCGGTGCGCGAGCTCGACGGCGGTGGCGACGCGCTGGACCGCGCGCGGCTCGCGAGCCGCTGCAAAGCCCGCGCCAGCGATGCCGGCCTGCGCGTCACGCGCGAGGTGATCCAGCTGCACGGGGCCATCGGGTTCACCGACGAATACGATGCGGGCCTGTACCTCAAGCGGGCGCTGGTGCTGTCGGCATTTCTCGGCAACGCCGCGCGCACACGCCGCCGCTTTGCCACCCTGCAGGAGGACCTGCTTGCGGTATAGTTCCACGGTTCGAAACCAGAACCGAGAAGAGGAAATCATGATTCGAGCCGTCGGGCGTGCGTTGGCCGTCTTCGATGCCTACGACAACGATCACCTCAGTCTCTCGCTGCAGGAGATCGCCGAGCGCATCCGGATGCCCAAGACCACGGCCTTCCGCCTCGTCAACACGCTCGAGCGCGCGGGCTTCCTGGTCCGCATGGACAACCAGCAGTACTGCCTGTCGCTGAAGATGGCCCGCCTGGGCGGGCTGGTGCGAGCACGTTGAGCGTCCGCGAGATCGCGCGTGCGGTGATGCTGGAGGTCAATGAGCAAACCAAGGAAACGATCACGCCTCAACACGGCCGTCGGCAACGAGCGGATGGTGCTCGAGGTTGTCGATACGCCGTCGCCGCTGATGTCGATGGCGCCGGCCGGGCAGCACATGCCGATGCTGCTCGGCGCTGCCAGCCGGATCCTCATGGCCCATATGGAGCCGCCGGAGCTGGAGCAGGTGCTGAAGGTCAACACCGCGGGCGTTGACAGCTTCGACCGCGTCGCGTTCGACCGCGAAGTCGCGCGCGCCCGCCGGCAAGGCTACGCGATCAGCCGCGGCACACGCGTGCCTGGCCTCACCGCGATCGCGGTGCCGATCTTCGACATCAACAACCGGGTGCCCTACTGCCTGGCGGTCACCGGTCCCAGCGTACGCATCGATCCGCGCGACCTCGAGCTGGCCGACATCATGATGGGCGCCGGCCGCGATATTTCGAACCGGCTCGGCGCCAGTCCGGAGCACGGCGTCGACCTGAAGCTGCTGATGTCCGACAGGTCGATGGACCGCGACGAGGCGCCTGCCAAGAAGAAGCCTGCCGCGACGAAGAAGTCTGCGAGAAGCCGGCGACGGCGAAGAAGCCGGCGGCGGCGAAGAAGCCGGCGGCGAAGAAGGTGCTCGCGGCCGCCTGAGCTTCTTCTCAGGCCGCGACCGGTGCGAAGTCCTTGAGCGTCTTGCCTTGGTCGACCAGCCGCTTCAGCAGCGGCGCCGGCGTCCACAATTCGCCCTGCTGGCGGTGGAATTCGCAGATGCGCTCGTACACCTTCGAGAGCCCCACGGTGTCCGCATAGAACATCGGTCCACCGCGCCAGGCCGGGAAACCGTAGCCGTTCACGTAGATCAGGTCGATGTCGGATGAGCGCTGGGCGATGCCTTCCTCCAGGACCTTCGCGCCTTCGTTCACCAGGCGCGTAGATGCGTGCGTTCCACGATCTCCTCGTCGCTGATCGCGCGGCGCTCGATGCCGGCTTCCTTTGCGCACTGCTCGATGATGTCGTTCACGAGGGGATCGGGCACCGGCGTGCGGCTGCCTGCTTCGTACTTGTAGAAGCCGGCGCCGGTCTTCTGCCCGAAGCGGCCCAGTTCGCAGAGGCGGTCGGCCACCTTGGAGTAGCGCAGGTGCGCAGGCCGCGTCGCTGCCTGGCGCTTGCGGCTGGACCAGCTGATGTCGAGGCCGGCCAGGTCGGACATCGCGAAGCGCCCCATGGCCAGGCCGAACTTCTTCAGCGCACCGTCGACCTGTTCGGGCGTCGCGCCATCCTCGCAGCAGAAACTCCGCTTCGCGGGCGTACTGCGCCACCATGCGGTTGCCGACGAAGCCGTCGCACACGCCCACCAGCACCGGCAGCTTGCCGATCTTGCGCACCACGGTCATCGAGGTGACGATGACCTGCGGCGCCGTCAGCCGGCCGCGCACGACCTCCACCAGGCGCATCACGTTGGCGGGGCTGAAGAAGTGCAGGCCGATCACCGACGCGGGCCGCGACGTGCTGGCGGCGATCTCGTTGACGTCGAGCCGCGAGGTGTTGGTGGCGAGGATGGCGTCGGGCTTGCACAGCGCGTCGAGCTTGCCGAACAGCTCCTTCTTGACGTCCATGTCCTCGAACACCGCCTCGATCACGAGGTCGGCCTCGGCGACTGCGGCAAGGTCCAGGCTGGGCTGGATGCGTGCGATGCGCCGGTCCGCCTCGTCCTGGCGCGAGCTTGCCCTTGGCGACGGTGCCGGCGTAGTTCTTGCGGATCATGGCGAGGCCGCGCGTCGAGGGCTTCCTGCTTCGTCTCGACGACGATCACCGGGATGCCGGCGCTCGCGAAGCTCATCGCGATGCCGCCGCCCATCGTGCCGGCGCCGATCACGGCGACCTTGCGAATTTCGGCGGCCTGGACATCGGCCGGGATGTCGGAGATCTTGGCGGCTGCGCGCTCGGCCAGGAACAGATGGCGCAGCGCCTTCGACTCGATGCCGTTGACCAGCACGTCGAAGCGCTCGCGCTCGAACTTCATGCCATCCTCGAACGGCATGGTGACCGCCGCCTCGATGCACGCGAGGCACTCCAGCGGCGCGGGCGGGCCGCGCTTCGCGGCTGCGATGCTTGCCGCGCGCTGGGTTTCGAAATACCGAGGTCGGCAGGGGAGCGGCCTGACGGCTGCGAGGCCACGGGATGGTCGCTGCGCTGCGCGACGCGTTCCGCGAAGGCGATGGCGGCCGGCAACAGCTCGCCCTCGGCCGACTTCGTCCACCAGTCCCATCGCCAGCGCTTCATCCGCGCTGGCAGGCTTCGCCTTCGGTGATCATGCGCACGGCGGCCTCCACGCCTGCCAGCCGGGGCAGGCGTTGCGTGCCGCCGCCGCCGGGAAGCGAGGCCGAGCTTGACCTCGGGCAGGCCGAGCTTCGCGCCGCGTTGCGCGATGCGGTAGTGGCAGCCCATCGCGAACTCGAGCCCGAGGCCCAGGCGCGCTGCCGTGGATTGCGGCGATCACCGGCTTCTGCCGACGCCTCGATGTTCTGTGACGATGGTTCGCGAGCTCGGCTCGGCGCGCGAGGCGGGCGTGTTGAACGCCTTCACGTCGGCGCCGCCGCAGAACGAGCTTGCCGGCGCCGATGATCACGATCGCCTTCGACAGCCGGATCGGCCCAGGCCGCATCCAGGTTGGCGGCCAGCTCCTGGCGCAGCGCGTGGCCCATGGCGTTCACGTGGCGGGTTGTTCAGCGTGAGGACGGCCACGCTGCCGTGGAGGGAGTAGTTTCGGCTAGTGCATGCTGGCAATTCTACTTTTCGGAATTGATTCCGACAAGCGAAACTTATATCATTCGCTTCCGATGGAGCAGCATCGATCTGGAGCGCCGCGGCGCTGTCGCCATCGTCACCCTCAACAACCCGGACGCCCGCAATGCGCTGGACCTGGAGATGCGCCGCGCGCTGCTCGCGACATTCCGCGATCTCGCCGAAGCGAGGACGAGGTCGCGTGCGGTGCGTCCTCACCGGCGCCGGCGACGCGTTCTGCTCTGGAGCGGACGTCGGCGAAGATGGGCGGGCGCGACCTGGCCGGCGCCGCGCCAGCGGATGAAGACGATGCGCGCCGATGATCCGCGCGGTGCACGCGGCTCGACAAGCCGGTGGTGGCCGCGGTCCGCGGTCCGGCGGTGGGCGTCGGCTTCAGCCTCGCCATGGCCTGTGACGTGGTCGTCGCATCGGCCAAGTCCGATTTCTCGCAGGTCTTCACGAAGGTGGGGCTCGCCCCCGACGGCGGGGCGATCTGGTTCCTGGCGCGGCAGATGGGCTTCACGCAGGCCAAGGAGCTGGTCTACAGCGCGCGCCGGCTCGGCGGCGACGAAGCGCATGCGCTGGGGCTGGTGACACGCCTGGTCGAGGACGAGCGCGTCTTCGACGAGGCGCTGGAACTCAGCGACGCAGTATGCCGAGGGTCCTGGCCTCGCGCTTGCCATGGCCAAGCAGATGTTCGCCGCCAGCGTGTCGCCCAGCCTGGAGCAGTTCCTCGAGATGGAGCTGCTGGTCGGGCCGCAGCTGTCGCAGACGGACGACCATGCAGAGGGGCGCACCGCGTTCGGCGAGAAGCGCAAGCCGCGCTTCACCGGGCGCTGATCTCAGACGGTGCTGGCGCTGCCCAGCATCACCGTGCTCTGGCTCGACAGCACTCCGCCGTTGCCGTGCGCGATGGCCGTCTCGCAGCCTTGCACTTGCCGAGCACCGCATTCGCCGCGCAACTGCCGCACGGCTTCCATCAGCACGAACAGGCCGTACATGCCCGGGTGGCAGTACGAGAGGCCGCCGCCATTCGTGTTGACCGGCAGCCTGCCTCCGGGCGCGATCGCGCCGTCCGCGACGAAGCGGCCGCCTTCGCCCTTCGGGCAGAAGCCCAGGTCCTCGAGGAACAGGCAGCGTGGTGATCGTGAAGGCGTCGTACACCATGACGACGTCGATGTCGCGCGGTTTCAGTCCGGCCATCGCGTAGGCCTGCGCGCCGGATGTGGCGGCGCCCGTCACGCGTCAGGTCCGGCATGCTGCTGATGTTCTGGTGGCTGATGATCTCGCCGCGTGCCCAGCACGAAGGCCGGCGGCTTGCGCAGCGTCTTCGCGCGCGCCGCCGAGGTCATCACGAGCGCGCCGCCGCCGTCGGTGACGAGGCAGCAATCACGCACCGTCAGGGGAGAGCTCACCATTCGCGAGCCGAGCACCTGCTCGACGCTGAGCGGCGTCTTCTCCCACGCGGCCGGATTGAGCAGCGCCCACTGGCGTGCCGCCACCGCGATCTGCGCGAGCTGCTCGCGCGTCGGTGCCGTACTGGTGCATGTGGCGCGAGGCGGCGAGCGCGTAGGCGGTCGCGGGCGTGACCGGCCGATACGGCGTCTCGTAGGGGTTGAGCTCGCGCGGCGCCGTGTTCTTGCGCCCGGCGCTGCGCTGCGTGCTGCCGTAGGCGATCACCGCGACCTCGCACAGGCCCGCCTCGATGGCCGCCTGCGCATGCGCCACGTGGGTCATGAACGACGAGCCGCCCATCATCGTGCAGTCCTGGTACCGCGGCGCGAGCCGCAGGTATTCGCACAGCGCCGTGGTCGGCATGCGGCTCTGGCCGGCGGCGGCGAACACGCCGTCGACGTCCGCGAGGCTGAGGCCGCAGTCCGCCAGCGCGCGTTGTACGCCCTGCGCCATCAGGTCGATGACGCTCATGCCCGCGGCGACTTCGCCGAGGTCCGATTCGGCCACGCCGACGATCGCGGCGCCGCCGCGCGTGAGGGTGGCCTTCATGCGTTCTCCACCGGATCGAAGACGGGGTAGGGGCCTTCGTCCCCATCCGCCGCCGGATGCACGCGCACCTTCACGCGCATGCCGATGCGGACTGTGCTCGGCGGGATGGATTCCACCGCGGCTCATGAGCCGGAAGCCTTCGTCCATGTCGACGAGGACCACGTTGTAGGCGGCCTCGCCTTTAGGTCGCGATCACCGTGGCGGCGTACACCGTGCCGAGGCCCCGGCTCGTGCACCCAGCGCAGCTCGCCGCTGTAACCCGCGGGCGCACACCACCCGCGGATAGAAGAGGGCGCGGCCCTGGTCGTCGACCTGGTAGGCGAGCTCGCCGCGCGACAGATGGGCACGGTACTGCTCCAGCGGAGAAACCGCGAGAGCGGAGGAGGATGTCGTTCATGGCTTGCTGGCGGGTCTGGCGATCAGCGCATCGACAGCGATGATCCGCTCGCCGGCGCAGATCAAGGGGTTGACGTCCAGCTCGGCGATGCGGCCGCGCTGGTCGTCCGCGAGACTCGGAGATTCGCGCGACCACGTTCTGCCAGCCGCTCGAGGTCCACCAGGCTCGGCGCCGCGGAATCCGTGCAGCGCGCGCTGGGCCTTGAGCTCGCCCAGCATCCTGCGCGCTTCGTCCACGCCGACGGGAGCGAGCCGCACGGCTGTGTCCTTGAGCAGCTCGACGAAGATCCCGCCCAGGCCCACGACGATCATGGGTCCGAACTGCGGGTCGACGCGCGCACCGACCATGATCTCGGTCCTCTGCGGCACCATCGGCTGGACCAGCACGCCGGTGATGCGCGGCGCCGGCGTGACGGCCTGCGCGTTGCGCATCACTTCGGCATACGCCGTGCGGACCTCGGCCTCCGACTTCAGGCCGAGCCGCAGCACGCCGGCCTCGGTCTTGTGGGGGATGTCGGGCGATTCGACCTTGAGCACGACGGGCAGGCCGACCTGCGCGGCGGCGCGTGCCGCCTCGTCCGCGCTGTGCGTCAGCAGCTCGCGCACCACCGGCACGCCGTAGGCGCGAGCACTTCCTTGCCTCTCGCGCTCGGTGAGGGTCGGGTTCGGCGATGCATCGATCAGCCGGGCGGCGGCAGCGCGCGCCTCCGGCGGCGAAACTCGCCCGGCGCGCCGCGCCTGCCGCGCGAGCCAGTCCGCGCGTGCGTGCCAGGCGGCGAGCGCCGCCATGCAGTGGTTCATCGAGCGGAAGGTGCCGACGTTCGGGTGCTGCTCGCCTCGATGGCGCCGGGGCCTTCGAGGTGCTGCGTCAACCAGACGTTGCACGCGATCTTGCCGTGCTGCGCGGCGGCCTTGCCCAGGATCCCGATGCGCGCGGTGGCCGGCGCGTAGGCATAGGTGTGCGGGACGACGAGGGCGCCGTACTGCGGGTCGGCCATCAGGGCCTCGAAGCAGTCGGCAGGCGGCTGCTGCGGCATCGACAGCACCTGCGCCGTCATGTCGCAGGGATTGCCGGGGCGCCGTATTCGGGGATCAGCCGCTCCAGCACCGCCATCGTCGCGGCGACGGGGTGCGGCAGCTCGACGCCGTGCTGTTCTGCCTTGTCCGCGAGCATGATGCAGCGCCGCCGGACACCGCCGCGACGGCCACGCCGCGCGCCTTCGGCGGCGGCGCCTGGCGAAGAAGGAGCAGGTGTCGAGCAGCGCCTCGACTTCATCGACGAGGATCGCGCCGGCCTGTTCGAAGGCGGCGCGGTAAGCGGCCTGCGAGCCGGCCACGGAGCCGGTGTGCGACACGGCGGCCTGGGCCCCGCGCTCGCTGGTGCCCAGCTTGTGCACGACCAGCGGCTTGCCGGCCTCGTTGCACAGCGCCGCGGCGGCGAGAAAGCGCGAGGGATCGGCCATGCCCTCGAACAGAGCAGGCGATCGCCTTGCAGGCCGGATCGGCCGCCAGGTAGGCGACGCCTGGTCGGCAACGTCGATGTCGCTCGCGTTGCCGCAGGTGAGCAGGTGGCTGAGCGCCGTTCCATGCTCCTGCGCCTGCGCCAGGGCGGCGCCGACGGCGCCCGACTGGCTCACCAGGCCGATGGCGCCGGGGCGCGGGGCGCCCTTGTACGACAGCGGTGCCGAAGGTGCCGATCACCGCCCAGGCCATAGTTCATGAAGCCGACGCAGTTGGGCCCCAGCAGGCGCATGCCGCGCGCCGCGCGCGATCTCCACCAGCCGCCGTTGCTGCGCGACGCGCTCGGGCAGCGCGGTCTCGCCGAAACCGGACGAGAAGAGCACCACCCGCCCACGCCGCGTCGGGCATTCGGCGACCACCGCCTCCACGGCATCGCGCGGGACCGCGATGAACACGCAGTCCGGTGTCTCGGGCAGCGCGGCGATCGACGGGTAACAAGGCTTGTCGCCGATGCGCTCGTACTTCGCGTTGACCATGTACACCGGGCCCGCGAAGCGGCCGGGCCCGCGCGATGTTTGCGTAGGTGATCGAGCCGAACGATGCAGGATTGGCCGAGACGCCGACCACGGCGATGCTGCGCGGCGCAAACGTGCGCGCCAGCTCGTCGGGCCGGTGCAGGGGCGGGAGGCGGGAAGTGTTCATTGGCGTCAGAACTTCTTGGCCAGGCCCAGCTCGGTGATCAGCGGCGCCCACTTGTCGTACTCCGCCTGGATGAAGCGGCCCAGGTCCTGCCGGCGTGCCGCCGCGGCGGCACCACGCCGAGCTGCGTGGCCGTGGCGGCGAACTCCTTGCTGGCGATGATCTCGTTGGACCGTCTTGTTCAGCTTGCGTCCACCGTGGCAGCCGGCGTGCCGGTCGGCGCCACCAGGCAGTACCAGGCGTAGGCGTCGAGGTTGTAGCCGGCTTCCTTGAACGTCGGCACTCTGGGGCATCTGCTCCAGGTGCTTGCTGTCGAAGACGCCGAGCACGCGCAGCTTTGCCGCTCTGCGTGTGCGGTAGCGCCAGCGTGATCGTGCCGACGTACACGTCCACGTCGCCGCTCAGCAGTCGCCTGGATCGCGAGCGGGTCGCCGGTGTAGGGGATCTGGCTGGTCTTGATGCCTGCCGCCTTGTCCAGCATCTCGCCGGCCAGGTTGCTGATGTTGCCGGCGCCGACGTGGGCGCGGTTCACCTTGCCCGGGTTCGCCTTGGCGTACGCGATGTATTCCTTCAGGTCCTTGAACGGGGCATTCGCGCGCGCGATGAGGATGCTGGGCTGGTAGCCGATGTGGGAGACCGGCGTGAACGCCTTGAACGGGTCGTACGGCATCTTCTCGAACAGCACCACGTTGTTGGCCAGCGTGCTGTTGGAGCCCATGAACAGCGTCAGGCCGTCGGGCTTGGCGCGGGCCACCGCGTCGGCGGCGATCATGCCCGAGGCGCCCGGCTTGTTGTCGACGATGGATTCTGGATGCCGTGCTTCGTCATCTCGGCCGCGATGGCGCGGACATAGCCGTCGGTGGCGCCGCCCGCGTTGAAGGGCACGACGATGCGCGTGACTTGCTGCGCGGACGCGGCTGACGGAGGCGAACAGGGCGGCGGCAGCGAGCAGGGGCCGCAGGAAGCGCTGGCAGGGCATCGGGTCTGTCTCCAGGAAATGAATTGTCGGACTACGTTCCATTGTGTGGAAGCGAGTCCATTATGCCAGCGGAAGAATCCATCATGCAAGTGCGGTTCCACTTGACGAACTCGGTTCCACGTTCGAGAATTACGCCCATTCTCCACCCCGACCCCGCCGAACCCCATGAGCACAGACAGCTGGGAGCTCTCCGAAGAGCTCCGCCAGATCCAGGACACCGTGGCCCGCTTCATGGCCGCGGAGGTCAAGCCCGCCGAGGACAAGCTGCCCACGATGCCTACGAACTGCCAGCCGACGTGCTGGAGACGGCTGCAGAACAAGGCCCGCGAGATCGGGCTCTGGTGCGTGCGCTCGCCGGTCGAATACGGCGGCGCGGGTCTCAGCCTGCTGGGCCAGGCGGTCGTGGCCGAAGAGGCGGCCAAATGCCGCATGGGCGCCTACGTGCCGGCGTGCGGCGCGTTCGGCGCCGATCCGCCGAACGCGATCTGGCTGGGAACGAAGGACCAGATCGAGCGCTATGGCGTGCCCGGAATCCAGCAGGGCAAGAAGATCTACTTCGCGATCAGCGAGGCTTCCGGCGGCGCCGACCCGGCCGCTCGATCCGCGCGCGCGCCGTGCGCAAGGGCGACAAGTACATCCTGAACGGCAGCAAGATGTGGATCACCGGCGCCGAAGGGCGCCGACTGGGGCATCGTCTTCGCGCGCACCGGCGAGCAGGGCGACCGCGGCGGCATCACGGCCTTCATCGTCGAAGCGCAATCCCGAAGGCATGAGCCTGAAGCCGATCCGGTGATCCGCTCCTACGCGCCCTACGAGATCACGTTCAAGGACGTGGAGGTCCCGGTCGAGGACCGCCTGGGCGAGGAAGGGCCAGGGCTTCGCGATCTGCGAGAAGTGGCTCATCGAGGGCCGCATTCCCTACGCCGCCGGCACGATCGGCGTGGCGCAGGCCGCGCTGCAGATCGCGATCGAGTGGGCCAGGAGCGCGAGACCTTCCGCTCCAAGCTGGCGGACAAGCAGGCCATCCAGTGGATGGTCGCCGACAGCGAGATGGAACTGCGCGCCGCGCGGCTGCTGACCTGGCAGGCGGCCTGGATCGCCGACCTCGGCCGCGGCGACCTGAAGATCGCCTCGTCGATCGCCAAGGTCAGCGGCCACGGAGACCGCGGGCCGCGTGGTGGACCGCGCGATCCAGATCCTGGGCGGCTGGGCGTCTCGCAGGAGCTGCCGCTGGAGCGCTGGTACCGGGAACTGCGGATCAAGCGCATCGGCGAAGGCCCGTCCGAGGTGCATCGCATGGTGCTGGCCCGACACCTGCTGGGTTCGAGCCGCTGAAAAGGGAAGCTCCATGTCCATCGACCTCGACGTGCTGGACGACGGCATCGCCGTCATCACGATCAACCGCCCCGACAAGCGCAACGCGCTCGACGCCGAGCACTACCAGGCGCTCTCCGAGGCCTGGACGCGCGTGCGCGACGACGACGCGATCCGGGTGGCGATCATCACCGGCGCGGGCGACAAGGTGTTCAGCGCCGGTGCCGACCTGAAGTCCTGGATCGGGCGCCAAGGCGCCCATGTCGGAGCTGTGGCAGACCCAGAAGGGCATGCTGCTCAATCGCGGCCTCGAGGTCTGGAAGCCGGTGATCGCCGCCATCAACGGCCACTGCCTGGCCGGCGGCATGACGCTGATGCTGGCCACCGACCTGCGCGTGACGGCCGACCATGCGACCTTCGCGCTCAGCGAGAGTCAAGCGCGGCATCATTCCGGCCAACGGCGGCACGCAGCGGCTGCCGGCGCAGCTGCCGCATGCCATCGCCATGGAGATGCTGCTGATCGGCGACGCGATCGACGCGCAGACCGCCGCACGCTGGGGCTCGTCAACCGCGTGGTGCCGGCGGACCGAGGTGATGGAGACGGCGCTCGCGCTCGCCCGCCGCATCGCGGCCAACGCGCCGCTGGCCGTGCAGGCGATCAAGGAGCTCGCGCTGCGCAGCCAGTCGGACGGCTTGGCCGCCGGCCTGCGCTTCGAGCAGTTCGTGCAGAAGATCGCTGCAGTCGCACCGAAGACGCTGCCGAAGGTCGCCAGGCTTTCGCCGACGAAGCGCCCGCCGCGCTTCAAGGGAAACTGAGATGAGCCTCAGCGGACGATACGTGATCGGCGGCATCGGCCACACCGCGTTCGGCAAGCTGCCGGGCCGCGATACCGTGTCGATGAACGTGGAGGCCTGCCGCAACGCGCTGGCCGACGCGGGCATCGACAAGTCGGTCGTGGACGCCGTCTTCGTCAAGGTGCCGAGCTCCGCGCACCGAGTTCATGTACGGCCAGAAGTTGGCCGAGGCGCTGGGCATCGCACCCCGCATGGGCGGTGCCTGGGACCAGGGCGGCGCGGCCAACATCACCCTGCTGTCGTTTGCCATCATGGCCATCGAGGCTGGCCAGTGCGACGTGGCGCTGGTCTGCTACGCCGACAACCCGCGCACCGGCAATCGTGCGCACTTACGGCCGCCCGCGCGGCGACGACGCCGCCTACGGCTGGTTCTCCACCGCTGCCGGCTACGCGATGATCCACCGCCGCCACGCGATCGAGTACGGCACGCCGCCCGGAGGATTTCGCTGCGGTCGCGATCGCCAGCCGCAAGCACGGTGCGGCCAACCCGCAGGCCCAGCTGCGCGCACCGCATCGACCTGAGAAGTACCTGGCCTCGCCGTGGGTCGTCGGACCCGCTGCGCAGGACGACTGCGCGCTGGTCTCCGACGGCGGCGCCGCGCTGGTCGTGATGAGCGCCAAGCGCGCCCGCGAGCTGGGCGTGCCGCAACCGGTGCCGGTACTCGGCTTCGGCCACGGCCAGACCTCCTTCGAGCTGCCGCAGCGGGCGACGCTGACCTCGACCGAAGCGGCGCGCGCCGGCACACGGCGTTCGCGATGGCGGGCCTGCAACCGAAGGACATCGACGTCGCGCAGCTCTACGACTGCTTCACGATCACGGTGCTGATGACGCTGGAGGACTACGGCTTCTGCCGCAAGGGCGAGGCAGGTGCCTTCGTCGCCGACGGCGCCATCGAAGTCGGCGGGCGCCTGCCGGTCAACACGAGCGGGGGCCTCCTGTCCGAAACCGGCATGCCGGGTCTGCAGCTCGTGATGGAAGGCGTGCGCCAGATGCGCGGCACCGCCACGCTGCAGGTGGCCGGTGCCAAAACCTGCCTCGTGAGCAACCAGGGCGGGACCATGCACACCCACGCCACGCTTGATCCTCGGCCACTGACATGGACCTGCCCAAGCCCGAACCCACCGAGCTGAGCCGCCCCTTCTGGGATGCGCTCCGCGACGGCCACCTCGTGTTCCAGCGCTGCGGCTGCGGCCATGCCTTCCTGCCGGCGCGCCGCCACTGTCCGGCCTGCCTGCGGCCCGACCCGCGGTGGGAGCGCGCGAGCGGCAAAGGCCGCCTGGTGAGCTGGGTCGTGTACCACACCGCCTACCACCCGGCGTTCGAGAGCCGCCTGCCCTACAACGTGGCGCTGGTGGAGCTCGCCGAAGGGCCGCGCCTGCTGACCAACATCGTCGACCCGAGCGAGGCCCTCGTGGCCGACGCGCCGGTCGAACTCAAGATCGAATGGGAAGGCGACGCCGCCCTGGCGCGGTTCCGCCTGTCCGCAGCTTCCTGATCCCCTCATCACCTGCCGAACCATGATGCGCGAAGCCGTCTTCGTTTCCACCGCCCGCACGCCGCTCACCAAGGCGCACCGTGGCGAATTCAACATCACGCCGGGACCGACGCTCGCCGCGTTTGCCGTCCGCGCCGCGGTGGAGCGCGCCGGTATCGATCCGGGCCTCATCGAGGACCTGGTCCTCGGCTGCGGCAATCCGGAGGGCCGCCAGGCGCGCAACATCGGTCGCCAGGCCGCCATCCGCGCCGGGCTGCCGATCACGGTGGCGGGCAGCACGGTCAGCCGCTTCTGCGCCTCGGGCCTGCAAGCGATCGCGGACGCGGCCGGTCGCATCGTGATGGACGGCGATGCGGCCATCGTCGCCGGCGGCGTGGAGAGCATCTCGGGCCTGAAGGCGCCGGCGCCCGGACTCGAGGGCGGCAGCGATCCGTGGATCGTCGAGCACAAGCCTGCCCTCTACATGGCCATGATCGACACCGCGGACATCGTGGCGCAGCGCTATGGCGTCAGCCGCGAAGCCCAGGATCGCTTCTCGGCTCAAAGCCAGCAGCGCACCGAAGCCGCACAGGAGGCCGGTCGCTACCGCGAGGAGATCGTCGCCGTGACGACCACGATGGCCGTCGCCGACAAGTCCACCGGCGCCGTCAGCGAGCGCGAGGTGACCGTCGACCGCGACACCTGCAACCGCCCGGGCACCACCTACGAAGCGCTCGCCAAGCTGGAGGCGGTGAAAGGTCCCGGCAAGTTCGTCACGGCGGGCAACGCCTCGCAGCTGTCCGACGGCGCCTCCGCCTGCGGTGATGATGGAGGCGCGCGCCGCCGAGCGCGCCGGCGTCCAGGCGCTGGGCGCATTCCGCGGCTTCGCGGTCGCGGGCTGCGAGCCCGATGAGATGGGCATCGGCCCGGTCTTCGCCGTTCCCAAGCTGCTCCAGCGCCACGGGCTCAAGGTGGAAGACATCGGCCTGTGGGAGCTGAACGAGGCGTTCGCCTCGCAGGCGATCTATTGCCGGGACAGGCTTGGCATTCCGGATGAACTGCTCAACGTCGACGGCGGCTCGATCGCCATCGGCCATCCCTTCGGCATGACCGGCGCGCGCCTCGGCAGGGCACGTGCTGCTCGAGGGCCGGCGCCGGCGCGTGAAGTACGCGGTGGTCACGATGTGCATTGCCGGTGGCATGGGTGCCGCCGGCCTGTTCGAAGTCTTCTGAGGCATCCCCGATCAATGTGCGGGTGCCCGTGAAGCGGGTGATCGGCTCAACCTGAAAGTCCGCGTCAAGTCAGCGCGGCGGGAAGCTCCGTAGTCATCTGATTCCGCTTGACGAACTACGTTCCAATAGACAGAATTCACGCCATAGCGTCAACAACTCGCCAGGAGACGTCCGAATGAATCCGAAACCGCTGTCTGCGTCCGCCATGTCTTGCTCCCATCGCCGCGGCATTTGCCCTGCGTTGCCGTTCCCGCGCAGGCGCAGATCTCCGACAACGTGGTGAGGGTCGGGGTCATGGCCGACATGACCGGCCCGTACTCCGGCAACGGCGGGCCGGGCTCGGTGATCGCGGCACGCATGGCCCGTCGAGGACTTCCTGGGCGGGAAGGTGAACGGCGTGCCGATCGAGGTGGTCGTGGCCGACGACCAGAACAAGCCCGACGTCGGGCTGAACCTGGCGCGCAAGTGGATCGAGAGCGACAAGGTCGACGCGATCATCGGCGGCTCCGCCTCCTCGATCGCCTTGGGCATTCGGACCCTGATGAAAGAAAAGCAGAAGCCCTACTTGCTGGCCGGCACGCTCACCTCGACCTGACCGGCAAGGTCCTGCTCTCCGATGTCAATCCAGTTCCTGGCCGACACCTACGCGGAGCCGAAGGCCATGGTGCACACGCTGCTGGAGCAGGGCGTCAAGACCTTCTTCTTCGTCACGGTGGACTACGCCGTTCGGCCAGGCGATGCAGGCGGAGGCGACGCGCTTCATCGAGGCCGGCGGTGGCAAAGTTGTCGGCTCGGTCAAGCACCCGCTTGGCGCCGCGGATTTCTCGTCGTACCTGGTGCAGGCGCAGAGCAGCAACGCCAAGGCGATCGTGGTGATCAACGCCGGGCTCGACACGTCCAACGCGCTCAAGCAGGCGTCCGAGTTCCGCATCACGCGCGGCGGGCAGATCCTCACCTCGCCGGGCATGACCATCAACAGCGTGACCGCGATGGGGCTCGACGTCGCCCAGGGCCTGCAGTTCACCGTCCCGTTCTACTGGGACCGCGACGCCGACAGCCGCGCGTGGGCGAAGCGCTACATGGAAGAAGTCGAACGGCGTCGTGCCGACGCTGGATCCACGGCGGCGCACTACAGCGCGATGACGCACTACCTGAAGGCGGTCAAGGAGGCCGGCACTGACGCTGGTCCGGCGGTGATGGCCAAGATGAGGGCCACGCCGGTCAACGACTTCCAGATGAAGAACGTGACCATCCGCGAGGACGGTCAGGCTGATGCGGCCCAACTATGCGGTCACCGTGGAAGAGCCCGGCCGAATCGAAGGGCAAGTTCGACTACTACAAGGTCGGTGCGGCGATCCCACCGGAGCAGGCCTACCGGCCGCTCTCGGAGGGAGGCTGTCCTCTTCGTCAAGGCCGGGAAGTAGGGCGGGTCGGGGCATGGGCCAGGAGGACTACATCCTCCGAGACGGAGGGGCTGACCAAGTCCTTCCAGGGGTTCATGGCGGTCAAGAACGTGACCCTGCGCGTGCGGCGCCATTCCATCCATGCCCTGATCGGGCCGAACGGCGCCGGCAAGACCACCTGCTTCAACCTGCTCACCACCTTCCTGCCGGCCGACGAGCGGCCGCGTGATCCGTTCAACGGGCGCGACATCACGCGTAGCGACCCGGCCGCGGTGGCGCGCATGCGGCCTGGTGCGCTCGTTCCAGATCTCGGCGGTGTTCGGCCACATGAGCGTGCTGGAGAACGTGCGCGTGGCGCTGCAGCGCAAGACCGGCGGACACCATTCGCTTCTGGCGCAGCGACCGCAGTGCTGCGGTCGCCTGGACGCACGAGGCGACGAGCTGCTGGCGGACGGGTCGGGCCTCGAGCCCTGGCGCTGAGCCACGCCGCCGGCGAGCTGTCGTACGGCCGCAAGCGCGCGCTCGAGCTGGCCACCACCATCGCGCTGGAGCCCGCGCATGATCCTGCTCGACGAGCCGATGGCCGGCCTGGGCCACGAGGACATCGGGCCGGTGATGCGCGCTGATCGCGCGAGGTGGCGCAAGGCCGCACGGTGCTGATGGTGGAGCACAACATGAAGCGTGGTCGCCGAGCTGTGCGACCGCATCACCGTGCTGCAGGCCGGCGAGGTGCTGGCCGAGGGCACCGTACGACCAGGTGTCGCGCGACCGCGCGTGATCGAAGCCTACGTCGGAGGCGGCCATGCCTGACGCCACGCGCGCTGCTGTGCAGTCGCGAGGCCTGCCGCCTGGTACGGCGAGACGCAGGCGCTGCACGACATCGACCTCGAGGTGCACGCGCGGCGAGATCGTCTGCCTGCTCGGCCGCAACGGCGCCGGCAAGACGACCACGCTGCGCGCCATCGTGGGCCTGCTCGAGCAGCGCGCAGCGGCGACATCGCGCATCGACGGCCGGCTCGACCAGGGCCTGCCGCCGGAGGCGATCGCCCGCCTCGGCGTGGCCTACTGCCCCGAGGAGCGCGGCATCTTCGCCAGCCTGCACGGCGCAGGAGAACCTGCTGCTGCCGCCGGTGCTGATGCCCGGCGGCATGATCGGTGGACGAGATCTACGCGCTGTTCCCGAACCTGAAGGCGCGCCGCAACAGCCCGGGCACCAAGCTGTCGGGCGGCGAGCAGCAGATGCTCGCCATCGGCCGCATCCTGCGCACCGGCGCACAGCTGCTGCTGCTCGACGAGCCGACCGAGGGCCTGGCGCCGGTGATCGTCGAGAAGATCGGCGAGACCGTCCGGCATGCTGCGCGAGCGCGGCTTCACCGTGCTGATGGTGGAGCAGAACTTCCGCTTCGCCTCGCGCCTGGCCGACCGCTTCTACGTGATCGAGGAAGGCCAGCGTCGTCGACCAGTTCGCGCGCGAGCGCATCGCCGGCAACCGCGAGCGCATCGAGGCGCTGCTGGGCATCTGACCGACTGCGCACGAGGCATCGTCATGTTCGACATCCCGCTCGCGCGCCTTCCTCGGCCAGCGTCGATCATCGGCCTGATCAACGGCGCGTTCTACGCGCTGATGAGCCTCGGGCCTGGCGATCATCTTCGGCCTGCTGCACGTGGTGAACTTCGCGCACGGCGCGCAGTACATGCTGGGCGCCTTCGTCGCCTGGGGGCTGCTCGAATACCTCGGCCTCGGCTACTGGTGCGGCGCTGCTGTCATGGCGCCACTGGTCGTGGTCGGCTTCGATCGGCATCGTGCTGGAGCGCCTCGATGCTGCGCCGCCTGTACCGCGTGGACCATGTGTACGCGCTGCTGCTCACGCTCGGCATCTCGCTGATCATGCGAAGGCGCCTTCCGGCTGAAGTTCGGCGCTCAGCGGCACAGCCCTATCCCAACCCGATCGCCGGCGGTCTCGACATCTCGACGTCGCGTTCTTTCCGTGGTATCGCCTGTTCGTCGATCGCGGCGTCGCGATGGCCGTCTGCATGGTCACCTGGTGCGTCCATCGAGCGCACCAAGCTCGGCTCCTACCTGCGCGCCGCGAACGAGAACGCGCCGCTGGTGCGCACCTTCGGCATCAACGTGCCGCGCATGCTGATGCTCACCTACGGGTTGGGCGTCGGCGCTGGCCGGCTTCGAGCGGCGTGATGGCCGCGCCGATCTACCAGGTCAGCCCGCTGATGGGCATCGAACCTCATGATCGTCGTGTTCGCGGTGGTGGTGATCGGCGGCATGGGCTCGATCATCGGCTCGATCGTCGCCGGCTTCGGCGCTCGGCCTGATCGAGGGCCTGACCAAGGTGTTCTATCCGGACGGCGCCGGCATCGTGATCTTCGTCGTGATGATCGTCGTCCTCGCCGTCAAGCCCACACAGGCTCGTTCGGCTCGCATCGAGATCGAGAAGGACGCAGGCGGTGATCGATCGCTCTTCGCCTCACGTCCGTCGGCCCTCGGCGCCGGCATGCGTGCTGCTGCTGGTCGCGCCGGCGGTGGTCTATCCCGTCGTTCCTGATGAAGCTGCTGTGCTCTGCGCTGCTGGCCGCGTCGCTCAACCTGCTGCTCGGCTATGTCGGGCCTGCTGTCGTTCGGCCACGCGCATGTTCTTCGGCGCGGCCGCCTACGTCTGCGCGCCACGTCGTCAAGGTGTGGGGCTGGGACGTGCGCTCGGCCTGCTGGCGGGCGTCGGCAGTGGCGGCGGCGCTCGGCTGCGCTCACCGGGCTGCTGGCGATCCGGCGCCTGGGCATCGCACTTCTCGATGATCACGCTGGCGTTCGCGCAGCTGGTGTACTTCGTCGCGCTGCGCGCACCGTTCACCGGCGGCGAGGACGGCATGCAGGACGTGCCACGCGGCCGCTGCTCGGCGTGCGTCGATATCGAACGACAACCTGGCCCTGTACTACGTCGTGCTGGCGATCGCGGTGTTCGCGTTCTGGCTCGATCTTCCGGATCGTCCACTCGCCGCTCGGCCAGGTGCTCAAGGCGATCCGCGACAACGAGCGGCGCGCGCATTTCGCTCGGCTACCGGGTGGCACCGCTCAAGCTGCTCGCGTTCGTCCGTTGTCGGCCGCGCTGGCGGGCCTCGCCGGCGCAACCAAGGTCATCGTGTTCCAGATCGCCACGCTCACCGGACGTGCGGCTTCGGCGATTTCCGGCGAGGCGTGCTGATGGCGATCCTGGGCGGCATCCAGACGCATGGCTGGGCCCGGCTGGTCGGCGCGCTGCGCTGCTGGTCACGCATCCAGAACTATCTGGCGGGCCTCGCCGAGTGGGTGCTGATCCTGCAGGGCGTCGTCTTCGTGGTGGTGGTGCTGCTGTTCCGGCGCGGCATCGCTGGGCGAGTTCATCGACTGGCGCGACCAAGCGCAGGTTGCGCGCCGGGCAGGCCGAGCGCGCGCGCCCGCGCGAGGCCGGGACTGCCGCGGCCGCTGAGCGCCGGTGAGGACTGGGCGAGGGCAGGCAAGCAGAAGAGGCGCGCTGGCGGCTGCCCAGCGGTTCATGCGAGAACGTCTTCCGCCGCGTCCCAGACGATCTCGTGGCAGAGGCGGCAGCGGATCGAGCTTCACGCACGCTTGACCTTGTGCATCACCTCATCCGCGCCCGCGGCAGGGGTGCCCTGGCAGCCGCACTTCGTGATCAACGTGCCGAGCGTCGCATGCGGCGTACGTCTGATCGCGCACCTCCGCTCGTGCAGCCCTCAGTCGCGCAAGAAGGCGAGCAGGCGGCCGACCGGCGCGTCCGCGCCGCGTCGGCGCGCAGCGCCGGCTTGAACACCTTGCCCGACGGCCGTGAGCGGAATGCTGTCGACGAAGTAGAGCTGCGTCGGCACCGCCGCGCGCTCCGGGCGTGCGCCCGCGCACCGACTGAAGCAGCTCGGCCGGCTTCGCGCCTTGGCGCCGGGCTTGAGCTGCGACGATAGGCGACCGGCAGTTCGCCGGCGTAGGCGTCGGGCTCGCCGACCAGGGCGGCCACTGCCGACCGCGGGATGCTCGTACAGCACTTCCTCGATCGCCGAGCGGATCGATGTTGTGGCCGCCGCGGATGATCAGGTCCTTGGCCCGGCCGGTGATCCACAGGTAGCCGTTCGCGTCGATGCGGCCGAGGTCGCCGCTGTTGACCCAGCCCGGCTCGACGAAGCGGCGCGTCGGGCGCGCCGGTGACGTAGCCGCAGAACACGCCCGGGCCGTGCCATCGTCGACCACGCCGATCTTGTCCGGCGGCGCAGTCGCGCGACCGCCTTGCCCGCGTCGTCGACCTCGACGCACGCGCACCCGGCTGTAGGGCAGCGCATGCCCGACCGGAGCCGAGGTACACCGGCCGGTCCGGGTAGCGAGATCGTGTGGCAGCTCGAGGCCTCGGTCATGCCGTAGGTCTCGAGCGACCGCGCAGGCCGAAGCGATGCTTGTAGGCATCGCGCGACCGGCACCGGGATCGCCGAGCCGCCGCCGCTGACGCGTGCGAATGCTCGAGACGTCGGCGCCTTCCATCGGGCACGTTCAGCACGGCTCCAGCACGGTCGGCACCGCTGCCAAGCACCTGCGGCCTGTAGCGCTCCACCAGCTTCCAGACGTTGGGCATCGCGTTCTTGTTGCGCCAGCCCGCGGGCGAGAGGACGCACCAGCGTGCCGCCGGCGCGACAGCTGCTGCAGGCCGTGGGTGAGCGCGCCGCCGACGTGGAACAGCGGCAGCGCCATCAGCAGCGTCGAAGCCGGGCGCGCGTGCGGAACATCAGCGCCATGCCCCAGGCCTGGTACACCTGGTTGCCGTGGGTGAGCGGCACGAGCTGCGGCAGCCCGGTGGTGCCGCCGGTGTGGTAGTAGGACGCGACCTCGTCAGGACTCGATCCGCCGGCCGCTCACGCAGCCGGTCGGCGGGCTGCGCGTCGACCGCGCGCGTCGAAGGTCGAGCGTGCCTTCAGGCTGCAGGCCCGCAGGGCTCGACGACGAGGATCGCCTTCAGGTCCGGCAGCTCGTCGCGGATGCGCGCGCACCTTCTGCCAGATGTCGAAACCCTCGGCCGGGCCCGAGCGTGATCAGCACCTTGGTCCTTGCGCGGCGCGCGAGGATGTGGGCGATCTGCGGCGGCCTCGAGGAACGAGTTCACGGGATTTGGCGATGCCGGCGGCCTGGGCCCCGTACAGCGCATAGAAGGCTTGCGGGATGAGCGGCAGCAGCAGGCTGACGACGTCGCGCGGGCTGCACGCCCAGCGCGTGCAGCGCGTTCGCCACCTGGGTCACGCGCGCGAAGAAGCCCGCGTGCGATAGGCGCACCGGGTCGTCCTCGAGTGCTCGCGCTGGGCCTTGGCAGGAACAGGATCGCCGGCGCCTTCGGCTCACGCGCAGCACCGCAGCGCAGCGCCTCGTACGCCGTGCCGCGCGCTGCGATGCGCTCCTCGAAGGGCACGGACTCGAAGGCGCTGCAGCTCGTCATCCGATCAGCGAGGCTCGAGCACAGGCGTCACCCCGATGGTTCGATCGAGC
>ERZ1370068.108-contig-10094_pt1 | contig 42958 bp, 48 predicted proteins | sample MGYA00561227_ERZ1370068 | MGnify/ENA primary metagenome ERZ1370068 (study PRJEB38410, sample SAMEA6850437) | metagenome | study: Metagenomic assessment of the ecological functions of the soil: analysis of the soil microbiota associated with the... | reverse complement strand
TTGTACTTCGTTCCGGTTACGTATTGCTACGGACGAAGCCAGCGGGCGCGTCGCACTCGGGTCGGGCGCTGGCGGCAGCTCCGGCAGGTCGGGCGGAGTCTGGCGGCTCAGGATCGGTCGAGGCTCGGGCTCAAGGGGCTCGCACCTGGCGGCGGCGACCCGTCCTCGCAAAGAATCCACGCGCGCCCTCGGCGGTCGACCGGAGGAACGGAAACACGCCGGCATTAGTACCCCGATGCGCGATCCGCGATCAGCATGCGCTGGCTGCGGCGGCGGGCACCTGATTTCGCGGATGGAACGTAAGAGATGCTGTTCACGACGGACTCCTCCTCTGGCCGTTCGGCGTGACGTCTTCTGTACGTCAGCGTCAATTTAGCTACACTTCATGGGTAGCGGTGCGCGACCTCGAAATGACGTCGGCGCGGCGGGAGGATGATTACGAACGCTCACGAACTCACTCACTGCGGACAGGTGGCGTGAACTACCGCTGTCCGGTCGTGTCGCCCGAAATGCCGCCGCGGACGTCGCCATCATCCGAACGGCCTGATCCGCCCGTCCGCGCACGCTGGGGGCGAGGCTCCCCGCTCTGATGCGCAAGTCCTGGCTGGCGGTCGTGTGCCGCGGCGGCAGGCCGGCCCCGAGCGCCCCGCCTCGCCGCGGAAGCGAGGGGAACCAGCGGCGCGAGGTCGCCGCGTTGCGCTCGCCAGAGCGCGGTCGAGGATCGCCTGCTGTCGAGCCACCAGCCTGCCGAAGCGCAGAGCGTCCGGAGCGAGGACCAGGGCGCGAAGTTGCCGGCGAGGCTCTCGGCCAGGATCCAACCCAGCAGCGTGACTGGCGGGATCATGTCCTGGGGACGAGACCTGTCGATCCATCATCGGCGGAACAGGCGTTTCCTCACTGGCTCGACTGTTCTGACTCGCGTCCTGAACACCATGCGGGTAAACGGATTGTTGTAGTGCTCGGAGCCCATCTCTCCGGCGAAGTGATACAGGCCGAGCGAGATCCGCGTCGCGGCGCCGCCGGTAGAGCATCATGGCCTGTTCGCTTCCGTCGATGATCGCTTCCGGAGAGCGCGACGGCATCGCGCGCAGCGTCGGTGATGCCAAGGCCCGGGGTCGGGTCGATATGCAGGCCCGCGTCTCCGACCAACGCCCAGCCCGGGCCCACTCCCTGTTTCATGAAGAAATGCAGGGAGAGGAGTCCCATGGGTTTGCAGACCATCCGGGTTCCTTCCAGCAGCGGCGCGGTCAGCGTTCCCGGCCCAGGTGCGCCCACAGCGCGGCTTCAGGGTCGCGGCGCCACCCTTCGACCAGCTTCCTGGGCCCGCCACCGGCCATCAACAGCAGGCCGGAATCGGTTTGAAATACTGCGCGCAGTTTCCCGTCGCTTCGATACGTGGATGCAGGCGCCCCACCGGTATCGGCGGGTCGTTGGCGAACACCGGTGTTTGTTCGACGTAGCTCCAGTACATGCCGTTCGGCGTCTGCGATTCGAGATAGGCTGGAGCTCCGACCATGTTGGCGATGGTGGAGTTGCGTCCGTCGGCACCGACGACAAGCGGGCGCATGCAGCTCCGAATTCTCTCGTCGCATCCCTTCACGCGGACGCCGGTCACCCGGTCGCCGGCCGTGAAGCAGGCCGATGACCCGCGTCTTCTCACGCGCATCGACGCCGGCCGCGAGGGCCGACGCTTCTGCAGCGCCGGGTCGAGCTTCGAGCGCCGCGGTGACCGCGAATCCAGCTCGCTTCCGTCGAGGTCCGATCTGCATGTAGCTATCGTCGACCTGGAACCGAAACGCGCTGTTGCGCGGCGCGAGGTCGCGCACGACGTCGCCCAGGCCTAGTCGGTCGAACATCTTCATGCCATAGGGCTGGATCGCGTGGGTCGACATCGGCTGGTCCGTGAAGAAGGGATCCTTGTCGACAACCACCACCTTCACCACCCGCCCGGTGCAGGGCATGGGCCAGCGGGGCGCCGGCGCAGCGAAAGCCCACGATGATGACGTCTGGCATCCATCGTCAGCGAACGTCAAGCGATCATGCTCCACCCTCGACGCCAAGGTCACGGTGTGCTCAAACGACACGGACGGATGGCTCGTTCAGCCCGCCCGGCGCCCGGTTGGCGGCATGGCGCTTCAGCCGCCCGCGAGCAGCGCGCGTGTGTGACAGACGTCATCAGCTCCTCGTCCGTCAGGACGACCACCGTGACGCGGCTCCAGCCATCGTGATGCACGCAGCCGCCAGCGGCATTAGCGCGCAGGATCGACCTCGGCCGCCTAAACCACGCGGCAGCGCGGCAGTATCTTTTCCAGCCATGCTCGCCGATCCCGGCGGTGAACACGATAACGCTCAGGCCGCGACGCGCCACGAGCAGCCAACTCGACGCGTCCTGACGGCGCGAAGAGGTCCACCGCCTCCCGGGCAGGCGGAGCGGACGAACCGAGCGGCTTGCGCGCGCATGTCGCTCGACAGGCCCGACACGCCCAGGCAGCCCGACTGGCCTTCGATAAGCAGGAGCCGCTCGATCGCGCGCGCGTCCATCTCCGTGCTGGTCGAGGAGCCAGGTAGCAGGATCGCACCGGGATCCAGCGAGCCCGATCGGCGGCATTGCCCATCACCAGGCCCGTCGAGCAGCCGTGAACCCCGTCGTGCTGGCCACGCTGCACTGCCCGCCGCGAGTGCGCGCATGCTGGCAGCCGTTGCCGAGGTGCAGCGCGATCGGTACGGCCCGCGGCCGCGCCGCCGCGCGATCGCCGCTGCACGCGGCAGCGCCGAGGCCACGTGCTCGTAGGAGAGGCCGTGGAACCCGTAGCGCCGCACGCCCGCCTCCGTCAGCGCCTCGCGGCAGCGCGAACGCCTGCGCGCGCACCGGCTGGAGTGCGGTGGTGGAACGCCGTGTCGAGCAGGCGACCTGCGGCAGCGCCAGGCGCGCTCGCCGCGAGCGCCTTCACCGGCAGCAGGTTCGCCGGCTGGTGGAGGGGCGCTAGCGGAACGAGCGCTTCCAGCTTCGCCGTGACCTCGGGGGTGATGCGTGACCGGCGCAGGCAAACTCGGCGCCGCCGTGCACGATCCGATGAGCCGACCGCCACCACCGACCGGCCGCCCGCGCTCCCGAGCCACGAGCAGGAACTCGAGCGCCCCGCGTGACCGATCCCTCTCCAGCTGCGCCTGGCCCACGACGGCTCCGCGCCGGCGTCAGTCGCCGCGAACCGCGGGCGGCCGTTCAGCTCCTCGACGGCACCGGCCACGGCACGACGCGAGGTCATCGCCGTCGAGGAGGAAGACCTCGAACTTCAGGCTGGACGAGCCCGCGTTCACGACGGGGATCGCGTCGGCCGCATGCATCCGCCTCAGGTACCGCCAGGTCGCCTCGCGTCCCCGACGTGAATCGTCGAACGGCTTGGTGCTCCAGGTCGCCAGACCCCTGCGTCGGGCGCCCTGCTGTAGTACGCCACGCGCGCGTCGCGGAAGTGGGTCGGCACTCGCCTGACGGCCGGCCGCGCGCCACAAGAAGACATGATCGGCCGTCGATCCCGGCTGGTGGCCGCCGCAGCCGTTGCCGCCCTGCTCGCCGCGCGGGCGGCTGCGATGGAGATCGAGACGCCGCCGCCTGCCGACGCCGAGCGCTCGCAACCATCGATCGACGACGCGCCCCCTGCGGCCTTCGAGCACTCCGCGAGCCATCCTTCGACCGTCTCCTCTCGGTCCTCGAGCGCTCCGGCCATCGATCGATGATGCCCCCTGCCGGCCGAGACTTCGCAGCGAAACATCCCGCGGCCGTCGATCGATGATGCCCCGCCCGCGGACACCGAGCCCTCCTCGGCTCGACCCGATGTACTGATCGCGGCTCAGCGCACGACGACGCCGAGCACGTCCCAGCATGCCCCCAGGGTAGTGGTAGTCCACCTTCCCCCGCCGGGCTCTTCTCGTCCGAGTACTTCCGGTTGTCGCGCGTCGGATCCGGTATCCAGGCGCCGTGGTCGTGATCGACCAGGTGTGCCACGCGCGTAGCTCCAGATCCGCTCGTACCAGTCCCAGTAGGTCTGGTCGCCGGTGCGCACCGCGAGCGACGCGGCGGCAGCGAGCGACTCGGCCTGCACCCAGAAGTACTTGTCGTCGTCGCACCACGACCCATCGGGGGCGAATCCGTAGACGAGGCCGCCATGCTCGCTGTCCCAGGCCCGTTCCGGGCGCCAGTGTCGAACAGGCTGACCGCGCGCCGCAGCAGCCAGTCTGCCGGCCGCTGCCGCTCGAGGACGAGGAGCAGCTTCGCCCACTCCGTCAGGTGACCGGGCTGGTGTCCCCAGGGGCCGGAAGATGTTCGTGCGGTCGTGACGGTTGCTAGTCCCAGTCCACGGACCAGTCGGCCCTGGTAGTGCTCCCACGGCAGCGTCGCCGGCCAGCGCCGCCTGGCGCACGTGTGACGTTGCCCGCGCCAGCACCTCGGCGCGGTCGAGGTGCCGCGGATCGTGCGTCGCCTCCCATGCCGCCAGCATCGCCTCGCAGGCGTGCATGTTGGCGTTCTGCCCGCGATAGGGCGACAGCACCGTCCAGTCCGCGGCTGCGCCTCGTCGGCGTACAGCCCGGCGGCTGGCTCCCAGAAGTGACGCTCCATGAGCGCGCAGGTCGCGTCCAGATCGGCGCGTGCCCCGTCGATGCCGGCGAGCACCGCGTGCGCGTATGCCAGCACCGTGAAGCGCAGAGCCCGTAGCAGTGGTTGGTCGCGTCGAGCGGCGTCGGCCGAGCCCGCGTCCCAGCGCACCAGCCAGCGGTAGCCACCATGCTGGCCGGATCGTGATGCGCGCTGGCGCAGGAACTCAGGCCATGCAGCAGCCGCCTCGCGCCAGCGCGCGCTCCCCGTCTCCCGCCAGGCGACGGGCGAAGTTGACGACGAAGCGGGTGCTGGAGACCAGGTGGCGGGTCGTGCGCGTCGTACACCGCACCGTCGTCGCGGAAGAAAGTGATAGAAGCCGCCGCGCTCGGGTCGACGCAGCGCGGGTGATAGAACGCGAGCGTGTCGCGGATGTGCCCTTCGAGGAAGGCGCGGCTGCGAAAATCCGGGGCTCACGTGGCCAGCACCGCGTCGACCTCCTCGCGGGCCGGCGCGTGTGCCCCGGCGCTGGCCGCACGCGACCGCCGCGGTCGCCGCGGCGAAGGCGAGATGCTCGGCCGCCGGGGCGTCCGGTCGAAGCAGCCGGCTCGCCACCCAACCGCCCATGCACGCGCGTCGCCCGCGCCGACGGCATCGATCACCTCGACCCGGAACGCCTCCTGGTGATGCGCACCGTCCCTGTCGACACAGCGTCATGCCCAGCGGCGCCGCGCGCTGACCAGCACGCACGTGTCGGGATGCCAGCCCCGCAGCCAGACGGAGCGCCTCCGCGACGGTGCGATCCGGCAGGAGATTCGTCCAGGTGCCTCCTCGGAGCACCGCACCACGCTGGCCAGGCGGACCATGCCGCTCGAACGTGGCCGCATAGCCCCGGGCCCATCGCCGAGCGATGATTGGGATCGAAGGTCACCTGCCGGCCTGCCGCCAGGCAGCGTTCCGCGATCAGCTGAGCAGGTTGTCCGTGCGAGGGCCTCGCGGGCCAGACTGATCGAGCCGAAGTGAACGACATCGGCAGCCGCTGAGCCAGCCTCGCCGGCAGAGCGTCGGGGGTCGAAGTGCAGATCGGCGCTGTCGTCGCCGACGAAGAAGTAGCACGGCGGGTGCCGTCGACGGCACGAAGGCCAGCAACGGCGACCGCGCAACCTGCTGGAGGAACCGCACGTCAGACCGCGCCGCCATCGACTGGCGGCGCAGCTCGTCACCGAACACGTCGCGGCTGACGGCACCGGCGGAATCCCGTCGGGACACCGGAGCCGCGCACGCCACCCGCGCCACGTTCCAGGGCGACCCACCCGGCCGCGCGCGCCAGCGATCGCCGCCGTCCGTCGCGGATCATATCCGTCGAGCGCTTCGCCGAACACGACGAACCGGGGCAGCGGCGTGCGCGCGCTGCATGCTGGCGGTGTCCGCTACCGACTGCCCGCGAAACCGGTCAACCCGCGGTGTCGCCGGATGCACCGCCTCCGTCGACACGCGCGGCTCCGCGGCGGTGTATCGCTGTGCCGCGTGACCGCGCGCCAGCCTCCGCTCCGTGACGCGCTGGAGCTCCAGCGTCTCGCCGCCGACCGGGAGGCGGACCGGCTCGGGCTGGCGCGGGCGTGCGCCGGATCTCGCGCGCCGCGCCCGCGCCTGCTGCGACCGCTCGCGCCGCATCTGGCGGCGCTGGTGCTCGCCTCGCCTGCTCGACGATCGCCTGCGTCGCCGCCGCCGGCTCTCTGGCTCGGCCTGCGGGTCGTGTGGGACCTGATCGGCCAGGGCAGCCCGCCGGCTCCGTGGGAGCTCGCGTTGCTCGGGATCCGCGCCGTGGCGACGGCACCACGCTCCGGAGCGCCATCGCGCACGCCGCCGCACCCCGGCTCGTCGTCCTCAGTGCTGGTCGGCGTCGGCGCCGGCCTCGTCCTTGCGGTACTACACGGTCTGGATCCTGCAGCGCGTGAACCAGCTCTTGCGCCTCGCGCTCTTCGAGCGCGCCCAGGCCCTGTCGCTGCGCTTCCACGCCGATGCCCGTGTCGGCGACCTGCTCTACCGCGCTCGCCCAGGACTCCTCGATGGTGACGCAGATACTCGACACGCCTTCCTGCAGCCGTTGCTGGTGCGTTCGGGACGTTCCGCGATCGGGTTCGCCGTGCTCGCCGCCGCTTGCCAGCCTACGCGCTGGCGCCGGTCGGTGTGCTGGAATGGCTCGCGATCGTCCGGCTGCGCGTCGCGAGCCGCTGCGTGCCCGCTTCCGCCGGGCGCCTCGCGAGGCGCAGAGCGCTTTCACCTCGGTGATCCAGGAAGGGAGCGCTCGGTATCCGGCGCCGTCAAGGCGTACGGCAACGAGGGCCAGGCGCTGCGCCGCTTCGAGGACGCCAGCCGCGAGGCGCTGCGGCAGGCGCTCGCCGCACGCGGGCTCTTTGCCGTGTACCAGACCGGGCTCTTCATCCTCGTCGGCGCGGCGATGCTGGCGATCGCCCTGCTCGCGACCCGGCGCGCGCAGCGCCGCCGCTCGCCATTCCGCTCTTCGGGATCACCGCGTTCAGGCTCGCGGCCTACAACGCCGCGAAGGCGACGTCGGGCATGGCCCTCGACGGCATTCAGTGCCATTGCCACGCTGTGGGGGCGCGCCCAGGACATGGTGATCGGTCTCGACCGCGTGTTCGAGACGCTCGATCGCTGCCCGAGGTCGCGACGCACCGGACGCGACCCCGCTGCCAGCGTTCTCACGCGCCGGTCGAGCTGCGCGGCGTCACGTTCGCATACGGTGACGGGCCACCGGCTGCTGCACGGCGTCGACCTGGTGGCGCGCGCCGGCGAGGTGCCTCGCCATCGTGGGCCCGACCGGCGCCGGCAAGAGCACGATCCTCGGTCTCGTGGCGCGTTTCTTCGATCCCGACGCGGGCGCCGTGCTGGTCGACGGCCACGACCTTCGCCGGTCGACCGTACGCTCGACTCGCCAGCAGGTGGCCATCGCGCTCCAGGAGCACGTCCTCTTCGCCGCCAGCGTGCGCGAGAACCTGCTCTATGGCCGGCCGGGCGCGAGCGACGCCGACGATCCGCACAGCGGCGGCGCTGGCGTCGCGCCGACGAGTTCATCGTCGCCCTCCCGGACGGCTACGACACCCTGCATCGGCGAGCGCGGCGCGAAGCTGTCCACCGGCCAGCGGCAGCGGATCGGCATCGCACGCGCGTTGCTGAAGGACGCGCCGATCCTGCTGCTCGACGAGCCGACGGCGGCCCTCGATCCCGAGACAGAGCTGCGCCTGGTCGACAACCTGCGCGCCTGAGTACAGGACGGTGCGTCATCCTCGTCACCCATCGCCTCTCGGCCGTGCGCCGCGCCGGATCGCGTGGTGTTCCTCGAGCGCGGCCGCGTCCTGGAAGCCGGCCGGCACGGGGATCTCCTCGCCCGCTCCGGGGGACGCTACCGGGCGTTCGTCGACGCTCAGCAGGCGCTGCTGCTGGCAGCCGGCGGTTCGCCGTCGTTCCTGGCCGGATCCCCGGGGGCGGGGTCCCGTGACGCAGCCGGCGCTCCAGCTCGAGGAGAGCGCGACGGTCTCCGGCGCGCGTGCGCTGCACGTGATCGCCCTCGCAGTGCGCTGGATGCCCGGCCGTTCGCGCGCGCGCTTCGCCGCTCAAGGCGGAGCCTCGTCCTCACCTCGATCGCGGTCCTCCTCATCCTCCCGTTTCCCGCCAAGGTTCTGATCGACCACGTCGTCCTCGGGCACCCGGTCGCGGCCGAGCGCAACCCGCTGGTGCGCGATGCCGCTGCTCTGGCTCGGCCTGACCGAGCCCGGGATGATCTTCTGGGCGATGGCCGCCCTGCTCGTGGTGTTGCTCATCCTCGCTGGCGCGGTGGGCTCCGGGCGGCGCGGAGACCGAGCCGACCGAAGCCTGGCTCGGCGCTGGTCAGGACACCGCCTCGCAGACCGAGAACGAGGCCAACGCCGGCTTCTCGCTGGTCGGCGGGCTGCTCGGGCTGCTCGACTACTTCGTCACCATCCGCCTGACGCAGGACCTGAACCATCACTATCGCACGCGGCTCTACGGCCGCATCCAGACGCTGCCCTACGCGGCCTTCGACGACGCCGAGGTCGGCGATGCCATCTATCGCGTCCTCTACGACACGCCGGCAATCACCAACACCGTCTACCGCCTCGCTGCTCACTCCTCTCGGCGCCCTGCTCGCCATTCGTTGCCAGCGCGTTTCTGCTCCGCATCGCCTTCGGCGATCATCCCGCCGATCTACCTGTCGGCGCTCGCGATGCTGCCACTCTCGCTGGTGGTGGGAGTCGCGCTCGGAGGCGTGCTGCGCCGGCGGGCGGCTCGCAGCCGGCGGGCCGGCGCTCGCGCCACGGCAACGGCCGAGGAGAGTCTATCGAACGTCGTGGCCGCAGGCATTCGGCGCCGAGGCGAAGGGAACGCGCGCGCTACGACGCCGCCTCGTGGCGTTCCTTCACGCGAGTTCCGCGGTGTGGTGGCCGCCAGCAGTGGCCGTGGCGGGCGGGCGGCTTCCTGCTGGCGGCGCCCGCCGCACTGATCGCGCTGCGCTACATCCTCGGCCTGCTGGCAACGGGCGCCATCACGCCGGGGACCTGGGCCTGGTCTTCGGATACTTCATGGGTATCGTCGTGCCCGCCGTCGACCTCGGCGCGCTGTGCCACGCATCCAGGGCTCCCTCGTGGGACTGCACCGTGTCTTCCACGTCCTGGAGCACCTGCCCGCCGAGCTGGACGACACCGACCGGCCAGCGCTCAGCTCCATCCGCGAGCAGCATCGCCTTCGAGCACGTGTCGTTCCGCGTTCGACGGCCGGCCGGTCCTGCGCGACGTTTCCTCGCAGGGCCCGGCGCGGCACCATCACCGCCATCGTCGGCCCGGCGGGTGCGGGCAAGACCACCCTCGTGTCACTCATCCCGCGCTTCCACGAGCCCGACGCGGGTCGCATCCTCGCCGACGGCACCGACCTCGGCACGGTACGCCTGGCGTCGGCACGGCAGCAGGTCGCGTTCGTCGTTCCAGGAGAGCGTCCTCTCAGCGACTCGATCGCGGAGAACATCCGGCTTCGGCCACCTACCGGCAAGCGAGGAGGACGTCCGGCGCGCCGCCGAGCAGGCGCTCGCCGACGACTTCATCCGGGCGCTTCCCGACGGCTACGCCACCCGGCTGGGTCGTGCCGGGGCCAAGCTCTCCGTCGGGCAGAAGCAGCGCCTGCAGGTGGCCCGCGCACTCGTTCGGCCGGCGGCCGTCCTCATCCTCGACGAGCCCACGGCGGCGCTCGACCCCGAGACCGAGGCCGCGCTCGTGCGCGCGTTGCGGGCCGCGAGCCGTGAGCGCATCGTCTTCGTGGTCACGCACCGCCTGTCGACCGTCATCGAGGCGGACCAGATCCTGTTCCTCGAGGACGGCCGTATCGTCGAGCGCGGACGCCACGCCGATCTGGTCGCGCGACCGGACGGAGCCTACCGGCGTTTCTGGGACGTCCAGGTTCGCGGCCGCGTCGCGTCGGCCTCGGGCACGTTGCCCTCCGCGATGTAACGCAGGAGCGTGGCCTTCCGGATCAGGCCCGATCAGCTCGTTCACGATCTCGATCCCCTGCTCCGCCATGCGCGAGGCGGTCGCCGGGTCCAGGCCGGTCACCCCTGCGCGAACATCCGCAGCTCCTCGCGCGCCAGCCAGCGGACGAAGTCGACGTAGAGCCGCAGGTTGTTCTGGCCGGAAGCCGAGCTCGTCGGCGAATCCCGCACGCCGCAGCGCGGCCCAGCGCTCGACGAAGCGGAGCGCATCACCCTCGAGCCACTGGGCACCCTGGCGGGTGACGATCTCGATCGCGCCGGCGCTCGCCAATCGGCGGATCTCGCCGACGGGCAGGCCCGTGCGCTTGGCGACCTCGGAGAGTGCGCTGCCGCAGGCGCAGCGAGGCCGCGGTAGAGCGTCCCGTCGATGGCATGCAGCGCGTCGACCTCCGCCCGCGACGGCGGCGTGTCGCTCCGGATCAGCGCCTTGATGGCCTGCAGGGCAGGTAGCGCTTGCGCTGCAGCATCCCTGATGAGCGCGATGCGGTCGACGAACGAGTCATCGTACCAGGCGACGTTTCGCCCCGGTCGCTCCGGCTCGGGCAGCAGCCCCTCGCGGATGTAGAACCGGATGGTCTCCCGGCCGACGCCGGTCGCCCGCTCCAGGTCCGCGCATCCTGAGGCGGCCGCTGGTCATCCCGCCCGCGCGATGCGCTCGATCTCCGCCCGCCGGGCGTCGAACTCCTCGGCCACCTGCTCGTCCTCCGCGCTCAGGGCGCCCACGTCCGACGTCGGCGTAGCCGAGGATGCCCATCTGCTCGTATCCCTCGCGATCTTCGGTACCCCAGAGACCGATGTCCTTGATCACCGGGACGATGCGAGTGAAGAGCCGCGAGCGGTACTGCTGCATGAATCCCGACTCCGAGCATGTACGTCCGCGCACTCGTCGCACCGGCAGGCCGAGCGTCTCCCACACCTCCTCGGCCTGGAAGCGATCGCGCATCAGGTAGCAGGCCTCGACGGCGAACTCCTCGCGCTCGTCGCGCTCGGCTCTGCGTGAGCTGTCGGGTAGTAGTCGCGCAGCGCGAAGCGGCCGAAGGCGACGTGGCGCGCCTCGTCCTGCATGACGTAGGCGTTCACCGCGGCCGCCAGCGGGTTCTGCGACTGATCGCGGATCGACGCGAAGGCCGCCAGGGCGAGGCCCTCGATCAGCACCTGCATGCCGAGATACGTCATGTCCCAGCGCGAGTCGCTGAGCACGTCGTCGAGCAGGCGCCTGGAGCGTCGGCGTGATCGGATAGGCGAGCTCGAACTTGTCGTGCAGCAGCCGGGAGTAGGCCTCGACGTGGCGCGCCTCGTCGATCGACCTGGGTGGCGGCGTAGAACTTGGCGTCGATGCTCGGCACCTGCTGGACGATCTTGGCGGTGCAGATCAGCGCGCCCTGCTCGCCGTGGAGGAACTGCGACAGCTGCCAGGACTGGAAATGCCGGCGCAGGTTCGCCTTCTCCGCTGCGGTCAGCCGCTCGAACACCGCCGAGCCGAAGATCGGGATCGACTCGTCCGGGCAGCTGCTCGCGGATTCTCGGGGTCGAGGTCCTGCGACCAGTCGATGCGCGTGTCCGCGTCCCACTGCCGCGCCTTGCCCTTCGCGTACAGCTTGAGCAGCGAGTCGCGGCCGTCCTGGTACTCCCAGCGGAAGGTGGTCTCGAAGCTGCCTGGGACGTTCCACTGCACCCCGTCGGCGGGGCGGGCGTAGCGATCGGACGTCGGCGTGGCGGTCGGCATGGGCTCGGGCCTCCCTTCTCGGCGGCCCCTGGGCCCGCCAGCGCGTAGTGCGGAGGACTAGTACGCAAAATGACGGCTGCCGTCAAGCCCCTAAATCTGTGCCGTCGCGGGCGGCCGCCCGCCGATCATGGCGACTCGAGCCCGTCGCGCGGGAGCGCACCGGCTTCGCGGATGACGTCCGCGGCGCCCCGCTCGCGTGGAGGGTGTGGAACCGGCAACGGCGCGACGTTCTCCTCTGGCCTTCACGTCGCTCGGCGTCCGATCGACGTGCGCCCGTCCGCCCCACAGCGTGACCGCAGCCGTTCGTCCCCGGTCGCCCTCGAGCGTGTTGCCGACGAGGTTCGCCTGCGCGCCGTCCCGATCTGGATGCCGCCCTGAGCCGTCCCGCGAACCACGTTGTAGCGGACGTCCGCGATGGCACCCGCTCCGCTCACCATGGGCGTTCGGCGGAGGTTCCTCTCCCAGAGATTGTAGTAGTAGCTCAGCCGGGTGGCGCCCTGGTTCGCCAGGCTCCCACCACCACAGAGGCCCTTGCCGCAGGGCCCTCCGTTGCCGGCGATGTAGTTGGCCACCAGCGTGACGTCCGTCACCGGCAGGCCGCCGCGGCCCGTGATGTCGATCCCCCGTCGCGGTTGTTCGTGACGGAGCAATGGTCCACGACGATGTTCGCGACGCCGTGGCGCGCGCTTCGGGCACGATGTGGATGCCGTCATTCATGCCGTCGCGGATCCGCAGTCCGCGCAGGACCACGTTGCTCTCGTAGAGGTTCACGACACCGGTGCCGCCTGCGCCAGCGCGCGTCCCCAGGAGCGTGATCCCCGGAGCGGGGGCGGACGAGCCGTCGATCGTCGTCCGTCCGGGAACGTCGAGGCCGGATTCGAGCCTGATCTGCCGCCGACCGCGAAGCGGATCATCCCGCCGTCGCGGGCCGCCTTCGCGAGCGCGTCCCGAGGGATCCGGCACCGGAGTCCGCGAGCGCCTTGACGGTGAAGAGCGGACGCCCGCTTCCCCCGGTCGTCTTGAACCCGAACCCCGGATAGGCCGGGCTCGCCGGCGGGGGCGGCGGCGCCGCGGGCCGCCGCGTGCGACTTGCCGCCGGACAGGGCGGTCGCCGCCACGACGACCAGGAACACGAGCGGCGCACCGATCGTTCGCATGCTCACCCCAGCGCGGTCCGCTGTCGACGTGTCCCGCCCCGCCGTCCGCGAGGACGCTACAGCCCGAAGCGCGTCGCGGTACGACCGGAACCGCTCAGCTTCCCCTCGCGGTCGAGTCCGAATTCCGCGAGCGTGTAGCGGTGGCGGCCGTGCTTGTCTTTCGGATTCCGGGTGAGGAACCGTCGCATGCGTCCCTCGGCGACCGCGGAGAACAGCATCCCGAAGTGGGCGTAGATGCGTCGCACGGCGTCGATCGGATCGCGCACCAGGTCGTCGTAGCGCACGTCGAAGAAGCGCTCGCGCGGCACGAAGAGCTCTCGTCACGCGCGCGCGCATCGCGCGCCCGATCCCGTCCGCCCAGCGTCGCGCCATCTCGGGTCCCACCTGGACCGGGTCGATGTCGTCGCTGAAGGTACTCCGCAGCTCGTAGGTGAGACTGGCGAGCGACCCCACCACCTCCAGCGGGTCGCGGTGCGTGAGGATCACGCCCGCGTCCGGATAGACGTCGAAGATCTCGCGGATCCCGAAGAGGTGCGCCGGGGCCTTCAGCACCCAGCGCTCGCCGCGCCAGCGCCACTGGAGATGCTGGAGGAAGCGGCGATGCTCGTCGTAGCTCGGCCCGAGGTTCTGGCCCTCCAGCCACGCCTGGTAGCGCGGCACGTCGTGGCTGGTCTGGAACTGGAAGCTCAGGAAGGAATGGCTGGTGATGATGAGACATTCCTCCGGCAGCCGGGCGCCCAGCTCGTGGAATGCGCCGGAACCCGGGATTCAGCCGGTGAAACCAGCGCAGCTGGCGCTCCGCCGCGGCGATGCGCGGGTCGTGATGGTGGTGGATGCGCTCCGGCGGCGGCGCGGGAACATCATCTCCCAGCTGAGCGGGGCGCGATGCGTCGGGTCCTGGGCCAGGAGGCCGTGCAGGAGCGTCGTCCCCGTGCGCGGCAGGCCGGTCACGAAGAGCGGGCCGGTCACCGGCTGCATCGCGATCCCGGGGTTGCGCCTGCGTTCCCACTGCATGCGTAGCCGGTCTCGAGGCAGGCGAATGATGTCCTCGTCGCGCCGCGATGCGACCGAGTAGGGTGAGCCTCGCCTCGGCGTCGAAGTCGGCGATGAGCCGCCGCAGCGGCTCGCGGAAGCGCGGATCGCCGAAGTCGTCGAGGCCGGTTCGCTGGCGCGCTTCCTCGAAACAGCTCGTCCTCGAGCCGGACGAGGGGCAAACCGGCGCGCTGGATGACGCGCCCCCGCTGCGTAACGCGCCGCGCGAGCGCGCTCATGCCCGCCGCGCCTCGCGCTGCGGATTCGATCACCGAGGCCGCGGCATCGAGCTGCCACGCGATCAACCCCGGCACCCCCAGCACCAGCTCCCGCACCCGCTTCGCGAGCGACAGCGCCAGCGCCGTCTCGGGACCCAGCCCCACCACCCGTCCGAGCATCACGTAGCCGCCCTCCTGCACGCCGAGCGCGCCCGGCACGGCGAACGCGCCGCGCGCGCACCGCCTGTCCGAGGCTCTCCAGCATGATCGCCTCCGACAAGCCGATCGGATGGCCAAGGAACCAGAGCGCGAGCCAGACCTCGCCGGTGCCCAGCAGCCAGCTGAGGAGATGCCACGCGCTCGCCGCCGCGATCGTGCGGCGCTGGCGGTAGAGGACCGCCACCGAGGCATCGATCGCGTCCCCCTCCGTGATCACGCCCGCCCAGCGCCCGCGTCCGAGACGCACCAGGAGCTGCGCCAGCGCGCCGAAGACCCCCTGGCGCTGCGCCGCATAGAACGCCGCCAGGATGCTGCCCATGATCACCACACCCACGGCCACCGGAAGCGCCAGCGGGTGGCCGCCGATCGAGAGCAGCAGGAGCGCCAGCCCGATCACGGTGAACGCGACCTGCGTCAGCATGACGAGCGTCACGTCCACGACCACCGTGGCCCCCGCCAGCGACCGCCGATACCGGTCCGTGCCAGCAGGTTCGCCTTGACGATGTTGCCCGCCGACCTGCAGCACCGGGAGTAGCCCGGTTGATCGACTCGCCGATCCAGCGCGCACGGAGCACGCGTCCCACCGCTGGACGGAGCTCGCCGGGCAGCAGGCGCCGCCAGCCGAGCGCATCGCCCAGCATGAGAGCAGATGGAACGCGGCCACCGCCAGCAAGCCCAGACCCGGCCGATGCGGAGCGCCGCCACCTCCTCGCGCCGTGCGCGGCGCAGCAACGACGTGAAGGTGCGGCCCGACGACGAGCGCCGGCATGTGCGACACGCGGGACTCGGAGGCCGGCCGCCTCGCGTCACGGTTCTGTGGTCTGCCGCGCGTCACTCTCGACGATTGGCCTACGTCCGGAGTCTGCCCACCAGCGTTCCTGTCCCATGCCCCTGGACATAGCTTATGTGGCGGTCGGAGGGGCGGGGATCGAGCCCCGACACGCGAGTCGGCGGAGCCGCCACGCGCACCAGAGCGCGAGAGCGGCGTCCCGATGGCGACGCAAACGGAAGCAACCAGCCAGCCGAGCCAGGTCAGCGGGGCGATCGCATACAGGATGTCCTCGGAGCTCAGAACCCCCGAAAGTCGGCTGCTTGAACGCTCCCAGGCCGCGGCGCCGTGCCATCGCGCCGCGCAGCACGAAGATCGTGACCAGCGACGTCCCGCCGAGCACGCCGAGCGGAAGTCCCGGCGCTGCAGTGGGCCGTGGCGCAGGCTCGCCCCGGGCCGGCAAAGAGCGCCAGCTTGCACGATCAGATCTGCCGCCTGATCGTAGCGGTGTCCGAATTCGAAACCTTCCGGTGAGCCGGCGCGAGCTCGCCGTCGGCGTGGTCGAGGATCGATGCCACGACCCAGCAGGCGGCGCCGATGTCGGCCCCGGCGCGTGTCGCGGTTACGCATAGAGCGCCGCCGCCACCAGGCCGGTCGCGAGCGCCACGGTCGTGACGTGGTTCGGGTGCACCCGCGTGTGGCGAGCGGCAGGATCGCCGCGCGGGCCAGGCGGCTGTCCCAGGGCTTGGTGGCCATCGGGGTTGCCGCGTCAGGGCTCGCGCCATCGAGCTGCGCCGGCGGCTACAGCTGCTATCGCATCGCCCCCGGGTGTCCAGCCGCAGCGGCTTGACCTCGCGACAGGCGCGACATGCGAGACGGCCCGGAGTGCGCGCGTTCCTTTGCTGTTTCCTCGTCGTGCTGGCGGCGAGCGCGACGCGATGTTGCGGCGCACGCCGTCCTCGCCAAGGCTTCCGTCCGCACCACGCCGGTGCGCCAGATATCGCGACCTCGGTCACGCTCACGTTCAACACCCAGCATCGAGGCCCGGGTTCACCGAGGTGGTGTTGCGCAGCGACAGCGCCCGAATCGTCAGGCTGAACGCGAGCGCCGGCACGCAGCCGAGCGACGTGGGTGGTGGACCTGCCGCCGCGCTGCCCGCCGGGCGCCTACGCGCTGCAGTACAAGGTGCTTGCCGCCGATGGACACGTCAGCGAGGGCTCGAGCGGTTCCAGGTGAGCTACCCGGCGAGTAGTACGTGCAGGGGTTCGCGGACCTCTTCGACGGCGATCTTCCTCGGCGGCGCGATCCTGGTCGCCCTGTCGGTGGCGCTCGGCGGCGGCGTGACGTTCGCGTTGCCGCGGTCGCTCGCGACGGCGCCGGCACGCGAGCGCCGCGCGGCGACGCGCTGCTGCCGCCCTGGTCGCTCGGTGCCGCTGCCGCTCGCGGCTCGGCCAGCTCGCGCGCGCTGGCCCTCAAAGGTGCTGCTGCTCTCGGGCTACGTCGGGCCGGAGGCGTTCGCGCGTTTTCTCGGCACCCTCCCCTGCCGCGCCGGGCTGAGCCGCGCCGCTGCTCGCGCTCGGTCTCGCCGGCGCGCGGCCTGGTACGCCCGCCGCCGCCCGGACGCGGCGCGGCCCTGGGCTGCGGCCGGCGTCCTGGCGGCCGCGACCGCCGTGAGCGGCGCCTGGCTGGTGCACGCGGCCGGGCCGCCTCGAGCAACGCGCGCCGCGCTCATGGCGCTCACCGTGCTCCATCAGGTGGGGGCCGTCGGTGTGGGCCGGCGGGCTCGTGACCTGGGCTCGCTCTGGCGGGCTCGGCCGGCGCGACTCGACCGTCGGCGCGCATCTGGCCCGTGCTGACGGCACGGTTCTCGTGGCTGGCCCTGTGCCGCGGTCCTCGGGCTCTCGCGCTGGTCGCGCTTCCGCTCGGCTGGGTCTACGTCGGCTCCCTGGACGGGCTGGTCGGGACCGCGTACGGCTCCCTGGTCGTCACCAAGGTGCTCCTGCTCGGGGTCGCGCTCGTGGTGGCGGCGTCGAATCTCACCGCGGTGCGCGGCTTCCGCCGCCGTGGCGCGATCGCCGCGCTGCGCGCGCGCGTGCCGTATCTTCTCGAGACGCGAGACCATTCTCGTCATCGTGCTGCGCTCTTCACCGCCGCGCAGCCTGTCCGTCGCAGCCGCCCGCGCGCGACACGATCTCCCAGCGCGCCAGCGTGGCGCGAAGTGATCGAGGTGTTCCGGCCGAAGTTCCCGTCGCTGCGCACGCCGTCGGTGGACACCATGCTGCTGCGACGACCGCCGATCCGTATGCCGGCCGTCGGCGGCGCGCGCACGCCGGCCGCCTACTCTGGTCGAACTTCAGCCACAACGTGGCCGGGCATCGCTGCTCCTCGCGATGAGCCTCGCTAGCGCTGGCGCGAGCCGGCACGGCGCTGCGCGTCGCGCGACACTGGCCGCTCGGCATTCGCGGTGCTCGGCGTCTTCGTCTTCCTGCGCTCGATGGCGGTGGACGCGGTCTGGCCATTCGGCCCGCGTGCGTTCTGGGCCACGAGCATGGCCAGCAGCGAGGACCTCCAGCACCGGCTCGCCGGCCTCTGCTCACTGACCCTCGGGCTGGTCGAGTGGCAGCGCGCGAACGCGAGCATCCTGCGGGGCGACTCCCGTACGTCTTCCCTGTCTCGCCGTCGGCGGAGGGCTGCTGCTGCTCACTGCACTCCCACGTCGCCTTCGAGCTGAAAGAGCGACTATCTCGTGCAGGTGACGCACACGACCATGGGAGCCCTCGCCGTGCTGCTCGGCTGCGGGCGACTCCTCGGAGCTCCGCCTCGCGTCGCCGGCCGGATCGGATCGCCGGGATCGCGTCGTCGGTCGCCATGCTCCTGATCGCGCTTGGTGCTGGTGTTCTACCGTGAAGCCAACGTGATCGTGCCGTCTGACGCCACGATCGCCAGCGCGGCACCGGAGCGGCGGCCGGTCAGCCAGCTACGAGCTGGCGCAGCAGCGCGCTCACCAGTGCCAGGACGATGGCACCGAAGAGGCGGGCAAGAACCCGTGACGTGGAAGCCGGGACCACCGCCGTCACGATCCAGATGAAGCAATGCCATCACGACGAAGTGAAAGAGCCCGAAGGTGACGATCGTGAGCGGGAGCGTGAGCAGGGGAAGGACGATGCCGAGCGTGGCGTTGACGAGCCCGAGCACCGCTGCCGCCAGCAGGGCGGTGCCAGAAGCCGTCGACGTGGAAGCCGGGAATCAGACGTCCCACGACCGAGGAGGCTGAACGCGCTGATGATCCAGTTCAGCAGGAATGCCATCGCCGTGCGCGAGCGATACGGCGCTAGTCCCCGCCCGTCAAGGCTTGCGGTCGCGGGCATCAGGACAAAGCTCGACCGGACCAGGAGGAACCGATGCCGACTTCGCTCTTCCGACGCATCCTCGTCCCGCATGACTTCTCCCCGCAAGCGACCGTGGCCCTCAAGACCGCTGCCGCCCTGGCCGACGAGCATGGCGGCTCCGTCACCGATGCTGCACGTGATCGTCCCCTTCTACGTGCCCGCCGACGTACCCTTCGGCCTCGCCGCCGACACGATTCCCTCGCCCGCGTCGTTCCTGCCCGAGCAGCGCAAGGCACCTCGAGGGGCTGGTCGCCAGACTCTCGGCAAGGGCAGCACCAAGGTGACCTGTCGGGTGGACATCGGCGACGCCTCGCAGTGCATCCTCGACGCGGCGCGCCGGGCGGACTCGATCGTCATGAGCACGCATGGCCGCAGTGGCCTGACGCACCTGCTGATTGGCAGCGTCGCGGGAGAAGGTCGTGCGGCACGCGACCGTCCCGGTGCTCACGATTCGCGTTCCCGACAAGCCGGCGCGCGGGCGGGGCGAGAAGACCTGACCGGCTGCGGTCGGGTCCGCCGTGCGGCTCTCCGGGCAGCTGATCGGGCTCTTCTCGTTCGACGTCGGGTACGAGATCGACCTGCCGCGTGTTCGCACGCTCGTCGGCGAGGCGGAGCGCCCCGAGATGCGCGGCCGCCGTGCCGCTCCCGCCCATCTGGCCTACGCCACGCCGCCGGTCCAGGTGGCGCTCGGGAAGCAGGATGTCGTCCTGGGTGACAGCCCGGTCGCGGCGACGGCGAGCGCGCGCGTCCACGAGTTCGGCGCCGGTCACGATTCTCCTGCAGACGGCGCTCGACCTGCCGGTCGCTGCGCTGCCGGCGCTCACCAGCACCCTCACGGGCGCCGGGCCGCTCGAGGACGCCGCGCGGGCGCTGCTCGAGGACCTGTTCGGCCGTATCCGCGCCGCGATCACGAAGCCGGGCCTCAACGCCTTCGTCGAGGACTACTATCGTCCAGGTCGATCGGTTCGTCCCCCGGCGACGGTGCCCGAGCTGATCGCCCGGGAGCAGCGAACGCTGGCCGCGGCGCTGCGCTGCGAGGCGACGCCGCTCTCGGATGCCGAGACCACCGACGTGTTCCGGACGCAGCTCTCCTACTACCCCGATGATCTGGTGGTCACGGAGTGGAACGTGGCGCTCGTGGTCGACGACGTCGACTACGCCGACACCGATGAACGTGCTCGAGCATCTCAACGTCCAGCTGCTCGAGCTGCGCTACTACGACGACGTGCTCGACCGGTTCATGGGTGAAGCCCTCGCGCGCAGCGTCGCTCCCCGCACGCCCTGCCTTTCCTCCACCGCCCCTATCGTCGCGCCGTGAGCGAGTTGACGGCCATCCGCCTCGACGTCGCCGGCATCGTCGCGCGCGTGCACAACGCCCTCAAGCTGAGCGGCGACCTCTACCTGGCGAAGGTCTACACCCGGACCGCCGGAGCGCCTCGCGCTCGGCGCATGGAGGAGAGCGTCGGGGGCAAGCTCGACGTCCTCGAGCAGATCCACAACCTCCTCGCCGAGCGTGTCACCACCGCCCGCGCCGAGGCCCTCGAGGTGACGATCGTGGTGCTCATCGCGCATCGAGATCGCGCTGCTCCCTCACCGGCTGGGGTGAGGCGCCGCCGCGATCACGCGACCAGGGCGGCGCGCGGCAGGTCCGCGCGCCACGGGCGCGGATGGCCCGCAACGCGCGCGCCGCCGTCGCCGGGCGGACGTCAGACCGCGCGCACGGCGTCGCGTACCACGACGGCGTCGAGGCCGAGCGCGAGCGCATCCTGGACCGTCCAGCGGACGCAGTAGTCGGTCGCCAGCCCACCGATGAAGAGCCGCCGGACGCCGCCCTCGCGCAGGCGCTCCTCCAGGTCGGTGCCGTCGAAGGCGGAGTAGGCGTCGCGACCCGACTCGGTCGCCTTCGAGAGCACCGGGGTGTCGGGTGGGAGCGCCAGTCCCGGCGCGAACGCGGCGCCCGGGACCCGGCCACGCAGTGCACCGGCCACGGGCCACCCCGGGTCCGGAACGAGCAGTGGTCCGGCGGATGCCAGTCGCGGCAGGTGTAGATCGGGAGCCGCGCGCGCCGAAAGCGCTCGATGAGCGCGTTCAGAGGCTGGATCACGCCGTCGCCAGTCGCGCACGCCGAGCGCACCACCCGGCAGGAAGTCGTTCTGCACGTCCACGACCAGCAGCGCGTCGCCGGCGCCCACGCGTTCCCTCGGCATCGGCTCCACCGCCCCAGATATCCCGCGTTGCCGAGGGCGCTAGCCCGCACCGCCATCGGGAGAGCCGGATTGCCGCCGCCGGCCGGACGGCGCTACGACGAGGTCGCATGCGCGCGATGGTGCTCGCGCGCTCCCGGCACGGCGCTCACCGAGGTCGACCTCCCGGCTCCCGATCCGGGGCCGACCGAGGTGCTGCTCCGCGTTCGGGCGTGCGGCGTGTGCCGCACGGACCTGCACATTCGTGACGGCGAGCTGACACAGCCGAAGCTTCCGCTGATCCTGGGTCACGAGATCGTCGGCACGGTGGAGCGCGTCGGTGCCGCGGTGGAGCGCGCGTCCGCCCCGGCGATCGCGTCGGGGTTCCGTGGCTCGGCTGGACGTGCGGCCGCTGCCGATTCTGTCTGCGCGGCAGCGAGAACCTCTGTCCCCGGGCGCGCTTCACCGGGTATCAACGCGACGGCGGGTACGCCGAGCTACGCCATCGCCGACGCCGGCTTCGTCTTTCCGCTTCCGTGGGCCTCACGCGACGTCGAGGTCGCACCGCTCCTGTGCGCGGGCCTCATCGGCTACCGGACGCTGCGCTTTGCCGGCGATGCCGAGCGCATCGGCATCTACGGGTTCGGCAGCCGCCGCCCACCTGGTCGCCCAGGTGGCGCGTCACGAGGGGCGCCGCGTGTTCGCCTTCACGCGCCCCGGCGATGCCGCCGCCCAGGCCTTCGCCCGCAGTCTCGGCGCCGCATGGGCGGGCGACTCCACCACCGCGCCGCCCGAGCCCCTCGACGCCGCGCTCATCTTCGCGCCCGCGCGGCGATCTGGTGCCCGTGGCGCTGCGCGCCGTCGAGCCGGGCGGTGTCGTCGTGTGCGGCGGCATTCACATGAGCCCGATCCCGGCGCTTTCCTATGAGCTGCTCTGGGGCGAACGCGTGCTCCGGTCGGTGGCAAATCTCACCCGGCGCGACGGCGAGGAGTTCCTCGCCTCGCCGCCCGGGCAGGCATCCGTGCCGACGCGCGCCCGTATCGCTGGCCGAGGCCAACGACGCCCTGGACGATCTGCGCCACGGCCGCTTCACCGGGCGCCGCCGTGCTCGTCCCGGCGGCGACGGACGGCGTACGAGCACCGGGCCCGTTGACCCCACGGCGCGCCCGCGCTACGCACCGACCGGAGATCCACACGAAAGGGAGCCAGCGATGGCGATTCGAGATCGGCGACATCGCGCCCGACTTCGAGCAGGACTCCACCGAGGGCGCATCAAGTTCCACGACTGGATCGGCAACCAGTGGGCCGTCCTGTTCTCGCATCCGAAGGACTTCACGCCCGTGTGCACCACCGAGCTCGGCGCCGCGCGGCGAACCTGAAGAGCGAATTCGCGAAGCGGAACTGCAAGATGATCGCGGTCAGCGTGGACGACGTCACCTCGCACAAGGGCTGGATCGGCGACATCAACGAGACCCAGCACGCCACGATGAACTTCCCGATCCTGGGCGACCCGGACCGGAAGGTGTCGGGCCTCTACGGCATGATCCATCCCAACGCGAACGACACGCTCACGGTGCGCTCGGTCTTCTTCATCGACCCGAACAAGAAGGTGCGGGCGATGATCACCTATCCGGCGAGCACCGGCCGTAACTTCACCGAGATCCTGCGCGTCCTCGACTCGCTCCAGCTCACCGACCACCATCAGGTCGCGACCCCGGCAGACTGGAAGGACGGCGACGACTGCGTCATCGTTCCGTCCCTCACGGATCCGGAGGAGATGAAGCGCAAGTTCCCCAAGGGCTGGAAGGCACTCAGGCCCTATCTCCGGATGACGCCGCAGCCGAATCGCTGAGTCCGCGCGCGGGGGCGCGCGCTCCCCCGCGTCATCACCTGCCTCACCGATGCACATCCTGGTCGTCGAGGACGAGAGGAAGGTGGCAAGCTTCATCCGGCGTGGGCTCGAAGCGGAGTCGCACCAGGTCGACGTCGCACACGACGGTGACGAGCGGCCTCGCGCGCGCCCTCGCGGGTGAGCTACGACCTGCTGGTGCTCGATGTCATGCTGCCCAAACGCGACGGGCTCTCCGTGCTCCGGGAGCTGCGCAGCCGGCGCCGCCAGCTGCCCGTGCTGCTGCTGACCGCGCGCGCGGCGGTCGCCGACAAGGTCGCCGGCCTCGATGGCGGGGCCGATGACTATCTCACCAAACCCTTCGAGTTCAGCCGAGCTTCTCGCCCGCGTCCGGGCCCTCCTGCGGCGCGGCGCGCGCGCGCCACCGTGCTGGACGCCGCCGACCTCCGTCTCGACCCCGTCACACGCCGAGGTCACCCGTGCCGGCCGCACGCATCGACGCTCACCGCGCGTGAGTACGCGCTCCTCGAGTTCTTTCTCCGCAACCCGGGCCGCGTGCTGAGCCGCGCCGCTCATCGCCCAGCACGTCTGGGGCGTCAGCTTCGACACCTTCACCAACGTGATCGACGTCTACGTGAACTACCTCCGCCGCAAGATCGACGCCGACTTCGAGCCCAAGCTGATCCACACCGTGCGCGGCGCCGGCTACGTGCTGCGGCGCCCGAGTCCTAGGAGCCGGACCGGCCATGCCGCGGCCGCGGAGCCTGCGGGGACGCCTCACCCTCTGGTACACGGCCGCGCTCGGCGCCCTGCTCCTGCTGCTCGGCGCCGTTGCCCTCTTCCTGCTCGATCGGGGCTCCGGCGCACCGCCGACGCCTCCCTCGAGTCGCTCGCCGGCACCGTCGCCGAATCGAGCCGGTCGCCGCGCGCCGGTGATCTCGGCGACGCGCTCGCGTCGCTGCTCGGCCCCGCGGCCGCCGAGCGCTTCTATCAGCTGCTCGACCCGCTCGGACGTCCGGATCCGCGGCTCGCCCCGCGCCACCGCCTCGCCCTGCCGCTCGACGGCGAGACGCTCCACAATGCCAGTCGCGGCGCACAGACGTTCCGAGACGCTGCGCCTTCCGGGCGCGGCCGCGCCGGTCCGCGTCCTCACCGCCCCGGTGATGGAGGGCGGCCGCCTCGTCCAGCTCGTGCAGGTCGCGATGTCGCTCGAGGTGATCGAGGCGGCGCGCACCCGCTTCCTCCTCGTGCTGGCCGGGCTGTTCCCGCTCGCGCTCGCCGGCGCCGCCGCCGGCGGCTGGTTCCTGGCCGGCCGCGCGCTCGCGCCCGTGGATGCCATGGTCGAGACGGCGCGCCGGATCGGCGCCGAGGACCTGTCGCGACGCCTGACCCCGAGAGCGGCGGACGACGAGCTCGGCAGGCCTCGCCGCCGTCCTGAACGACATGCTCGATCGCCTCGAGCGCTCGTTCACCGCCGCACGACAGTTCAGCGCCGACGCCGCGCACGAGCTGCGGACCCCGCTCACCATCCTGCGCGGCGAGCTGGAGGTGGCGCTCGCCGCCGCACCGGGCGACGCCGGACCGCGGCGCGCGCTCGAGAGCTGCCTCGAGGAGGTCGGTCGGCTGGCGAGCCTGGTCGAGGACCTGCTCTTCCTCGCCCGGGCCGATGCCGGCGCCGTGACGCCGCCGTCCGACCCCGTCGACCTGGCTGACGTGGTCGCCGATGCCGGACCCGCCCTGGAGGCGCTCGCCGCGCGTGACAGCGCCGAGCTCGTCGTCCAGGCGCGCCCGGCCGCCGTCCGGGGCAGCGCCCCGCTCCTGTTTCGGGTCGTCCTCAATCTGGCCGAGAACGCCATCAAGCACGGAGGAGCGGGAGCGCGGGTCGAGGTGATCACCGGGGTGGATGGCGGCCACGCCGTGCTCGAGGTGCGCGACGACGGGCCCGGGATCGCGCCGGAGGATCGCGGACGCATCTTCGACCGCTTCTACCGAGCCGATCCGGCCCGCGAGCGCGGCGGCGCGGGCCTCGGGCTCCCGCTCACGCGGGCCATCGTGCTGCTCCACGGTGGAGAGATCAGCCTCACCGGCGGATCGCGGTCGCGGGGCGTCTTTTCGCGTCACCCTGCCCGGCGCCCCCGCATGAGCGCTTTCTAATCGCCGCCTCATCCCCTTCTCACGTCGAGCGGCCAGGTCCTCCGTCAAGCACCACGATCGTTTCAACGACCAACAGGAGGACCTCGTACATGGACACGCACAGGACCAACCGGGTGCTGGCCGGCGCTCTCGCCGCCTGCCTCGGCGTTGGCGGCTTCGCCGCCGGCGGCTGTGGCACGACCGAAGCGGCGCAGGCCGCCCCGCCCGCTGCGCCCGCCCCGAGCAGCCCACCGACTCCGGCGGCGCGCGCGGACTGCCGTCGTTCGCCGGCATCGTCTCCTGCAGCGCGGCGCCGGCCGTCGTGCACATCCGTACCGTCTCGGTCGTCGAATGCGTCCGACGGGGACGGGTTCCCGCCCGACGCGTTCGGCGGCGACGACGGCCCCTTCGGCCCAGCGGCCCGTTCCGGGGCTTCCGTGGGCCCCGGGCCCGCGCGTGGCAACGGAGAGGGCCAGCGCGCAACTGCCACCGGCTCGGGCTTCGTGATCCGGCCGGACGGCATCGTGCTCACCAACAACCACGTCGTGGAGCGTGCCAAGGAGATCACGGTGGCGTTCAGCGACGGCCGCGAGCTGTCCGCGAAGGTGCTCGGGCGCGACCCGAAGACCGACCTCGCGGTCCTCAAGGTCGACGGCAGAGGCGCCGCTCCCGGTCGTCGACCTGGGCGACTCGGACGCGCTGGCCGTCGGCGACTGGGTGGTCGCCATCGGCAATCCCTTCGGCCTCGAGCAACACCGTCACGGCGGGGATCGTCAGCGCCAAGGGACGCGCGATCGGCCAGGGCCCCTACGATCACTTCATCCAGACCGACGCCTCGATCAACCCGGGCAACTCCGGCGGGCCGCTGTTCGACGAGCACGGCAACGTCGTCGGCATCAACACGGCGATCTTCAGCCAGGGCGGCGGCAACATCGGCATCGGCTTCGCCATCCCGATCAACCTGGCCAAGGAGCTCGTGCCGCAGCTCGAGGAGAACGGCCACGTGACGCGCGGGTGGCTCGGGGTGTCGATCCAGAAGCTGACGCCCGATCTCGCCCAGTCGCTGGGCGGCGAGGATACCCACGGCGCACTCGTCGCAGGCGTCACCCCGGACAGCCCGGCCGCCAAGGCAGGCCTGAAGGCCGGCGACGTGATCACCCGCTGGGACGGCAAGGCCGTCGACGAGCCCGGCACCCTGTCCACGCTGGTCGCCGGCACCGCGATCGGGAAGACGGTGGCACTCGAGCTCCGGCGGGACGGCAAGAGCAAGGACGTCGAGATCACCGTCCAGAAGCTCGTCGACGACGAGATGGCTGCGAACGACGCAGCCCCGAACAAGAGCCCGCTGGGGCCTGGCCCTGCGCGATCTGAAACCGGATGAGCGCCGCGAGCGCGAGCTGAAGGCGGCTCCGGCGTGCTCGTCACCGACGATCGCGCCGGACAGTCCGGCGGCGGACGCGGGGGTCAAGCCGGGCGACATCGTCCTCGAGGTGAACCGCAAGGCGGTCGGCTCCGTCGCCGGACTCAAGGCCGAGGTCGCGAAGGTTCCGGACGGCAAGCCGCTGCTCCTGCTGGTGCGACCCGCCGAGGGCGGCGATCGGTTCGCGGCGCTCGCGGCCCGATAGGCGTCGCGGCACTCGCGGCTCCGAGACACGAGGACGGGGGCGAGCCTGGCTCGCCCCGTCTTTTCTTTCGCCTCCCCTCCACTATGGCTGTCACGATCGAGTTGAGGGTCGGTGCCGTGGGGCGCCGGGGCGTATCCGCCCGATTGGGGGTGCGGAGGCGCGCCGCGGGGAAGGAGGAGGGATGTCGATGCCCCGGATCGTCGTCGCGTTGACGCGCTGGCTGGTCGCCGTCTCGTTCGTCGCCGTCGGCTGCCTGACTCTAGCCGCGCGAGCTGCTTGCCGCCGGCTTCCTGCTGAACGAGCAGAGCGGTCGCGGGCTGGGCAGCGCACTTCGCCGGCGAGGGCGCCCTGGCGCAGGACCCGACGACCGTGTTCTACAACCCCGCCGGCATGGTCCTGCTGCCCGGCACCCAGTTCGCCACCTCGGGTTTCGCCGTCTGGACGCACTTCTTCTTCCAGAACCGCGGCAGCCACCTCAACGAGGCGGTCGGCGGCGCACCGTTGACCGGGGGCGATGGTGGCAACGGCGGCGGTATCGCGCTCCTGCCGACCTTCTTTCTGACGCACCAGTTCCACGAGCGGGTGAGCGCAGGGCATTGGCGTGAGCGCCCCGTTCAGGCTGGAGACCGACTGGCCGAGCGGCTGGGTGGGGCGCTACCACGCCCGCACCGTCGCGGCTGCAGACACTCGCCGTCAACCCCTCCCTCGCGGTGCGAGTCGCCGACTGGCTCTCGATCGGCGCCAGGCGCGCAGGCCGAGTGGATCAGTGCCACGCTCACCAACAACCTCGACATGGGCTCGATCTGTCAGATCCTGGGACCCCAGCCAGCCGACACCGATCCCGCCGCAGGTCTGCACCGCGTTCCTCGGCCTTCAGCCCGGCAAGGTCGACGGCTACGTCCGTCAAAAGGCCGACGACTGGGCCGCGGGCTACAACGTGGGGCTGCTCTTCCTGCCGTGGGAGGGCACCCGGATCGGCCTCACCTACCGCTCACGCATCGAGCACACGCTCACCGGCGACGCCCGCTTCAGCGTGCCGAAGGAGCCGCGATTCTCTCGACCGCGTCGGGTGCCCTCGTGAACGCCTTCGGTCACCGGGGAGGTAACCCTCCCCGACCGCGCGCGTCGATCAGCCTGTTCCAGCAAGTGACCCCCGACCTGCATTTCCTGGCCGAGGTCATGTGGACCCACTGGGCCCTGTTCGACCAGCTGGTGTTCAACTTCCGGGAATCCGAAGCAGCCGACGATCGTCGAGCCCGAGGACTGGAACAACAGCATGCGGTACTCCCTCGGCCTGGTCTATCTCCTCGACAACACCTGGAGCTTCCGGGGCGGCTTCGCGTACGACGAGAGCCCAGTCCCGAGCCCGGTCCGCCTGACCGCTCGCATTCCGGACCCGGATCGCTACTGGCTCGCGTTCGGGATCAGGGATTCGCCCGACGTCGCGGATCCGCGTCGACCTGTCGTACGCCCACATCTTCGCGCCCCAGGTGTCCACGCGGAACCGGACCCGGTCACGGGCGCGCGCCTGATCGGCAACTTCAATGCCAACGCGAACCTGTTCCGCCTTCCAGCTCACCTACGACGTCGACTGGACCTTCAGCGACCCCTTTGGGACGCCAACCGGGGCTAGCCTTCCGCCTAGGAGGAGACGGCTGCGGATCTAGCGGCGGCGCCGGGAGATCGCCAGTGGAAGCGCGCCCTGCATCTCGACGCGATCAGGGTGCACGACAATCCCGGTCAGCACGCGCCGCAAGAGCGCCTGTCGACCGCAAGCGTCGAGGCGGTCGAGGCCGCGAGCAATGGACGGACTGGTGATCCCGCCCCATGGTAGTGGGCGGCATCGTGGCGGCTCATGCCCTCGCCGTCGTCCGCCCTCGAGCTCCATGAAGACGACCGACGACAGGACGGTCAGTATGCCCAGCGCCAGGAAGGCCTGCTGCGCGCCATGGATGATCGCGTCGGGATGCGAATGCATCTCCGGCGGAACGAAGATGGCGGCGATCAGTGCCGCGCCGGCCACGCCGAAGCTGATCGCAAGCTGCTGGCCGGTGGCGGCGATCGTGCTGGCGCCGCTCGTCTGCGGGCCCGAGACGTCGGCATACACCAGCGTGTTCATGCTGGTGTATTGCATCGAGGTGAAGAAGCCGAGGATGAAGGCCTGCACGACGATCCGCCACGATCGGCGTGTCGACGCCGACGGTCGCGAACGACATGATCATCAGGCCGACGACGATCGTGTTGCCGACCAGCACGTTGCGATAGCCGAGCCGCGCCAGGATCGCCGGCATGAACGGTCTTCAGCCCGATCGAGGCGATGCGCCTGCGGCAGCACCAGCAGGCCTGACTGGATCGGCGAGAAGCCGATGCCCGATCTGGTAGAGCAGCGGGAACAGGAACGGGATGCCGCCCAGCCCGAGGCGGCGTGAAGAAGCCGCCGCTCACGGCCGCGCGGAAGGTGCGGATGCTGAACAGGCCGAGATTCAGCAGCGGAAACGGCCGTCAGCGTGTGGCGCGGATGCCGTAGCCTGCGAGCAGCGACCGCGGCGAGCGCCAGCAGGCCCAGCATCTGCGGCTCGCTCAGACGTGTGTTCGCCGAATACCTCCAGCACGTAGGACAGCAGCGCAATGCCGCCGCCGAACAGCACCAGGCCCAGCGACGTCGAGCGGATGGGTCTGCTGCTCGCGATAGTCCGGCAGGTAGCGCCAGCACGAAGTAGAGGCCGAGCAGGCCGACCGGCACGTTGACGAAGAACACGCCGCGCCAGTGCGAGATAGGTGACGATCAGCCCGCCGAGCGACGGGCCCGACCATGGGGCCGATCAGGCTCGGGATGGCGACGAAGCTCATGGCGCGGACCAGCTCGGCCTTGTCGTAGGTGCGCGCCATGCGTCATGCGGCCGACCGGCATCATCATGGCGCCGCCCACGCCCTGCAGGACGCGGCAGGCCACCAGCATGTCGATGCTGGTCGACAGGCCGCACAGCACCGAGCCCAGCGGTGAACAGCCCGATCGCCGAGGCGAAGACGCGCCGCGTGCCGAAGCGGTCGGCCATCCAGCCGCTCACCGGGATGAAGACGGCGAGGCTCAGCGTATAGCTCGCCAGCACCGACTTCACGCTGAGCGGCGTCACGTCCATCGCCCGCGCGATGGCCGGCACCGCGGTGTTGAGGATCGTGGTGTCGAGCGACTGCATGAAGAACGCCACGGCGACCAGCCACGGCAGCAGGCGCTGGACGGCATCGGTCGGCGAAGCCCGGTGGTCGCGGCCATCGTCAGTCAGCCGGCCGGGAACGCGGTCCTGCCCGCAGGCGTCGAACGGCGCGGCCAGGCATTCGCGGGCTCGCGGCCTGCCGCGCCTTCGCCGTTGGTCGTCAGCGCGACGCCGAAGCTTGCGTCCGCCGCGAACACCAGCACTTTCGAAGCGGAAAGCCGAGCATTGACGCCGTCGTGATAGGGTTAGGGCGGCTTGCCACGCGGGTGGACGAAGATGCTGAGCCGGTCGGCCCGTCGTCAGCGGGGTGGCCATCGTCCGGCGGTTGCCTGCTTGAGCAGGTTGCCGTCGCGCGAGCTCGCGCGATCGCGAGCGCGAGGCGTGCGAGATCGGCGGGCGTGCTCCAGGGGCCGGCGGCGGCATGCGGATCAGCGCCACGCTCGCGCCTGGCACGTGATGCCGGAGTAGCAACGCACTCCGCAGCTCACGAGCCCGCGACGACCCTGTGCATGTGCATGAAGGGCAAATGGCAACAGGCTGGTAAGATCGCCCGTGAGAAGAACGGCATTGTCCCCTATCTCCGCACTGCCAGGACGGCGTCGGGCTTGGGGTGTTCGCATCGGGGGTGGCACGGCGCGACGGTAGCACAACTTCTACTGGAAGCGGCTCCATGCGACGCCACGAGCAGGCCCCTACCGGGATCGATGGGGACGGTGGGGACCCCGATCTACTCAGCAGCCCCCATCGATCCCCCTGAACCCTACGTCGGCGATCGATTCGGCGCTCTTCGCGGAAGGCCGTGCCTCCGGTGACTACGCCACCAATCTCATCTCCGGCGCGCAGCTCGGTGGCATCTCCGCGGTGAGTGGCGCGCGGATTCGCTTCTGACGTTCGGGATTCGCGGAACGATGCGCGCCGCGCGAGAGAGCCGCCTGTCACGTGCTTGATCCGGATGGCGCGACGTGTGAGGGCGCAACGAGCAATGTCGTGACCTCCGGATCGCCCGGCTCGTCTCTGGTGGACGCTCTGCGCCCTCTTCGGAACGGCGACGATCGGCTTCGTGGTGTGGTTCACGCGTCACATCCCGACCCACACCTGCTCCGGGCCCCTGCCGGACGGCATCACCACGCCTGCTGGCGTACCAGCTCGCCCGGACCCCGGCGGAGATCGAGGCGGTGTTACGGCCAGGCCATCGATCGCCTGCCGCACCGCGATGGTCGCCGCGCCTCGTGACCGCGTCGACACGGTCGACGCTGTTCGGATTCATCCCGACGCTACGGCATCTTTCTCGCCACGTTCCTGCTCGCGTTGCGACGCGAGGGCGTGCGAGCGACCGGCGCGTCGTCGGACTGTCATTCCTCGTCGTCGGTCTCGCCTTCGACGTCCTGCGAGACGGCGACGCAGCTCCACATCACGAGAGGCTGCCCGGAACCACCGCCCGTTGACCGGCGCTCACGGTCAGCAGCCGCGGCAAGTTCTCCGCGCCTCGCGGCGGTCACGCTGTGTGCCGGTCTCTGGCCATGTTCGCGCGGGGCGGGCTCGTCCGAGCGCGTCGCGGGCGATCGCGTGCATCGTCGGCGCCGGGGATCTCCCCGCCGGCCTGGCCGGTGGCTCCGCGCGCCGCCATGCTGCCGCGCGGCGGCGCTCGCGTGGATCGCGATGTTCGTCGTCGCCGTGATCGAGGCGCTCGTCCGGCCAGGTCGTCTCGCTGAGGCGTCGGACCTGACCGGCGTGGGCATCGCCGCGAGTCCAGCCTCTGCGCTGGCGACGAAGTCGCCGGCCACAAGAGATGAAAGCGCTGCGCGCCGCCCAGCCTCGGCCTCTCACGAGGGGAGATCGAGCGGCACCACTAGGCGAATGTGCTGGATTGGGTGCTGGTCCATTGCTGACGCGATGGGCCCAGCCGGTGGACTGGCCGGGGCTCAGAACGCCGCAGGAGGCGCGCAAATGTCTGGCAGCGGCGGCCGAGGTGCGCCAGCTTCGCGCCAGCGCCTTGGCCTCGATCTGCGCTTGCACGCGCTCGCGCGTGACGGCGAGGTGGCCGCCGATCTCCTCGGGCGTGTGATCCGAGGAGGCATCGATGCCGAAGCGCAGGCGGAGTACCAGCGTCTCGCGCGGGTCGAGGAGGGCGACGCGCATCGCGCGCCTCGCGCGCCATCGCGCTGGGCGCACGCCGCCGCCATGGAGCCCCTCGGCGGTCGCGATCCACCGAGCGGTCTGCCCCGAGGGTGCGCTCGTCGCCGTCACCGGCAGGGACCCCGAGCGAGATCGATCCGCGCGATGCCGGCCTCCATCCGGACGAGACGCTCGACCCGCTCGACGGGCAGGTCAGGCGTCGCCGCCAGGTCGGTGGCGTCGGGCTCTGCGCCCGAGATCGTGCGCCAGCGGCGCGCGGCTACGCTTCACTCTTGTCGGATCGCTCAGCGACCACGTCGACCGGAATCCGGATGGTCCGGGCACGGTCCGGCAATGGCGGCGGTGATCGCCTTCCGGTGACCACCACTTCGCGCAGGTCGAGAAGCGGTAGCCCGGCGGCGATGATCAAGCGGTCGACGGCCCGCAGTGGGCGAGGTTGCCCTCCTGCCATCAGGTCGCTGAATTCGAGACCGCGGTTGTGGTAGCGTCGCGCGATGGCCGTCGACCAGAGCGGAGGTTCGATTCGATCAGGGTCCGCTTCGCCGCCGTGCACCCGGTTCCTGCGCGGAATCGATCGTCGCCAGGGTGTGGTCGAGGTCCGCCGCGGACATCCCCGCCTGCGCTCCAACCCGGCCAGCTCCTTCGCGCCTGTCGTGGCTGGGGCCACCGGCTTCGAGCCGGCGCCGGAGCTGGCGCTGACGGTTGAGCGAGATCACGAAGCTGGCGCACCACGGAGTCGACGAGTCGAGTCCGGCGGCAAGCCCGCCATGGCGGTCTGGAGTGGCCGTGTCAGGGCGATGGCGCCGGCCCGACTCCCGTCTCGACCAGCGCACGGATGCGCGCGATGCCTGCCAGGAGGCGCGCTGCGCGGCCATCTCGGCCCGCGCGTCGTCGGAATCGACGCGCACCAGGTCACCGCGTGCGGAGCTGGCCGCCGAGCAAGCTGATCCGCGATGGAAAGCACGTGGCGGACACCGGTGCCGACGCGAGCGCCGCGCGGGCCACAGTCACGCTCGCCGGCCGCGATTCGCTCGCCGAGGTCGACCTCGTCGTCCCGGACCAGCAACGACGTGCGGGCGATCTGCCTCAAGTACGAGCGCTCCGCATCCGCGGCCATGGCGGTGGTGCGCGCCCGGGTGGCGCGCCGCTCTCTGGACCCGGCAGCGCACTCCGGCGTCGGGCTGCGTCACGGCCGCGCGTGCCTGCACGCGTCGGGACCAGCGCCCCGTCGCGGGCCGAGAAGCGTCGAAACCTGCGTACACCTGAGGCCTCCTTCCGAAGCGTCTCGTCTCATTCCAGCCGACCGCCGGCTCCGTACGGCGGGGCTGCGGCGGCGGGCTCGGTTGAGCTCGCCATCCTCGAGATCTACGAGCGACGCGTCAGGATGCGCGTCGGCCGCGGCGGGCGGACTGGCTCTCGCCAGTGGCCGCGACCAGCTTCTCGCGCAGCGCCTGACCGACGAAGGCCATCGACGACCGCTCGCGCGCCACACAATGAAGCTTCATCTCCCGGTGCAGCCGGCGCGGGATGCGGGTGGCCAGCTGGACCCAGGCTTCGTTCTGCTCGGACATGCTTCCTCCTCGAAGGTACGTCTGGACCGCAGCGAGGTCCGGTGGCGTATCAGCTTGATCGCGCCGGACCGGCGCGCGTCTGCGTGGTGGGGTGGGAACTCGTGGTGGGTGGAAACTCGGATGACCGACGCCGTGAACATCGGGATCGTCGAATTCGGCGGCCACCGGCCCTCGCTGCGTCACGCGGAGTCCTTTATGCATGCGCCATGCCGCCGGAAAGCCGTGACTTTTCAAGGCCTTGGGTGATTGATCGCCGTATACGCGACGGGCGCTCGTAGAGCGGGCCAAGTCGGAATTCATTAAGAAATCGATGGGTTCGGCTGTCGCGGGTCGTTTGCCGAAACACTGGAACCAAGGAAACGGAGGTAGAAACGTACCGACCAGACGGAGGTTTGCTGTTTGGCGTGTCACGGCCCCCGGATCGGCACGCTTCCACGGGCCCCATGCCTCGAATCGGCCGGCCCGCGAACGGGCTCAGCGCGCGTGGCCGCGACTGCGGATGGACCAGGATCCCGGTGAGCGGAGCGGCGTCCTGCGCGCGAGAAAGGTCGCCACGCCACGCATCGGGAGGCGCATCCGGCCCGCCACGCGAACAGCCTTTTCCTGCCGGTTTCCCATCAGGTCGATCACCTTGACTCGACGGATGCCCGGCGGGATGCGCGAGCTGCAGCATCGGAGCCGTTGCGGGCATCCAGGGTGACGCCGGGATCGTTGCCGTCGACGAGAGCCGTGACGCTGCCGCCGGAGGCGGCGAAATGGTGCGCGGAGTACCCGAGTCCAACCGCACCGCCTTCGGTCGGCGGCTGTCCCGACGAGATCGCTCAGGTGCGGAGCGCGATGGCGTCGGGACGGGGCGTGTAGTCGAGGTTCACCGATAGAGCCCCAGCGGATGAGACCGAGCGCCGCATCGTCGTAGACCGTGGATAGATGAACGGGAACAGCCTGTTCGACGCCGGCCGCACGCGCGCTGGAGCCAGCGTGAGATCAGCCGCCGCGGCACGCCGTACGCTTCCGTGTTCCAGAGCGTGGCGCCGGACGCAGCCCGCGGCGTCAGGGTGAGCGCCATCGCGATGGTCTCCACGGTCCCGTAGTGCCACCCGAGCACGTCGAGATCTTGGCTGGCGGCCGCAAGGACGCGCTCCTGGAAGAGGCCGTACTCCGGCGTTCCCTGGTCGACGAAGTTGAGGACCAGGCGCGCGTCGGGATCGACGCCGCGCGCACCGCCGACGCCGTGACACGCGTGAGGGTGGCGAAGTCGTCGGCGCTGCCGCGCCAGAAGTAGAAGATGTCGGGCTCGTTCCACAGCTCCCAGTTCCGCACGCGGCCACGCAGGGCGTTCCGCCAGCGTGCGAACGAGGCGGTCCCAGTCCGCTGGATCGGCTGGCGCCACCAGACCCCAGATCGGATACGGGACCCGGTCGTTGTCGACCGTCAGGTTGTCGGGCTGCGACGACGCCCAGCGTGCGGTACCAAAGATGTCGCAGAGCACCTCGATGCCCTGGGCACTGGAAGGCGTCCACCCAGCGCTCCAGGTCGGCAGTATCGAGCCAGGCGGGATTTGCCGTGTTGGGGCGTGCACGCCGGGTGTCATCCAGCCAGTTGTAGGCGAGCCTGACCCAGCGGATGCCGAGGAGGCGCATTTGTGCAGCGATCGCGTCCGCCCGCGGCAGCTCGATCCGGTGGGGAGGATGTAGTAGCCAACCGCCGAGTCGCTGGCGCTCGAGGCGTCGAGCGGTGGCACGATACCAGCCGTCGCCGTCGTCCGGGCGTTCTGCCGGATCCCTTCGCACTCAGGCTTGCGTCGACCGTGAAGTGGCCGATACGACGGCTGGCGATCGTAGAAGGGCACGGTCGCCATTGCGCCGGGCGCGAGGTCGACGGCGGCGCGATGTCTGCCCGCCGCGACGCCGTAGCCATCGCGAGCGACGATCCGCAGGTGGCCGCGAACGGGCTCGTCTGCCTCGGCGAGCACGCGGATCGTGAGCTCCGGGGCTTCCCCACGACAAACGTGTTCCCGAAGCGTGCCGACTCGACCACGATCGTCGGCGCTAGCCAGTGCCCGGGTCGGCTCCGCAGAGACAGACGACCAGGGCCAGGGCGGCAAGCCTCCTCGCCGGGCGCACCGGACCAGCAGCAGTCATACGTGGCATTGTCAGGGTGATCATAGTGTCCGCGGCGCCAGGCGCTCTCGCGCGGCACCCGCGGCGCCCTCTGGCGGGCTTTCCCAGCTACGTGTGGTCGCAAGGGCCGTCAAGCGCGCGTGCGCCGCAGCGGACCGGTCGCGGCTGGTGGCGTGCCATCGGGGATGCTACCACCCGCGGCCATGAAGATCTACAACTCGTTCGGGCCGAACCCCGCGCGCTCCGCATGGTGCTCCTCGAGAAGGCGCCTCGAGCTTCCCATGATCGACGTCGACCTGCTGGCGATGGAGAACCGGCGCGCGCCGTACACCGACCGCAATCCCGGGCGGGCAGCTTCCGGCCCTCGAGCTGGACGACGGCCGCGTCATCGGCGAGACGGTGGCGATCTTCGAGTACCTGGAGGAGAGGCACCCGAGCTCACCACTGATCGGCTCGACCGCCGAGGAGCGCGCCGAGACCTGCTGCTGGCAGCGCCGCGATCGAGCTGAAGATCACGGAGCATCTCTACAACGGGTTTCGCTTCGCCGAGGGCTCGAGCTCTTCCGGCCGCGCCTGCGCGTCCTGCCCGAGGCCGCCGACGGGTCTGAAGGCGACGGTGCGCGACAACTCTCCTGGCTCGATCCGCTGCTCGCCGGCGTCCGTGGATCGCCGGCGCACGCTTCACGGTGGCCGGACGTCATCCTCTACTGCGCGCTCGACTTCGGCCGCGGTGTCGGGCAGCCGGCGGACGCCTGCGCTCAAGAGACGTGACGGCCTGGTTCGAGCGCGTCGCCGCCCGCCCGAGCGCGGCGGGCGAGCTTGCACCCGCTGGCCGCGACTGATCGGCCCGGCGGGCTGAGGCGTCAGCCAGCCTTCGCGCCGTCGGTGGCGCCGTACTCCTCGAGCTTGCGGTAGAGGGTCTTCCGGCGTGATGCCGAGGATCTGCGCCGCCGAGCGTCTTGTTGCCGCCGCACGGCCTCCACGCACGCGGAGCACGTAGCGCCGCTCGACCTCGGCGAGCGGCACCAGCTCGGAGGGGTCGTCGCGTCGCGATGAGCACGTGCGAGCGCTTGTACGCCCGCACTGTTTCCGGCAGGTCCTCGACCTGCGATCTCGCTCGTGCCGCGTGAGCGGCGATCGCGCGCTCGATGCAGTTCTGCAGCTCGCGCACGTTGCCCGGCCAGCTGGTAGGCGAGCAGCTTCCGCCGCCGCCGGCGACGAGGCCCGTCGACCCGCTTGCCGGCGCGCGCCGCGTGCAGGTCGACGAAGTGCTGCGCCAGCAGCAGGACGTCGCCGCCGCGCGCGCGCAGCGGCGGCAGCTCGACGTGGATCGACGTTGATGCGGAAGTAGAGGTCCTCGCGGAAGCGCTCGCTCGTCGACCAGCGCGCGCAGGTCGCGGTTCGTGGTCGCGATCGACGCGCACGTCGAACGGCACCTCCTCGTCGCCGCCGACCGGCCGCAGCGTGCGCTCCTGGAGCGCACGCAGAGCTTCGGCTGCAGCGACGAGCGGCATGTCGCCGATCTCGTCGAGCAGCAGCGTGCCGCCGTTCGCCTGCAGCAGAGGCCCGGTGCGCGGCGCCGGCGCGTCGGTGAAGGCGCCGCGGGCGTGGCCGAACAGCTCGCTCTCGAGCAGCGCCTCCGGCACCGCCGAGCAGTTGATGGCGACGAACGGCTCGCCCTTGCGCGGACCGCGCTCGTGCGAGCGCACGCGCGACCACCTCCTTGCCGGTTCCGCTCTCGCCGGTGACGAGCACGGTCGCGCCGGTGAATCGGCGATCCGCGCCGAGGAGGTCGTAGACCGGCCTGCATCGCGGAGCTGCGTGCCGATGAGGTTGCCGAAGCGGCCGGACTCCGCGACCACGCGACGCGAGCGTCCGCACCTCTTCCTGCAGCCGGCGGTGCTCGGATCGCGCGCTCGAGCGCCAGCACCGAGCGCCTCGATCTCGAGCGGCTTGGTGATGAAGTCGTAGGCGCCGGCCCGGATCGCCGCCGATCGCGCGTGCTCCAGCGGTGCCGAACGCCGTGATCACGATCGACGGCACGTCCGGTCGGCTCTCGACGATGCGCGTCGCAGAGCTCGAGGCCGCTCATGCCGTGCAGCCGCAGGTCGGTGACCGCGACGTCGACGTCGACATCACGCAGCAGATCGAGGGCGTCCGGTGCCGTGGTGCGCCAGGTGACGTCGAACCCGCGCTTCGTGAGGGCCTCCTCGAGCGCCCGGCAGATCTCGCGGTCGTCGTCGACCAGCAGCACCTGTCCAGTCACGAGGCGAAAGCCTCTCCAGCGCCGCGCTCGCGGCGTGGCCGAGAGGAAGACGCTGAACTGCGCGCCACGTGCCCGGCTCGCTCTGGCGGTCACCCAGCCCCCAGTGCTCCTCGACGATGGCCTGGACGACCGCGAGTCCGAGCCCGGCTCCCCGCCGACGGGCTTGGTGGTGTAGAACGCGCTCGAAGACGTGGGCCATGCGTGCTCGGGCGGGAATGCCCGGTCCGTCGTCGCTGACGCGGACCCAGGCCCAGTCGGTCACCGTCGCGGCGGTGCTGCAGCGGCGGGCTTGGCCGGGCCCCTGACCGACCTCCACCCGCAGCAGTCCCCGCGCGTCCCATGGCCTGCACACCGTTCATCGCCAGGTTGGTCACGACCTGGTTGGAGCTGCGTCTGGTCCGCCCGCACCAGGACTGGCTGCGCCGGCTGCACGGCCTCGATCTCGACATCCTGCTTCTGCGCCAGGGGCGCCAGCATGCCGAGCGCCGGCGCTCACCACGTGACGGAGATCGACGAGGCCGGTCGGGCATCCCTGGCGCCGCGCATAGTCCAGCAGCTGGCGCACGATGGCCGTCATGCGGGCCGACTGGTCGAGGATCGCGTTCGGCGTTCGCCTTCGCCTCGGCTCCCGTCACCTCGCCCGAGGCGATGAGGCGTGCCCGCACCCCTGATGATGCTGAGCGGCGTCCTGAGCTCAAGTGCTGCAACGCCGGATCGAGAGCTGGCCGATGGTCTGCAGCCGATCGGCGTGCTGTAGCCGCTCGCGTGCCGCCACCCGTTCGCCTACGGCGTTCAGCTCCAGCGCGATGTCGCCCAGCTCGTCACGGCGGTCGATCTGGATCGGTGGCACGACTCCGCCTGTCACCGAGCGCGCGCAGCGACTCCGGATCATGCTGGCGGGGCGTTCCACCAGCCACGTGCCGGAGCAGGCATCGCCAGGAGGCCGCTCAACATGATGACCGTCATCCCGACGGCGGCCTTGCGCATGTGGGCGCTGCGCAGGAAGCGAGCGTCGCGCGGCGCGAAGCGACTCACCGGCCACGATCGCCGCCCGCGTCACCCCCGTCCGGCGCGCGCAACGGGACGTACGAGTATCTGCATCTCGGAGCCGGAGGGATCGGGAAGATAGCGCCAGGCCAAGTCCTCGCGCAGTCTGGCCGTGGGCAGCTCCGGCTTGCGAGATCCGCCGGCAGGTCGTCGAGCCACCGGAAGACGATCTCGCGATACGGGTGGCCTGGTTCGTCGACTCGACCAGCCGCTCGGCGACCCGCCGCACCCCTGCTCCACCCACATGGTTCTCGACGTTTGCCTGATGATCCGGGCGACGCGCCACTCCTTCTCCATGCCCATGGAGAGGAGATCGGCACGCCGGTTCTGCTCCATCCAGCCGTCGGCCACGAGCGCGAGGACGGCGAGGCCACGGCGAGGCCGGCGGTGATCCCTTGCTGCTAGCTTCATGACGATGATGGTTCTACCTCATCGGGCTGGCCGGGGCCTACCCCTAACCTGCTCTTGCGCAAGGGCCTCCTTGCCCCCGGCGCGGGGCTGCATATCTCACCGCGCAGCGCTGCATCCTGGTGTCCCATTTCCACTGGATCGCGAATGGTACTCGCGACCTTCGAGGCCTATCGCGCTCGCCCCGGTGGACGCCGTCGACCGCGTCCTGGAGCTGCTCGATGCCGATGCGGGCTTCCGCTTCCTGCTCGATGGCTGGCATCCGTGCTGCTCGACGACCATCCCGCCGTGCGGCTCGGGGCAGCGCGTCGCGCTGATGCACGCGGGGTGACGCGACGGCCGCCGCCTGCCGCCATCGGCCCCTGGTACGTGCAACTCGACTCGCTCCTCCTGTCCGGCGAAGCGCACGCGCGAACTTGCTGTGCGGCCGGGCGGCCGCAGCGACGATCGGTCCTGCGTCGCGCGTCGCGTACGTCCCCTGATTCCTTCGCCATCCGGCGCAGCTTCCTCCAGCTCGGTCACCGATCGGGCTGACCGCCTCGTGCACTGGCGCGGAGCGGCGACAGAGATCGACAGCATCGGCACACGCCTATCGCTGGATCGGCCTGGACGGCAGCGCGACTCGCCGCCACGCTGTCTCGGCGCGAGGGCTATTTCAACGCCGCCTGCCTGCCGGCGGACGTCGAGGAAGCCGCCGCCGCCCTGGCGGAGCGAGCAGCCCGGCTCGACGACGTACGGCGATCCCGTGCTCCTCCTGAACGGCTTCGACCAGCATGATGCCTCGACGGACACGTCGCCGCGGTGGCCGAGGCACTCGGGCAACGCCTCGACACGCCTTCGTGAACGGGGCCTGCTCGTAGCCGTGGTCGAGCGGCCGGCGGGCGAGCTCCCGGAGGTGTGCACTGCGCTGATCGGCGCCCGGTTGCCAATCTGCTGCCCGGTGTGTGGTCGACGCGCCTCGACGTCAAGCTGCGCCGCACGACGCCGCGAAGCGGCGCCGAAGGTTGGCGGCGAGCCGTGGGCAGCGCTCGCTCGCATGCTCGGAACAGACGACGAACGTCCAGCGCTCGCCGAGGCATGGCGACGGCTGCCGAGGTGCCAGGCGCACGATTCCGCTCGTGCGGCTGCTCGACTGACGCGCGTGATGCTCCAGGTCGCAGCGACGTCTGACGAGACCGAGGGACTCGCGCGCGAGACCGCCGCCCGGGTGCCGGTCGCCTGCGGGCCTCGGCGCGGGAGCGTCGCACGCCGTGGACACCCGAGCAGGAGATCGTGGTGTTCAATCCCTCCCCGCATCCGCGCACCTGACGTGGTCCGCGTGCCGCTCGATCTCCCATCCGGCGCTGCGCCTGCCGCTCGGATTGCCCGAATTCGCCGCTGCTGGATCGCGCTTCGCCGGCGCATCTGGCGTCCTCAGTCGACGGCTGCGCCCGCGCGCCCCGCCGCGCGTCGGCGGACCCTCTGAACGACCGTGCCTGGTCTGCCAGGCCAGACGCGCCGCTCGACGTCGAGCTCCGTGACCGCAGACGTCCCGGCGTTCGGGCGCCGGTCGCCTGCGGCTCATCCGTCGGGCCCGGTCCGCCGGGAGATACCCGTCGACCGCGGTCGCGCCATCGAGCCGTCCGCCGTCGGGGGTCGCGTGGTGACGGACGACGGCACGCTCGACGTCCGCTTCGGCGCGGCGACTCCATCATGGCCTGTCTCGCCGCCGAGGACCTCGGCGAACTCGGGGGGCGACACGTACGATTTCGATTCGTTGCAGCATCGCACCCGGGCGCCCGGCCCTGGTCGCCGTCTCATCGCGGCGCTGGCGGCACCGTCGGACTCGCGGCTCATCGTCGAGCGGACGTTCGAGGTGCCGCGCGGCTCGCCGCCGATCGCGAGCGACGCGACACGGCGCTGGCACGCCTGACCGTGACCGTCGAGGCGCGCGTCGCTCCCGGGGTGCCACGGCTCGATTCGCGGTGCGATTCCGACAACACCGCCCTCGACCATCGTCTCCGCCTGGGCTTTCCCACCGCTCAGCCGATATCGACGTTCCAGGCAGCGACGACGTTCGATGTCGCGACATGAACCACGGCGCGCCCGACGACACGCGCTGGGTGCATCCCGCGCCCGCGACGTTCGCGCACCAGGTTGCGCATGCGGGCGGGCTTTACCGTCGTCGCGCCGGGACTCCTGAAGCCGAGGTCACGGCCGACGGGACGATCCTGATCACGCTCCTCCGCGCCGTCGGATGGCTCGCTCGCTTCGATCTCCGCAGCCGACCGATCCCCGCGGGTCCGATGATGCCGGTTGCCGGTGCGCAGTGTCCTGACCGCTTGCCGCACGACTCGCGCCTTCGCGGGCTGCGATCCGGCAGCCGCCCGCGACGCGGAGCTCGGCCTGTGGGGTGTGCTCGGCGGCCTGGGAGCCGCTGCTCGCTTCGGATCGGGCGCTGCTCGCCAGCGCCCCTGGGATTCGTGCTGTCGGCGTGCAAGCTGGCCGAGATGGTGTGGATGGGCTCATCGTCCGGGGTGCTGAACCCGGACCGACGTGCCGCGCGGACGGCCGAGCTCGGCTCGCTTTTCCCGGTGCGGACGGTCACAGCCGTCCGGCTCGACGAGGAGCCTTGCGCCGGTGACGTCCGGCTTCGAGATGGCCAGGTGCTCTTCGACGTGCCGGCCCGGGCGCTGCGGTCCCTCCTGCTCGCGTAGCGTCACCCGCGGGCAGCGTCGAGCCGCGGGAGCGCGAGCCGTTCGACGTCGTCGATCGTCGCCGCGAGCGGCACGGCAGGCCAGCCGGCCGGGAGCGGGGCCGCACCGAGGAAACGCGATCGCCGGTCTTCCGTACCACATTGCCAGCTCCATCTCGCTTCGCGTCCCGTCCTCCCGGGGAGCCTGATGATGAGCATCCGCGCTCAGCACGTTGATGTGATTGCGGCTGCGGGATCCGTACCCCCGGCCCCCGACAGCGGCAGGTGCGGTGCGAATGGGCACCTCGACTGTACGGGTTCGGCGTGGCGACGACGACGCGGCCGTCCGTCCTGGGAACTCCCTTGAGCACGCCGATGACCAGGCCCCGAGCGCGCGTCGCGACCGACGCGAACCCTCGCTGACCGCCTCCATGACACCCCCGCCACTCACCCGTCAGCAGGTGAAAGCCGCGCTCGGCGATCCAGCGTCCGAGCGGCAGCGCCAGCGCGTCGTGACGTTCCGTCCCCGAGCCCATCACTCCCACGATGAGCCGTCTCATCCCCGCTCCCCGGAGACGGGTGGCGGCACGCGCATGCGGCGCCTCAGCGGTAGAGATGCTCGCGCGTCCACGGCACCTCGTTCGAGCACCCGCGCGAACAGGACCTGGAAGAGCTGCAGGGTCCCGGTCCGGAAGCCTGCGATGGAGCCCGCCAGGTATAGCCGCCACGTCCGGACAAACGGTTCCCCGAAGCGAGCGGCCACCCGATCGCGCTGGGCCTCGAAGCGGGCAAGCCAGTGCCCGAGCGTGCGCGCATAGAGCAACCGCAAGGTTCTCGACGTCAAGCACCGAGAGGTTCGCCGGCTCCAGCAACAGCCGACCATCTCGCGCAGCGTCGGCGGATGGGCGCCCGGAAGATGCGTTGGGCCACGAACGGACCGAACTCGATCGGCCGGTTGCGCCCGATCGAGTGCAGCAGACCGCGGCCGTGCGCGGCCAGCGTGCGATCGATGACGCGCACAACTCAGCAATACGTAACTGAACGAAGTATTACC
>ERZ1370068.5470-contig-4497_pt1 | contig 42975 bp, 63 predicted proteins | sample MGYA00561227_ERZ1370068 | MGnify/ENA primary metagenome ERZ1370068 (study PRJEB38410, sample SAMEA6850437) | metagenome | study: Metagenomic assessment of the ecological functions of the soil: analysis of the soil microbiota associated with the... | reverse complement strand
GTTTGGACGCGGATAATCGGTCACCGGCGATAGGCGTCGGCGCGGTTGGCCGGTCTGGAATGAGGTCGTTGTCTCGACCATCCTGCACTGTGAAGACCCGCGCCCGCTACTGCGGCGAGCATCGGGTGGCGCCGCAGGGAAGCGAAACTAGCGTGACAGGCTACTTGCCGGCGGCACGGGCGAAGGCACCAGCCAGGCACTGGCGCGAGGACGCAAGCGCGGTTCTGGCCCAGGGCATAAGCGGCCTCGGTGAGCGCGATCTCCTCGCCCGAGCGCGGCGGCGTCATTTGGCGTGCGACGGGTCGAGATGCCGCAAGCCATGCGCTTCCCACCTCGAACAGAGGATCGGCGATCAGCTGCTGAAAAGGCGCGCGCTCGGGATACGGTCTCCATCCATTTTGCCGCCCGGCGAAAGAAGGTCGCCTTGATGCCACTGCGCGCGCAGAAGATCACGAGCGATTCTGCGGCCGTCATAGCCGGACACATAGCCGTTCTCCTGCTGCAAAGATCCCGAAGGTCAGCGCGATCAGCTTCTTGTCGGGCGGCAGCTTTCGTGACGCCGCGATCGAGCCGGCGCGGAAGGAGCGCAAGGCGCGACCTGCCGGCGATTGCCGCGGGAAGCGTCACTTGCCCAGAGCGGGGCAAGATCTGAGCGACGTAATGGTCATGCGCGTCCAGCTGCGCTACGGCCTCGAGGTGCCGGCACAGCTGCCGCCGCGTCGCCAGCATTGTTGCGGCTCCTCGGCTTGCGCAAGCTGACGCGCCGCCGGCGAGCGACAGGAAGATACCACGGCAGCGGCGGAAGCCGCATCGATCGCCCCTTGTTCGCCAGCTAGACCACGAGGGTGTGGCGCGTCAACTGACGGTCCTTGCGACCATTTCCCTGTCAATTGGCCAAATTGCCGCGCCAAGCAGAAAAAATTTCCGCTTTCAGCAGCCAAGTGTCGGCAGGGCGTTTAATGAGCGCTTAAGTCAGGTAAGGGATGTCACGTTCAAAGTGCTTCCAGTTACCGCCTTCGTTGCGGTCACGAGCCTACCCGCCTATGCCGCGGGCGAGTGCGCCCATATGGCGCAAATGGACAAGATGATCGCGACACGAAAGACGGAGGCCGCGAAGAAGGAAGCGACCATGCATCTCGACATGTCGAAGGCCGAATGAAGAAGGGCAACGAAGCCGGCTGCATGGAGCATGCCGAAGCCCACAAGGCCGGCGGGCATGAAGCCCCAGTCGCCGGCGCGAGAAACCGATACCACGGCCAGGCTTGCGCTAGACGATCTTGGCCCTGGCAACCGCATGCCACGCAGCCGTTGCTCGCCTGCAAGACCGCTTTGCACACTCCCGCGGAGCTGGATGACGACGCACGCTGACGCGCGTCGACCCGCATCCGACTTCCGGATCACCGCAAGGACCGCTCACGACGAAAGTTCACAAAGAAGTCCTTGCAGCCAATGCCATATGCCGGCGATTTCGGCGACGGGCAAGCTTTGCGTTGCCCGCCGCCGCTTCGCCAATCCTCACCTGCATGGATGTGCTGGCTCACGACCCCGCCAAGTTCGCCGGCCTGCACGGAAGGCGACGCCCACGTCATCCGCAAAAATTCGCCAGTGCGCCGTGCGCCAGCGACGACGCCATCCGCTCGCTGGTCATCTCGCACAAGCTGCTCGGCACCGACGAGTGGTTCGTCGATCCACCACACCGATTGCGGCATGGAGACTCTTCACCGACGAGGTGATGCGCGCGCCGGCGCAGGCAAAGCCTCGACACCGCGCAGATCGGCGCCGGCGGCTGGCACGACGTCGGGCAAGCGGGCCGGGCTCGGCCGGAAATGGCGCGATTTCTCATAACGGACTTGGTTGACCGGTCATAATCGGTGCCGAGAGCGTCACCAGCCAGGACGTGCGGCGCATCAGAGCGCCCATTCCGCTCGCAGCTCCGGCGTCCGATGCGCCGCTCTGCGGCTATATCTACGACGCGTGAAGAGCGGCCGGCTCGATCGAGGTGCCGCAGGCAACCAAACCGGCCGAGCCGCATAACGCATTACAAGGAGGACCATGAAAAGCATCAGAGCATAACCACGATCATGACCGCGCTCAGAGCTGCACTCGCCATGACGGCCTTTGCGACCCTCGCGGCGAGCAATTCGAAGCATTTGGGCGGTGAAGGACTCAAGGACAGGCCATTTGAAATCACCCTTTCAGCCGATGGAAGGCCACGAGCACTCAGGAGAAGGCCAAGGACGGTACCTGGAAGGAAGAGAGCGGCGCCGCCGCAATCACGTGGACCACGGGCTGGACCACCGAAGATCATCAAGGAGGGCGACCACTACGCCAAGGAGGCTGTCTACAAGAAGGGAGTGCCGCCCGACGGTCCGCCCACCAACAAAGTCGGACGCCGTAAAGAAGTAGCGCTGACTGGGCTGCGCCGATCGGGTTTGGCCGCTCCGGTTCACTCCTGGGCGGCGGCGGCCTTCTCAGTATTGCTCGAGCCCGCTCGATCCCCGTCGGATAATAGGCTCCGGTCTGGCGCGGGTGCCGAAGATCAGCATCGACTCCGCGCGCGGCTCCGATCGCCGCGGGGCATTCGTGCGTGGCCCAGCAGGCATCTTGACCGCGCAGGTATCGTGGCGTCGAGCTTTCCGCATCTGCTTCAGCGCCGGGCGGATGTAGTAGAAGGGCTGCGGCGGAGACTGGCCGTTCCTTCGCCGAACCGCCCGACGTGGCCAGTGCATGGTGGCAGCATTCGTGCGCCATCAGGAAGATTGCACCGGCAGAGCGGGGGTTTCGCGCGAGCGTCGACGCACGCATTCCCGCCGCGATCACGGGGCGTCCCCCTGGAGTCCCATCGGGGACGATGGCCTGCTCCGGGAAGTCGGGCAGGAGACGCGTTGGGATGTCGCAATAAAGGATTGTCGACGCTCGGCAGCCGCGACTTTGTGGGTCGGATCGCTTGCGGCATAAAGCGCACCGCACCAGAGCCCCAGCCCTGCGAATATGGCCCCGCGAGAATCGAAATCCGAATGATGGATAACCTCCGGTCTGTGACTTTGCTGCCGCAAGTGTAGCGCTGGTAACGAATGTAGAGCCAAAGCTCTTTTCTTGATCTCGGCCAGCCTTAACGGGGATCGTGATGGTGCGCAGGATACCGAGGCCTGAGTCTGACAGCCAGGTAAACACCCCAAGGGCGAGCGCATGAGCCGCCAACGCATCCTGCTCATTGTGCTCCTCGCCTGGGCGCTGGTGATGATCGTTCCGGATGTCTTGCGCGTCGTGCAGCCGCGCGGTTCGTTCGGCTTCTACGCCGACAATGACGGCGTGATCTACGACGTCACCGGGCCGTTCGACGGAGTCCGACAATCGCCTGCGTAGGGCCGGCATCCGCGACGGCGACAAGCTCGCCCTCAGCAAGCTGCGTTGCCCTACGACCGCAACCACCTGCGGGAATGCGCTCATGGTGCTGGGCGGAGTTCAGTCGTGCTGCCGGGGGCGCGAGGCCACGTTCGAGCTCAAGGCGACCGGCGACCATCCGGCGCGGCGAAGGTCACGCCTGATCGCGGCGCTGGTTCCGGCCAACCCATTCGAGCGCTTCATCGTCCTTATCGATCAGATCGCCGGGATCCTGGTCGTGGTCGCGGCGGCTTGGCTTCGTTTGGACGCGTCCGGGGCCATGAGCTGGGGCTTCTTCCTCCTATGTGATCTGGTTCAACCCCTGGGCAGTCCTATGCCTCTCTACGCGCTCCTGCAGCAGCAGCCCCTGCTCTTGCTCCGGCGCAGAACCTCGCAAGCGCCATTGCCGAGGCGGTGGGTATGTCGCGGGCTCCATTCGTTTCGTCCTTGCGCGCCCCCGATGGTGAGCCCGACCGCAAATGGCGATGGCTCAGAACGCGCACTGCCAGCGTCATCGGTGGATCTGCTGGCGCTGCTCGTGCTGTTCACCTATAGGCAACCTGACCGGATATCGCACCGAAACTGGAGCGGCGCTTTTCCATTCTTGTCGGCTTTGTCGTGGCCGTCTGCCCGTCGCCATCCTGCTCGAGCGGACGCGGCGGAAACCCCTGAGGATTACTCAGCGCATGCGCTGGGTGGTCTGGGGGTGCTATCGATCGGGCTTCCGGCCTTCCTCCTCGCCGAGCTCGCGTCGACCACCACGATCTTCGAAACGAGGTGGGAGAACTGCAACCATCGGAAGATGTCATCGGGCTGCTCTACCTCGTGAACGGCATCCTCTGCCTGTTCGTGTTCGAGGCGGTCGCGGCGGAGCGCGTGGTGAGCGTGTCGATCCCACTCCGCCGCGCGTCACCATTCTCGGCACTCATGCCTTGAGCATCCCGGCGCTCTTGCTGCATCACGAGGTCAGTACATGCGGGACCATCTCGCCATCCCGAACTGGGCGTGGATCGTCATCGGCGCCGGCGCGCTTTATCTCATCAGCCGCCTGCATGAAGTGCGCAACCCACCTGACGGACCCGCTATTTCAACCGCGATCTCGACAAGGCCGAACGAACCATCGCCGCAGCAATCCTCAAGGCGAAAGACCGCTGGAGGTCGATCGGCTTCTGTCCGAGCAACCGTATCGCCGGCTCAAGCTGTCCTCCGCCGCAGCCTTCCGCCGCAACGGCACCGAGTTCAGGCGCGACACCGAAGGCCATGGCTGGGGCGAGAAGACGGCGGCGGAACCTGTCGCCCGATGCACCGATGCTCGCACCGGTGGCGAAGGGCGCTCACTTCGCCATCAGCGACGAGGACGACAGTGAGCCCGGCCTGCCGGGCGGCTTCAGCCGCCCAGTTCTGAGGGTCCCGGCGTCAAATCCGCTGCGCTGCTTTTGCCGTGTCACTCTACGGGCCACGCATGCTTCGGGCGCCGACCTCGATACCAACGAGCGTGCCATGCTGAAGCGGATTGCCCACAATGCTGCCGCCGTCTACGCCGAGCTCGAGAACAGCGATTTGCGGCAAAAGATCTCGACGCTGGAACGCAAGCTGTCGGAAAATGCCTCGGCCCGCTGCAAAACGTGCAAAGCGCAGCAAAGTAGCAACAGGCGGGCGGTCGGGCGGTAAGGCAGCCCTTGTTGCGGCTTCGAACATGCCCTCATTCTCTGTATGATCGCCGCAACAAGACGAGCGAACAGAGGGGAGGAGGTGGAGTGGTTGGAAAGCGACAGAATTGGGATGGCCGAGCCTGATCGGCTCAATCCGGCTAAGATTTGTGCTGCTGATCGCCTTCGTCGGCGGAATTGTCGCACTGATCTGGTGGGCCTACGCCACCGGCCATATCAAGCATGTTGAGACCGTGCCGCCGCCCGTTACCGCGCCAACATCGTCGACCGCGCCCAGTGTCGCAATAAGATCCGGTGTGCCGGGCGCGGATTTGATAGCAGGATCGGAGTGCGGGCGGCCGGGGAGGGGCTTATCTCGAGGGCAACCCTAACGATCCTCAAGGACTTCGACGATGATCCGTACCCTCGAAAACCGCTGCCCCTTTCGTCCCGCGACGATGCCCGCTGGAAGGCTGTGGTTACTCGCGACGCCTCCTTCGAAGGCCAGTTCTACATTGCGGTGAAAACCACCGGCATCTATTGCCGCCCTGGTTGTCCTGCGCGCCTCCCCCAAGCGCGCCAATGTGCGCTTCTTCGACACGCGGACGAGGCAGAGCGGGCAGGCTTCCGCCCTTGCAAGCGCTGCAAGCCACGACCAGCCTCACTCGCGGGAGCTTCACGCCGGGAAGATCGCGCAAGCCTGCCGGCTGATAGAGACCGCCGACGAGGCGCCGAAGCTGGAGGGCGCTAGCCGCCGCCGTGGGCCTGAGCCCCTATCACTTCCATCGCGTCTTCAAGCAAGCGGTCGGCGTCACGCCAAAGGCCTACGCCGTCGCGCATCACGCAGTAAGCGCGTGCGGGCCGGGCTTCCGGTGAGCGACACCGTGACCGCGGCGATCTATGACGCAGGCTTCAATTCCAATGGCCGCTTCTACGCCAATGCCTCGGAGGTTCTCGGCATGGCTCCGACCGACTTCCGTGAAGGGGGCGCCGGACAGGACATACGCTTCGCCATTCCTGAATGCTCGCTCGGCCTAGTACTGATTCGCCGCGAGCGAAAGAGGCGTCTGCGCGATCTGTTCGGCGACCGATCCTGGAGCAGCTGCGGGCGCGATCTGCAAAACCAGTTCCGCGAGCGAGGCTGATTGGCGGCGACAAATCCTTCGCAGAGCTCACCGCCAAGGTCCTTGCCTTTGTCAAGCTCCGGCAGACGGGCTCAACCTGCACCGCTCGATAGTAGGGGCACCGCCTTCCAGCATCGCGTGTGGGACGCGCTCCGCCGCATTCCGGCAGGCTCCACGGCAAGCTACGCGGAGATCGCCAAGAGGATCGGTGCGCCGAAAGCGGTGCGGGCCGTCGCCCGGGCCTGCGCCACAAACCGCATCGCCGTGGCGATCCCCTGCCACCGCGTGGTGCGAAGTCAGACGGCGGTCTCTCAGGCTACCGCGGAGGGGTTAAGCGGGAAGCGCGCGCTGCTCGCCAAGAGAGGCCGACAGCGGACCAGCACGGCGTAAGCGCTGATTTAAGGGCCAAGTTAGCGCCTCATCCTCGAGGATCTCGGGCTGCATATCCGCGACGGCGACTAAGCTTTTGCCGTGCGGGACTATGATTCAGACCGTCCTCTTCGGGTGACGGGAAGCGGCGTTTCCACCTCGATCTCCTTCGGCGAGACGCAATATCTGTTCCCGGGCTTCCTGCAACGGCTCGCGTTGCGCGCAGGTCGGTGACGCCGGCCTCCTCGCCGCTTCACACGCGGTCGCTGATCGACGCGCTATCCGGATCAGGCGACGCGGCGGCCAACCAGTCCGTGGCGTCGGTGGCTGGTGCTGCTCAACGCTTCACGCTTGAGCGGCGAGATCGAGATCGATGGCGAGACGGTGCGCATTACCGATGTGCTGCGCGACCGCGAAAACGCGCTGTCGCCCGAGATGATTTTCCCCGAGCTCTCGGTCTGCGGCGTACGCGGCGAGCTTGCCGACGACAGCGCTTCGCCAAGGCTTCGGTGCTGCCGAGTGACCAAGACGATCCACACCGGGGCGAGCCGAGCCGCAGCTCGAGGTTGAGCTCGGCCATGGCTGACGGCGAACGCACCCATGGCCCAAACGGACCGCCCCTCCACCATGATCCTGAAACTCGTGGCGACCGTCGTCATCCTCGCGCTCGTCTTATATTCGCTGGACCTTGAAAAGCTCTCCGGCGCCTTAAGCGCGATCGATTGGCATTGGCTTGTTCTCGGCTCACTCGCGAGCGCGCTCTTCGTTTCGTTGCGCATCATCAAATGGCGCGAGCTGACGCGGACCGAACGGTATGAACGCGAGCGGCAAGGAGATCGCGAGAACGCCGCGCTTCTTGGTCTGGCGGTAGGATCGATCACCCCAGTGCGCCTTGGCGAGCTCGTGGGAGTCGCGCCATTTCCGAGGCCGGATCGAGGCAAAGCGATCCTCTCCCACGGCTATGACCGGCTCTACGAGCTGTTTGCGGTGCTGGTCTTCAGCCTTCCGGCGGCGTTCCTGCTGCCTTGGCGGGACCGGCCGCCTGGTCAGCGTCGCCATCGTCGCGGCTGTACGGGATTGGCATTGTCATGGCGCAGTCTGCATATTGGCGGCCAGAAATTCGGCGGGCTCTCGCTGTTACGGCAAAGTGCCGAAGCTCCAAGCTCTGCTCAGCGCCATCATCGTGCACTCTCCCGGTCTATTGGATGCTGTCGCATCACCTACTTCCTCACCGGCTACCTCCTGCTGATGTGCTTCATCGTCGGCATCGAGCCGATCCATAATTGGCATGCGGTGTTCTATTCTGCCCGATGGTGACGCTGTCGAACCTGATCTCGATCACCATCGGAGGGTTGGGCGTGCGCGCGGGCCTGGCCGCCACTACCTCGCCGAGCGTGGGTCTTGCGCCGGAAGTTGCCGCGGCGGCGTTCTTTCTTGTCCTTCTTCTCGACCAGACTGATCCCCGGCCTCATTGGGCTGATGTGGACCGCCGTGAGCACGAAGCGCCAAGCGCCCTCTGCCTCAAAGCCGCGCGGCTTAGAGCGTTGCCGCCTGCTCCATTGCCAGCTCCGCCTGCAAGCTTTCGACGTCTCGGAAGGTCGTAACCGCGGCGAGCAGTGCGGCCATTTTCCTGAAACGCACGAGGCAATCCTTGCCGGCGATGTCGCCTTCGATCGCGAGCTCGTCCCAGCTGCTCGGCATGGCCGACATAGTTGATCGGGATGTCGTAGTGCTGGCTCCAGAAGAAGGGCGACGGCGTCGAATGTCTCGGCGGTGCCCGAGCATATTGAGCGCCGCGTTCTGGCCTTAGCTCGGCAACCACCAATGCTCGACGCGGACCATCTCGCCGCTGATGCGGGATCGGGCCACCGCGCGATATCGCCGGCGGCAAAGATCGTTGGCTCGCTGGTTTCGAGATAGGCGTTCACGGTGACGCCGCGATCGACGCTAGAGCCCGGCAGCTCGGCGAGCTGCGATCCGCGGGCGCACGCCGACTGCCGGCGACCGACGAGATCAGCCTCGAGCGTGCCGCCGCTCTTCAGCTTCACGCGCTTGCCGTCGATGGCGCTCGCCATGTCCTCGAGGTGGAAAACCACGCCGTGCTCCTCGTGCAGCGCGCGGATGAAATCGCCCATCTGCGGGCCGAGGACCCTCTCCATCGGCCGTCTTGTCCGGCGCCACCACATGGACCTCGAGTCTCGCGGGCGCGGAGCGAGCCGCGACCTCGAGCCCGATAAAGCTCGCACCGCATGACCACGCCGGCGCGCCGCCTTGGCATCGTCGATGATCGCCTGGCAGTCGCCGAGCGAGCGGAGCGTGTGACACGTGCGGCTGGTCGGCACCGGGGATCGTGAGTCGGACCGGCTCGGCGCCAGTTGCGAGCAGCAAGCGGTCGTAGAGCAACCGTGCTCCCGTCCGCGAGCTGGACCTTCCGCCCGAGCGCATCGATGCCGGTGACTTTCGTCTTGAGCCGCAGATCGATGCCGTTCTCGGCATAGAAGCTGTCCGGCCGCAGCGGGACCCAATCCTCCGGCGCATTGCCGGCGAGGTAGTCCTTGGACAGGTTCGGCCGGTCGACCGGAGCCGCCTCGTCGTCGCTCAGCATGACGATGCTCCCTGGTAATTGCACGCGCCGGAGCATCTCGGCCGCAGCGAAGCCGGCGGCGCCTCCGCCGACGATCACGATCTGTCTCGGGCGGCCAGCCGCCAGACCTTGCCGGTGGTTCCGGTTTCGGCTGCTCGCAGTTTCTCGCCGCACGAAGATCTTGCCGTCGCGCTGCTCGACCGTCCAGCACGCCACCGGACTTAAGGCCGGGCGCGCAAGGCTTCGCCGGTGCGGAGGTCGAAGCAGGCGTGATGCCACGGGCAGCGGCACGGTATCGCCAACCACGAGCCCTTCGGCTAACGGGCCGTTGTAATGCGTGCATTGCGCCCCAACCGCGAACACGTCCTTCCCGCGGCGGACGAGCAGGATGGGTTCACCGCCGGCATGGCCAGCGAGCTTGCCGCCGTCGGCAAGGCCGGCGAGGGGACGCCCTCGGCGAGATCGGGGCCGCTAGGCTCGGCTGCAGCTTCCGCCATGCTCTTCTCCTTGCCGAAAGTCTATACCGATCGCGTCAGCCGCGTCGCGTGGCGCGCATCAGCCGAAGCGTGTCAGCCCTTGCCCTTGGTGCGGGTGTTGCCGTGAGGGGCGTCGCGCTCCAGGAACTCGATCATCAGCCCAGCCACGTCGACTCCGGTCGCCTTCTCCAGCCCCTCGATGCCCGGGCGATGAGTTGACCTCCGACCACGAGCGGTCCGCTCTTCGGCGCGCAAGCATGTCACGCCGCACACGTTGAGGCCGAGCGTGCGTGCGGCCCTGACCGCCATGCGCTTCGCTCCTGCGGGCGTGATGCGCACCTTCTCGCCGGAGCCTCCGCGATGCAGGTTCGAGCGGAACTCGCCGGGCGGCTCCTTGCCGCTTCATCGCCGCCACCACGCTGTCGCCGATGACCAGCGCGCGGATATCGGTCGAGTCCGGCCTCCTTGATGAATTGCTGGACGCAGGATGTTGACGTTCGCGCCGTGGAAACGCCTCGATCACCGACTTCGCCGATTTCACCGTTTCGCCGAGCACCACGCCGATGCCTTGCGTGCCTTCGAGCAGCTTGATCACCACCGGCGCTCCGCCGACAGAGATCGATGATGTCCTCGGCCTGTTTCGGATCGTTGGTGTGAGGCGGTGACCGGGAAGCCCGATGCCGCGGCGGGCGAGCAGCTGCAGGCAGCGGAGCTTGTCGCGGCTGCGCCGATGGCGACGGATTCGTTCAAGGGATAGACGCCCATCACCTCGAACTGACGCAGCACGGCAAGGCCGTAGAAGGTGATCGAGGCGCCGATGCGCGGGATCACCGCGTCGAAATCCTCGAGCCGCCGCTTGCGGTAAAAGAGCAGCCGGCGCGAGGTGATGTTGATGGAGACGCGCAGCGTGTTCAGCATCTCGATGTCATGGCCGCGAGCGCGCGCCGCCTCGCAGATGCGCCGATGGCTATAGAGGTGCGGATTGCGCGCGAGCAGCGCGATCTTCATGGGCCTTCCCGTTCTGTTGGGGATTAGGGTTCAGGGCAGCGCCTTCGCTGGCTCAGGCGCCAGCCCATGCGAGCCACTGACGCAGCCGCGGCTGGCCGGTGCGCCGGCGAGGAAGGAACGGCCGGGTTCGATCAGCGCGCGGCCTTCAAGCGCGGTGCGGCCGAGCAGCATGCGAAGCCCATCTGATCGCGGTTGGTGAGCGCGAGCTCGATCGGCCAGGTACTGGTCGCCAAGCATCAGGCGGGTCTCGATGATGTAGCGGCGCTCGCACCAGGCCGCCGGAATTCCGCACCGTGCGCTCGTCGATCGCGGGCGCCTCGCATTTGATCTTCACCGTGCTCGACCGCTGCATGGGGTGCAGCTCGAAGCGCACCCAGAGCGCGCCGGCGCGGCGGAACGGCTCGATGGCGATAGGCATGGAGAGCGCTGGTCCTGGCGCCGGTGTCGATCTTGGCCTTGATGGCGGCCGACGCCGAGATCGGTCAGCCGACCCATTCGCGCCAGCCCGCAATTTGTCGCCCGCGTTTCCGCGCCAGGTCGGTCATGCTGCTGAAGAGCTCATCTCTACCGAGGCGCACTGTAAGAGCGCGAGCCTGTATCTGCCAATGGGTTCGCTTGCTTCTACCGGGCTGCCAAGCTCACTATAGTCTGATCCCGATCGTGGGGGCGCGCGAGGGAAGCCATGGGCAAGAACCCAGCACGTGGTGATTGAGGATGATCGCTGGGCGGTGAAGGAAGAGGGCGCGGCGACGCCGGTCGCCACCTTCAAGACGCAAGGCCAGGCCTGGGAGAGGGCGAAGGCCATCGCGCGGAAGGGAGCGGTCGGAGGCCGCTGCTGCACGGCAGAGACGGCCGCATCCGCGGCGCAACACCTACGGCCACGACCCGCGCGGCAACCTAAGGGCTGAAGATCCAGCGCGATACATAGACGACGAACAGCAGGAGATGTGCACGGTGCCCTGCAGCACATTGGTGCGCGCGCCGCCGAAGGTGAGCCCGCTGACGAACAGAGTGAGCATGAGCAACGCACGCGTCGGTGCCGGTCGAGCCCAAGATGCACTTCCAGTCCGGTGATCAGCCCGATGGCGAGCACCGCCGGAATGGTAAGCCCGATAGTGGCGAGCGCCGAGCCGAGGCACACATTCACCGCTCGCTGCAGCTGATTGGCGAGCGCCGCGTGAAAAGCGGTCAGTCCCTCGGGCGACAGCACCAGGATGGCGATCAGGATGCCGCCGAGCGGCGCCGGCGCGCCGAGATCCTCGATGCCGAAATCGACGATGACGGCAAGGAAGGTCGACAAGCGCCACGACGGGGGCAAGGGTGAGCAGCAGCATCACCACGTGATACAGAGCGAGCCCGACGCTCTGTGTCTGGTGCGCGACGAGATAGGCGTCGTGCCTCTCCGCTTGCCGTTGACCGGCTCGGCGAAGAAGGCCCGGTGCCGCATCGTCTGGATGGCGACGAAGATGGCGTAGAAGAGGATGGTGATGGCGGCGAACAGGCCGCGCCTGGAAGGGCGCATGGCTTGGATCGGGCTCGGTCTTGGTGAGGTTCGGCATGATCAGCGAGAACACCGCGAGCGAGGCGATGACCACGAGGAAGGCGCGCGCGCCTTCGAGATTGTATTCCTGCTCCCAATAGCGCATCGCGCCCATCAAGCAGCGCCGTGCCCACCATGCCGTTGAGTACGATCATCAGGGTGGCGAACATGGCGTCGCGGGCAAGCGTCGGGTTGTTCTCGCCGTGCAGGATGATCGCCGCCATGAGCGAGACCTCGATGACGATCACCGAGACGGTGAGCACGAGCGTGCCGTAAGGCTCGCCGAGCATGGCGCGGCGACGGCGTCGGCGTGGCGCACCACGCTGAAGGCGCAAGCGAGCATCACCCCGAACATCCACAGAAACACGAAGCACGGTGAGCGGATAATTGTGCAGGTCGCCGAACAGGCTCTGCTGGAAAGACATAGGCGAGGGCGGTGGTGAGAAGCCCCGCCAGGATGGCGGCGAGCGATGAAACCTGTGCCGACGCCCCAATCTGCCCCTCGGCCGAGGGCTCGACGACGATTTCGCGTTGGTTCATGAGAACCCCTGTTGCGCCCGCCCAGCGCTCCAGTCAGAGCATCATCGCGGGGCGCGGCTGAGGCGAAATCGGTTTGGGCGTCAATTCGCCGCGAGTAGGGCTGCCTCCGGAACGGGCACGACCAATTCGGCGCCACTTCCTGGCCAGGGTTTATGGCGGCGTTAGGCCCTTCATGTAAAGCCCCTCACATGGGCTCAGACGATCAGCGCTGGCACCGGCCGCGCTCCTATCACCACGGCAATCTGAAGGAGGTCTTGCTCGAGGCGGCGCGCAAGCTGATCGAGCAATACGGCCCCTGCCGGCTTCAGCTTGACCGAGGCGGCGCGGCTCGCAGGCGTCAGCCCCGCAGCCCCTACCGGCACTTTCGCGACCGCGATGCGCTCCTTGCCGAGCTTGCCCCGCAACGGTTTCGAACGCTTCGCCGCGCAGCTCGACATGGCGTGGAATAACGGCATACCGACGCCGCTCTCGGCCTTCGAGAATCTCGGCCGTGCCTATCTCGCCTTCGCGCGGGAGGAGCCTGCGAGCTACGCGGTGATGTTCGAGGCGGGGTCTCGGCGTGAGCGACGACGATCAGCTCAAGGCAGCTGCCGATCGCGCCTTCGACGTGCTGCAGCGCGCCGCCTCCGCGCTTTGCCGGGCGCTACCTCCGAGCGAAGACCGCCGGTCAAGCTGATGAGCCTGCACATCTGGGCGCTCTCCCACGGCGTCGCCGATCTCTTCGTCGAGGCGCGCCCGGGCGTCGCCAAGCTGTCCTCCCGCCTGAGCAGATTCTCGAATCGGCGATGCTGGTTTATCTGCGCGGCCTGGGCATCCTGCCGCCTGACAGCCCGGCGGCGGCGCCGAGCGCCTTGAGACTGGGCACTCCCGATCACATTTTGTGTCGTCTCTTGACTCTGGACAGACCGGTCCCACCTATGTGAATGTGAATAACATTCACACCGAGGAAGGTTCGCAGGAAATGCAACAGCTGGTGACGACCTTGGACGATTACGGGAAGCCGGCGTGGATCATCGCAGCGGTTCTCGGCTTCATCATCTGGTGGCCTATCGGGCTTGGGCTCCTGGCCTATCTCATCTGGAGTGGACGCATGGGTTGCGGAAACAAACTGCAATGGAAGCAGCACTTTATGCAGGAGGCGAAGCGCTTCGGCGGCGGGTTTGGCGGCTTTGGTCCGCTCCGCTCGACCGGTAACGCGGCCTTCGACGCCTATCGCGAGGAGACCTTGCGGCGTTTGGAGGAGGAGGCTGACGAGTTTCAGACCTTCCTCGAGCGTCTGCGCAAGGCGCGCGACAAGGCCGAGTTCGATCAGTTCATGGCCGAGCGCGGGGCAAGCGGTCCGCGGCCGGCGAGCGCTTAAGTGGCGTAACGCGAAGCAAGAGAGGCAACGCGTAAGCGAGGGCGCGGGGAGCAATCCCGCGCCCTTTCTATCTTCTGAAGGTTCATCCTGACGGTGACCGCGCCCTCGCCGCGGCCCTCGGAAGAGATGGCCCCTCGATCACCGCGAGGCGTTTCATCCGGCGACGAGCTCCGTGGTCGCCGACGACGTTTGCCAGGCAGTTTCACCCGATCCCCAAGCGCCACTGATCAAGGCCGTTTCGTGGCTCAACTCCATCCCTTGACTTGCCGCTCTGCCGCGATGGCATCAGTGATGCGATCGAAATGCTCAGACCAGACCACGGTTACGGGCCGTCGCGAGGGATGTGCAACCGGGATACGCGATCAATTTGATGCTCAGTGACGCGGCAGCTCAAATCGTCGCCGGGGCGCTTCCTGACATGAAATGAACCGTTTGGCACAGCCCGAAGCATGTCACACGTAGCAACCGCCCATGCTGAGAATATTAGGCTCAGCCCTTAGTGGCGCTCATCCTTCGAGGCGAGCTGCTCTCGCACCTCAGATGACGGCTTCGCCGCCGAAGCCGCCGCCGGTCGGGGTCTTGATGATGATGGCCTCGCCGGGATCGAGGGTCACTTGCGCGCAAGCGCCGAGGCTCTCCATACGTCCATCCATGCGGCGAACGGAATTCGCGCCGGCTTCGCCAGGCTCGCCGCCATTCGCCCCGAACGGCCGCATGCGGCGGAAGCCTGAGAGGATTGCGCACTCCATCCGCTCCAGAAATCGAATGACGCGAAGTGTCCCGTCGCCTGCGCGCCATTTGCCCTTGCCGCCCGACCCGCGCCTGATCTCGAAGCGCTCGAGCAGAACGGGATAGCGGAGCTCGAGCACCTCAGGGTCGGTGAGCCGCGAGTTGGTCATGTGCGTCTGCACCGCCGCCGCGCCGTCGAAGCCCGGGCCTGCCGGCGCGCCTGAGCAGATCGTCTCGTAATATTGGGTGCGGGCATTGCCGAAGGTGAGATTGTTCATGGTGCCTTGCGCCGAGCCGAGCACCTGAAGCGCGCCATAGAGGCAATTCACGACGGTCTGGCTCGTCTCGACATTGCCGGCGGCGACCGCCGCTGGATAGCGAGGGCTCGAGCATCGAACCATCCGGAACGACAATCTCGATGTGTCGAAGACACCCGGCGTTGAGCGGAATGTCGTCATCGACCAGCGTGCGGAAGACATAGAGCACGCAAGCCCGCGTGATCGGCTCAGGCGCGTTGAAGGTGTCAGGCTGTTGTCCGCTCGTTCCGGTGAAATCGACGATGGCCTTGGCCGCCGCGCGGTCGACGCGGATGGCGACTTTGATGCGCGCGCCGGTGTCGGTCTCGACCTCGAAGCTCGAGGGCTTGAGCTGCTGCGATCACGCGCGCCACGCTCGCCGCGGCGTTGTCCTGCACATGGCCCATATAGGCCTGCACCACGGCGAGCCCGTATTGCGCCACCATCTTGCCGAGCTCCTCCACGCCCCTTGGCGTTGGCGGCGGCCTGCGCCTTCAGGTCGGCGACGTTCTTGCGCCGGGTCGCGGGCAGGGTAGGGGCCTTGGGTGAGAAGCTGCGAGCACCGCGTCTTCGCGGAAGCGCCCATCCTCGACCAGCTTGAACGGGTCGATATAGAACTCCCTCCTCCTCGATGCGCGTGGCCTTCGGGCTCATCGAGCCTGGCGCGATGCCGCCGATATCGGCGTGGTGCCCGCGCGCCGCGACGAAGAACAGAATCTCGGCGCCGCTTGTCGCGAACACTGGGGTCACCACTGTGATGTCGGGAAGATGCAGTGCCGCCATTATAGGGAGCGTTCAGCATCCACACGTCGCCGGGCTCGAAGATCGGCGCCGACCTCGCGCCGAACTGTCTCGACGCTGCGGTCCATCGAGCCGAGATGCACCGGGATGTGCGGCGCGTTGGCGACGAGGCGGTCCTTCGCGCATCGAAGATGGCGCAGGAGAAAGTCGAGCCGCTCCTTGATGTTGACCGAAGCGCGCGGTGTTCTGCAGCGCATAGCCCATCTGCTCGGCGATCGCGGTGAAGCGCTTGTTGAACACTTCGAGCAGAACCGGATCGACGTTGGTGCCGAGCGCGACGCGCGTCTCGCGCTTCGCTGGCGCGTGTGAGCAGCAGATGATTCTTCGCCGTGACCTCTGCCTGCCAGTGCGGCTCGACCACCACGGTCTGATGCGGCTCGATGATCAGGGCAGGGCCAGCAACGCAGATGTCCCGGCTCGAGACCGGCGCGCAAGAAGACAGGCGCGTCATGCCAAGCGCCACCGGTGAAGAGCCTCGTCATGGTTTGTGAGTTCCGGCAGCTCGTCGATCGAAAGCGGCAGGTCAGGCTCGTGCGGATGCTCTCCGCCGCCAAGCGCCTCGACCTCGATCGCCTCGATCTCGATCGGCTTGTCGGGGCTCGATAAAGCCGAAGCGCTGCCGGTGCGATCGCCTCGAAACGCACGCACGCAGACATTCTGACGCCTCGGCGAGGTCGAGCGCTCTCCCCTGTCGGGAGAGGGCTGGGGTGAGGGGCTTCTCGACTCGGTCTGCTCCCCTCACCCGGCTGCTTCGCGTGCGAAGCAGCCGACCTCCCCTCGCGGAGGGAAGAGGCTGGCGTTATGCACAAACGGCACCGGCAGCGAACTATCGGTGCCGAGATAGCGGAGATGCGCCAGCACGCTGATGCGGATGCCAGCGTGCGGCAACACCCTGGCCGGCGAGCTCCTCCGTTGCGTCATCGGCCAGCGGCGCGGCGAGCGCCTCCGCGGCGGCAAGACCCTCCGCATCGAGCAGGCGCAACACGGCACGGCTCCGCGTCGCCTTCAGCTCGGCAAGTCCCATGCCGTAGGCCGAAAGCACGCCGGACAGCGGATGGATGAGCACGCGGCCGATGCCGAGCGCGTCGGCAACCAGGCAGGCATGCTGCCCGCCGGCGCCGCCGAAGGTATTCAGCACATAGTCGGCGACGTCGTAGCCGCGCTGCACCGAGATGCTCAGGATCGCGTTCGCCATGTTCTCGACGGCGATGCGGATGAAGCCGTCGGCGACTTGCGCAGCCTCGCGGCCGTCGCCGATCTCGGCGGCGAGCGCGGCGAAGCGCGCTCGCACGACCTCGGCATCGAGCGGCTGGTCTTGCGCCGGCCCGAAGATCTTGGGGAAGAACTCCGGCACGAGCTTGCCCGACCATGACATTGGCGTCGGTGACGGTGAGCGGTCCGCCGCGCCGGTAGCAGGCGGGCCCCGGATTGGCGCCGGCGGAATCGGGGCCGACGCGGAAGCGGGCGCCGTCATAAAAGAGGATCGATCCGCCGCCGGCGGCGACGGTATGGATCAGCATCATCGGCGCGCGCACGCGCACGCCCGCGACCACGCTTTCGAAGGTCCGCTCGTAGACGCCGTCGAAATGGCAGACGTCGGTCGAGGTGCCGCCCATGTCGAAGCCGATGACGCGGGTGAAGCCGGCGATGCGCGCGGTCTCTCGACCGCGCCAACCACGCCGCCCGCCGGGCCTGACAGGATGGCGTCCTTGCCCTTGAACAGATGCGCCGAGGTCAGCCCGCCCGAGGACTGCATGAACAGGAGTCTCGGCTTGAGGCGCGTGCGGCGTTAGCTCCCCCTCCCCTGTGGGGAGAGGGCCGGGGTGAGGGGCTCGCAATCGGTCCGGTTCACTCTCACCCGGCTGCTCGCGCGCGGCAGCAGCCGACCTCTCCCCGCTGGGGAGAGGGGAAAGCGCTCGCGGCGACCCGATCGACATAGCGGCGGAGCAGCGGCGAGAGATAGGCGTCGACCACGGTGGTGTCGCCGCGCCCGACGAATTTCACCAGCGGGCTCACCTCGTGACTCACCGAGATCTGCGCGAAGCCAGCTCGTGGGCGAGGCGCGCAGCCTCGCGCTCGTGGTTCGGAAAAGCGTAGGCATGCATGAAGACGATGGCGACGGCGTCGATGCCGTCGGCGCGGGCGGCTTCGAGCGCGGCGCGCGTGGCGGCACGGTCGAGCGGCGTCTCCACGCTGCCGTCGGCGCGCATGCGCTCAGGCACCTCGGCGACGCGCACATAGAGCATCGACGGCTTTCTCGATCTCTGCGCGCGAAGATCTTTGGCCGCGCCTGGTAGCCGATCTCGAGCGCGTCGCGGAAGCCTTCACTCACCAGCAGCAGCACGCGATCGCCCTTGCGCTCGAGCAGCGCATTGGTGGCGACGGTGGTCCCCATCTTGACGCTGTGGATCAGCTCCGTCGGCAGCGCTCGCCCGCGCGCCACGCCGAGCAGATCGGCGATGCCTGCGGTCGCCGCGTCGGCGTAAGCCTCGGGATTCTCGGAGAGAGCTTGTGCGTGAGGAGCCGCCCGTCGGGCGCCCGCGCCACGATGTCGGTGAACGTGCCGCCGCGGTCGATGCAGAACTGCCGGGTGCCGCACACGTCATCCGAGCCGCATCAGCCCTGAGGCGTAGCGCTTCCAGCGGCGCACATAGACATCGGCCGCCGCGTGCCGTCATTCGCCTTCGTCGCGTCGTCGGCCTCGCGCACGAGCTTTGCCGGCGCCCCGACGATCACGGAATTGTCGGGAAACTCCTTGCCCTCGGTGATCAGCGCGCCTGCGCGCGACGAGAGAGTTGGCGCCGATCTTTGCGCCGTTGAGAATGATGGCGCCCATGCCGATCAGGCTAGCGTCGCCGACGCTGCAGCCATGCAGCACGACGTTGTGGCCGATGACGCAATCGCTTGCCGACAGTGAGGGCAAAGCCTGGGTCGGTGTGCAGCGTGGCATTGTCCTGGATCTGCGAGCGCGCGCCCGACCTCGATCCACTCATTGTCGCCGCGCAACACCGAGCCCCACCAGATGCTCACATCGGAATGAAGCCGCACGCGCCCGATCACCGCGGCGGTCTCGGCGACCCAATAGAGGCCGTCGGCCGGAAGCTCCGGCGCCTCGCCGTCGAGCGCGTAGATGGCCATGATCGCTCCTTTCGTCGACTTCCAGACGTGTGGATAACCTTCATCCGCGGTGTTGTCATGCCCGCGAAGGCGGGCATCCAGTAACACAAATCGCAAGGAGCACGGGAGCAGGGCGAATGGGGACCGAGGAGAAACGCGAGAACGCAGCACAGCCGGCTGAGCCATCAGGACTCGCGAGCACGCTCGACCGCGCTTTCGGCCTCAGTGCCGCCGGCACGAGCATGCCGACCGAGCTCGGGCCGGCCTCGCGACCTTCCTCACCGATGGCCTACATCATGTTCGTCAACCCGGCGATCCTCGAGAAGAGCCGGCATGGATCATGGCGCCGTGTTCGTCGCGACCTGCCTCGCCGCGGCGCTCTCGACCGCCATCATGGGGCTTTACGCCAACTACCCCATCGCGCTCGCTCCTGGCATGGGGCTCAACGCCTATTTCGCCTTCACCATGGTGCCAGAGCTCGGCGGCAATTGGCAGCTCGCGCTCGGCATCGTGTTCCTCTCAGGCGCGCTGTTTCTCCTGATCTCGCTCACGCCATTGCGCGAATGGCTGATCAACGCCATCCCGCTCAATTTGAAGCTCGGCATCGCCGCGGGCATCGGCCTGATTCCTCGCGCTGATCGGCTTGCAGAATGCGGGCCTCGTGGCGGCGCGACGCCACCACCCTGGTCAAGCTCGGCGACCTCACGGAAGCGAAGGCGCTGCTCGCCATTGCCGGCTTCCTCGGCCATCGCCGGGCTTGCGGCGCGGAAGGTGCCGGGCGCCATCATCTTCGGCGTGATCGCCGTGACGCTTACCGCGGTGTGGCTCGGGCTCCGAGCCGTGGCACGGGCTTGCCGCCATGCCGCCGTCGCTCGCGCCGACCTTCCTCAAGATGGATGTCGCCGGAGCCTTTCGGCTCGGGCTTCTCACCATGGTGCTTACGCTTCTGCTCGTCATGCTTCTCGACACCGGCAGGGAACGCTGATCGGCGTGGCGCGCCAGAGCTGGGCTGCTCGATCAGGACGGACGCCTGCCGCGGCTCCGCCAGGCGCTGCTTGCCGATTCAGGCGGGGCCATGCTCGGCGCCGCACTCGGCACCTCGACGACCACCGCCTATATCGAAAGCGCCGCCGGCGTAGAGGAGGGCGGCCGCACGGGCCTCACCGCGCTCGTGGTGGCGGTGCTGTTCCTGGCGAGCCTGTTCCTGGCGCCGCTCGCCCAGACCGTGCCGCCTTACGCCACGGCACCTGCGCTCCTCTTCGTCGCCTGCCGCTCATGGCGACGAGCCTGCAGCGCGATCAATGGGACGAGCCAACCGGAATACATCCCGGCGCTCACCATCGCGCTGATGATCCCGCTGAGCTATTCCATCGCCACCGGCATTGGGCTCGGCTTCATCGCCTATGTGGCGCTGAAGCTGCTCTCGGGGCGCGTGCGCGAGATCAACGCCCGCCTCGGGGACAATCGCCGGCGCCTTCCTGCTCAAGCTGATCTTTGCCTGACGCCTTGGGTGAGCGGCGGCTCAGCTCGCCAGCGTCTTCATCTCTTTCAGCCGTCGCGGATGCGCGCGCCAGTCCTCGGCTTCGCTTCTATCGCCGCGCTTCTCGCATTCGAGCATCCCTTTGCGCCGCGATCAGCTGGGCCTTGTCGCCATGCTCCCTAAGCAGCCTGCTCGCGTAATCGTGCACCTCCTGATATCTGCACTGGGGTACCTCGCTTCGTCATCGACGCAGCATGAGCAAACGGGAAGGCGCGGACTCGGGTTCCGCTACAATCGCGAGCCACCGACCGCCGCCCGGCGCCTTGCCGCTCAAGCTGATTTTAACGCGATCGCCGCCTCATAGTAGACTTCCCGGCAGGACTGGAGAGGAGAAGATCTCGATGCCGAAATATATTTTGCTCGCCAATTTCACCGATCAGGGCATACGCAACATCAGGGGTACGATCAGCCGGGCTGAGGCCTTTCAAGCGATGGCCGAGAAGAGCGGCATCGTCATGAAAGAACTCTGCTGGACTCTTGGCCGCTACGATGTCGTCGCGGTGTTCGAGGCGGCGGATGATGAGCAGCGGCTGCGGCTTGCGCTCCAGCGCCTCGCTCGCTCGGCAATACCGCGGTGCGAAACCCTGCGCGCCTTTTCCTTCGATGAGATGAGGCGCACACTGAGCAAGATGGTTTGAGGCCGGGCGCTTTGCGTCTTCGGGCTGACCTTGAGGCGGTCAGCAGTCGCCCGTTAGGCTATTTGTGCTTGGACTTGGGGGATGCAGATGCGACGACGCACGACAAGCCTGTTTGCCGGGTTGGCGCTGATTTCGATGACCGGACTTGCCGCAGCCGGACCGTTCGGCAAGCCTGAGGCGCCGTCCCTCGTCGCGCCGGTCTGGAGCCTCACCGGCGAGTGCTATCCCATCGATTTCAACGGCATCGATATCCAGATGGTATGCCGGCCGGCGGCGTCTATCAGCTCACCGTCACCGGCACGAAGCCCTCCATGAACATGGACGTCTCGCTGAGCCACGAAGCCTCCATAACGGCCGCCCGGCCTATTGGCGCACGGTCGTCATCGGCTGCGTCAAGAACGGCGCCTCTGATGCCGCCTCTGCCTCGCCTTATTACATCACCATGAACCTTGACCAGTTCGTCGGCTCGAGGGGCGTCGAGATCGTCGGCGCCTCGCGCAAGGTCCGCGCGACGTTCCCAAGTCCTAAGGGTTCTGCGTCCATCCTTCGAGGCGCGCGTCCTTCGAGCGCTCCTCAGGATCAGGTCCCTCATGGTGAGGAGCGGCCGAAGGCCGCGTCTCGAACCATGAGGCCTCTTGTGCTTTCCACGGCGTCTCCGCTATTAGGTCGCCCATGGACACTGGAAGCCAGCCCCTCGTCCCCGCCACGGCGGAGACCACCCATCGCCATCTTCATCACCTCGATCAGCGCCGCGATCGCGGGTCGCCGGCGGCTTCGGCATCATCATCATCGCCTTCATTGTCGCCGGCGCCGGACCTGTTCGACCTCGGCCAGACCTTTGTGCTGGTAGGCAGCGTCATCACCGGGCTGATCACCCTTTGGCTGTTCGCCTGGACGTTCGCCCGCTCACCTCCATGTCGAGAGGCGGCTTGCCGCGGGGCTTGAGATCGACGAGCCAAAGCTCTCGATCCTGGCCAATTTCCGCGATTCCGGACCGGTCCCGTCGAGGTCTTGGAGCGGCCAGAAACGACCGCCCGCGAGACGATTATCCGCATGCGGTACGCCGTAAAAATCCTTATGCTCTAGCCGGCATTTGTTGGGGGATTCGGCAATGTCGATTTGGGGAAAGTTGGCCGGCGCCGCGGCTGGGCTCGCAATCGGCGGACCCCATCGGCGCTTTGCTCGGCGGTGTCGCCGGGCACGTATGTCATCGATCGCGATCAGGAGCGAGGACGGCCCTGCCGAGAACCAGGTGGCTTTCACCGTTGGCGTGATCGCGCTCGGCGCCAAGATGGCTAAGGCCGACGGCGTCGTCACCGATGGACGAGGTCAACGCCTTCAAGGAAGTGTTCAAGGTGCCGGAGGGCGAGATGAAGAACGTCGCCCGCGTCTTCAATCTCGCCAAGCAGGACGTCGGCCGGCTACGAGGCCTACGCCGAACAGCTCTCGGTCATGTTCAAGGGCAATCGCAGAAGCTGCTCGAGGACGTGCTCGAAGGCCTGTTCCACATCGCCAAGGCCGACGAGCGTGCTGCATCCGCGCGAGGAGCAGTTCCTGCGACCAGGTCGCCAAGCGCTTCGGCATCACCGATACCGAGTTCGCCTATATCAAGGCGCGCCACGTTACCGCCGCCAAGCGCAACCCCTACGATGATCCTGGGCATCAACGCCTCGATCAGCAATGACGAGCCTGAAGAGCCATTACCGCAAGCTCGTGGCCGAAAACCATCCCGACAAGCTGATGGCCCGCGGCGTGCCGAAGGAATTCGTCGCGATCGCCACCGAGAAGGTCGCCGCCATCAACGAGGCCTATGGCGAGATCGCCAAGGAGCGCGGGATTTAGGTTCTTTGTCATACCGGCGAAAGCCGGTATCCAGTGAAAAAGCAATCGGCGATTCCACGAATGGAACGTCAGCCATTCTTGTGCTGGATCCCGGCTTTCGCCGGAATGACTGAGGGCATGCCCATGACCGCAGCCCCCGACAGCCCGTTAGCCACGCTCTGGTGTCCGGCGGCGAACCGCGAGCCGCGGCGAGACGGCCGCGTGCCTGACATGCTGGTGCTGCATTACACCGGCATGGAGTTCCTCAGACGCGGCGCTCGACTGGCTGACCCGGGAAGAGTCGAAGGTCTCCTGCCACTACCTTGTCGACGAGGACGGACGCATCGGCCCAGATGGTGCGCGGTCCGGAACGCGCCTGGCATGCCGGGCAAAGCCTGTGGGCCGGCGAGACCGAACCTCAATTCCTGCTCGATCGGCATCGAGATTCATAATCCCGGCCACGAGTTCGGCTACCGCGATTTCCCGAGGCGCAAATGCGAAGCGTGGAGGCGCTCTGCCTCGACATCTTGCGCCGCCACCCCATCCGGCGCCGAGCGGGTGGTGGCCCACTCCGATATCGCCGGGACGCAAGCGCGATCCTGGAGAGAAATTCGATTGGGCGCGGCTCGCGCAAGCCGGCGTCGGGCTCTGGGTCGAGCCCGCGCCATTGGAGCGAGGACCAGGGCCTCGGTCCCGGCGATGAAGGGCGAGAGGTGCTGAAGCTCCAGCAGGATCTTGCCGGCCTCGGCTATGCGGGTGGAGCTCACCACCACCTACGGCACGGGGCTCGAGAAAGTGGTCGAGGCCTTCCAGCGCCACTTCCGGAAGCGCGCACGTGACGGCCGCGCCGATACCTCGACCCGCGACACGCTCAGCCGGCTGTTGAGCGGCGATGCAGGCAAGCGCCGGTGGCGTAAGGCTGAAGCCGCGAATCTTGGCGTCGCGCAGGCAGTCCCGGCCATCCGCGCTTCGACTTCTCGGCTCGCGTACCGATCACAAAGAACGCGACTGGACGAAGCCTGACTTCGGTTCCATACCCGATGCAGAAATCCGCCAAGATGCGCGCTTTCCGAGCGCGTCTTGACAATCAAAAGCTTTCAAGGAGAAACGCCATGACTAGAACTCCCATCCTGTCTGCCGCGGCGGCAGCTCTGCTGCTCAGCCCTTGCCGCGGTGGGCCCGCTAGCGGCGGAAGACGCCGCAACTCCGGCAGCTCCGGCGATGACGCCGGCGCCGTCAGCCGCGCCGGCCAGAGGCGAGTTCGACAATTCCTGCGCCATGGGTCTTGCCGATGGCCAGATGGTGAAGACCGACTGCTCGGTGAATTGGACCGCCCCCGACGGCAAGGTCTATTGCTTCTCGTCCGACAAATCAGAAGGAAGACCTTCCCAAGAACGCCGAAGCCAACATCAAGAAGGCGCAAGACTTCGTTTCGGCCAAGAGAAGCGCCGCGCGCGAGCGGTGCAAGACCAGAACTTCACCGAGGACGACGTCAACGCCGCGGTGAAGAAGGTGATCGACGAGCGCACCAAGGACGGCGCCTTCGTGTTCCGCGATCCGAAGCTCAACGCCGACCTCCATCTCGTCTTCGACGCAGATCAAGAACGTGCGCGGCATGGAAGGCTATGGCTGGTTCCCGAACGTTATCTTTCACGACAAGGACGAGCCGAAGAAGCAATACGCCATCGACTTCTGGTTCAAGCCTGAGGGACAGGACCTCAAGCTCATGGACATCCGCGTGCAGAAAGGGCCGAAGCAGGAGGGCGACAGCTGGGTCATGATCACGCGCTCGCCGCAGGCCTGGTGGTGGTTGCCGGCAGGCGAGCACCCCGGCGACATGGAGGTGACCCGCGCCTGGCAGGTGATGAGCGCCATCCACGGCTACATCGCCACCCACAAGGACAAGGACGGCAATCTTCCGATCAAGGACGACAAGACCGGCGAGACCCTGCCGCTCGAATTCGTCGAGATCCACCAGCCGGTGCGCCACCTCAAGAAAGAGGGGGAATATTTCGCCTGCACCGACTTCCGCAAGCCTGGCAGCCAGGACGAATATTATGACATCGACTTTTGGGTGAACCAGAAGACCGGCAAGCTCCAAGTCGACAACGTCAAGGTGCACAAGGTGCCGGTGCAGGAAGACGGCGTGTGGACGCAAGTGCCGCGCTACACCTTCGACGGCATGGACATCGAGGAGACCTGAGGATCGATCGAGGCAAAGGAGCCCGCTTCGCTCGAGTTTCACTCGGTGCCACCCGCAAGGAGCTCGCGCCATCGCCGACATGGCATTAAGGGCTTGGCAATTCTTGATCTGATAAAGCCGAAGCAGCGCCAAGCGCCCAGAAGCCCCTTATTAGCTCTGTCCAACGGGCCGGTTGGCTGCTCTGCCAGTAGCCAGCGTATCGGCAGGCGGGAGGAAGTCCGGGCTCCGCGGAACCACGGTGCCGGGTAACACTCCGAGCGGGGGCGACCCCAGGGACAGTGCCACAGAAAGCAAACCGCCCTCCTGCGCCAGGCTTCGGAGGGCAAAGGGTCGAAAAGGGTGCGGTAAGGCGCACGCGCGGGCCCGGCAACAGGACCGGCACGGCAAACCCCACCGGGAGCAAGACCGAATAGGGGCGGCGCGGCGGCCTCAAAAACCCGCCAGTCTCGTTTCCAGACGAGCCGTCCGGGTTGGTCGCAAGGCGCTTGGCGACGACACAGGATGAAGATGGTCAAATGCCGTAAGCTCCTTCCACAGGCCTTGATGCAAATTATCAACTTACGAAGCGGTGACATGTCTATGGCTGGCGCGTGGAAGGCTCTGCAGCGGTCGCCAACTCCCAGAAATTGTCGAGAAGCGAACCGAGGCGTGGGGAAATTCGCCACGCGCCGGCCTTTTGTCGACGGTGTTACTCGGCTTGGCCCCGACGCCTTTCGCTTGGTACTACCGCTGGTGCGATCTCGGACGCGGCTGCGCTGGCCGAGATCAGGGCGAGGTCGAAGCGATCGAGCGTTCATCACCTTGGTCCAGGCCGCCACGAAGTCCTTCACGAACTTCTCCTTCGAGTCCGCGCACGCATAGACTTCCGCGAAGGCGCGAAGCTGCGAGTGCGAGCCGAAGATCAGGTCGACACGCGTGCCGGTCCACTTGACCGCGTTCGTCTTGCGGTCGCGGCCCTCGTACACGCCGTCGGCGCCAGCGACGGCTGCCCATTGCGTGCTCATGTCGAGCAGGTTGACGAAGAAGTCGTTCGTCAGCGTCCCGGGCTGCTTGGTGAAGACGCCGTGCTTGGACCCGCCGGCGTTCGCGCCGAGCACGCGCAGGCCGCCGACGAGGACCGTCATCTCCGGCGCCGTCAGCCTCAGCAATTGCGCCCGGTCCACCAGCGCCTCCTCGGGCATCATGAACTGCGTCTGCCGCTCGATGATAGTTGCGGAAGCCGTCGGCGACGCGGCTCGAGCGGCGCAAAGGAGTCGACGTCGGTCTGCTCCTGCGACGCGTCCATGCGTCCCGGCGCGAAGGGCACCTTCACGTCGATGCCCGGCCGTCCTTCGCTGCCTTTCTCGATCGCCGCGCAGCCGCCGAGAACGATCAGGTCGGCGAAGCGAGACCTTCTTCCCGCCGGACTGCGAAGCGTTGAACTCCTTCTGGATCGCTTCGAGCTTCTGAAGGACCTTCGCCAGCTGAGCCGGCTGGTTGACCTCCCAATCCTTCTGCGGCGCGAGACGGATGCGCGCGCCGTTCGCGCCGCCGCGCTTGTCGGAGCCGCGGAACGTCGACGCCGATGCCCAGGCCGTCGAGACCAGCTGCGGACACGGACAGGCCAGAGGCGAGGATCTTCGCCTTCAGTGCCGCAATGTCCTGCTCCCCGATCAGCGGATGATTCACGGCAGGGATCGGGTCCTGCCAGATCAGCGCCTCCTTCGGCACGAGCGGGGCCGAGATAACGCGCGATCGGGCCCATGTCGCGGTGCGTCAGCTTGAACCACGCGCGGGCAAATGCGTCCGCGAACTGATCCGGATGCTCGTAGAAGCGCCGCGAGATTTTCTCGTAGGCCGGGTCGAGCCGCAGCGAGAGGTCCGTGGTCAGCATGGTCGGCACGTGCTTCTTCGACTTATCGAAGGCGTCCGGGATCGTGGCGTCGGCGCCTTTCGCCTTCCACTGCTGCGCACCGGCCGGGCTCTTCGTCAGCTCCCATTCGTATCTTGAACAGGTTGTCGAAGAAGTGGTTGCTCCACTTCGTCGGCGTCTGCGTCCAGGTGACTTCCGGGCCGCCGGTGATGGCGTCGGCACCGATGCCGGTGCCATGCTTGCTCTTCCAGCCGAGGCCCTGATCCTCGATGGCGCCGCCTTCCGGCGCCGGGCCGATCAGCGACGGATCGCCGGCGCCGTGGGTCTTGCCGAAGGTGTGGCCGCCGGCAATCAGCGCGACGGTCTCCTCGTCGTTCATCGCCATGCGGAAGAACGTCTCGCGGATGTCCTGGCCGCCGCGACCGGGTCCGGCTTGCCGTTCGGTCCTTCCGGATTGACGTAGATCAGGCCCATCTGCACCGCGCCGAGCGGCTTCCGCGAGCTGGCGTTCGCCGCTGTAGCGTTCGTCGCCCAGCCACGTCCCCTCGGGACCCCAGTAGAGCTCTTCAGGCTCCCAGACGTCGGCGCGGCCGCCGCCGAAGCCGAACGGTCTTGAAGCCCATCGACTCCAGCGCGACGTTGCCGGCGAGAATCATCAGGTCGGCCCAGGAGATTTTCCGGCCGTACTTCTGCTTGATCGGCCACAGCAGCCGGCGCGCCTTGTCGAGGTTGGCGTTGTCCGGCCAGCTGTTCAGCGGCGCGAAGCGCTGCTGGCCGGCGCCGGCGCCGCCGCGGCCGTCGGCGATGCGGTACGTGCCCGCGCTGTGCCATGCCATGCGGATGAACAGACCGCCGTAGTGGCCGAAGTCGGCCGGCCACCAATCCTGCGAGTCCGTCATCAAGGCATGCAGGTCCTTGATCACCGCGTTGAGGTCGAGGCTCTTGAACTCCTTGGCGTAGTCGAACGCCTCGCCCATCGGATTGGAACCAAGGGAGAGTTCACCAGGTGGAGACTGCTTTCAGGTCGAGCCGGTCCGCGAACACCAATCCCGGTCTTCGATCCCTAGAACTTCGTGTGCACGGTACCGCATTTGCCCGCGCCTCGGCATTTCACGCCCTTGCGTCCAGCTTCGTCCGATCGTGTTCTGCAAGTTTCTTCGCGCCAGCTGCGAACTTGAGTGCGCGCTGCACCTGCGTAGGCGCAAGGTGAAGTTTTGCCTAGCGAGCGTGACCAAGAAAAACCCATTAATCGAGCGGCGTGCCCAGGAATTGGCGGATTTTGCACCGTGGTTCGCCTCCGGCTGCTCTTCCTGCGGCATGTGCCCACATTGGTCAGATGATGCGGAGATTGGCTGCTCGGCATCTCGCGCGGGCGAGCTTGATGCCGATCCCGGACCGGCACGTGATGCGGTCGTAACAAGATCGGGGCCTACGAATGAGCGCGTGGGGAGCGCAATGGTCGAATGGCGGGCGGCGATCTGCTCCGCGTCGGGAGGCATGATCTGCCGGGCGCTAGTGGATCAGCGCGTGCTTGCCGGCTGCGGTCTTCATCGGCTCGGCATAGGCCTCGATCTCGTCGTCGCCGATCTTGCTGTTGTCGAAATAGGCGATTCTGAGCGCCATTTGGATTTGCACCGAAGGCGGTGCCGATGCGCACCCCGAGGACCTGGGAGAGCAGGCCCGGTCGAGCAGCTTGAAGAACACCGGAATGGCTTGCGGGTAGGCGATGGTGTCCGATGGCAGCACGAGCGTGGCGATTCGCCCGTGCAGGCGCGTATCGGCCTCGAGCGCGAGCAGGAGCGCGATGCCGCCGCCAAAGGAGTGTCCGACGATGGTGAGATTGTGGAGGTCGCGGTCGAGGATGAGTTGGGCGAGAAGCTCGGCCTGGTCGCTCGCAGCGTAACGTTCGTCGAACGGCTTGTCCGAGCGGCCGAAACCCTGAGGTCGACGGCGATCACCTGTGGTCGCGCGCAAGGTCGCGGCGCCACGTGCCGCCGGTGCAAGCTGTTGGGTCGCGAAGCCTGGATCTGAGCAACGCGCGCGGCCCGCCGCGCGCTCAACGGTGTAGAGCTGGACCGGAGCATCCGGGCGGGCCAAGCCTCGCGAACGGAAATTGGCTCGTGTCGGTGGCGGCGAGTGGAAGGGCGCTTATCGCAGCCATGATCGCCGCACGAGCCCGAGCGCCGCTGAGTATCGCTGCCAGAGCATGAACGCCGACGCCGAGCCTCTGATTGGACTTCCCCGTGTCGTGGCGCGGCTGAAAGGCCTGCCCGTTCGATCGTCATTTGTAAACCGCTTCGGCGCCATCCGCCAATTCAAAGCGAATCAGAGAGAGGGCAGGCGACATCAGTCGTTGCTTGGAGCGACGCTACACCCGATTACCCACAGAAAATCCCGTGCGCATTAAGCGCTATTCCCGCGAGATTCTTGACCACCATAATATCCGCATGCTATCCCATGATTTGCCCGTTCGGTGGTGGTGGAGAGGCGGGCGGCGCTCCTTACGAGGCCACGGGGGACCCCGCGCCGCCTTCCCACGATCATCGGGCGACGAGCTCGGCACCTTCGCGTTTCGCTGAGTCTTCCAGTCAGGTCAGGTGCCGCAGGGGAGAGATGGACCAGTTTGTCTCGGCTTTCACAAATAAGATCGACACGAAAGGCCGAGTGTCTGTTCCGGCATCTTTCCGCTCAGTCCTCGCTAAGGACGGCCTTGACGGCATTTATTGCGTATCCGTCGCTCGATGCGCCTGCGCTCGACGCGGGAGGCAAGCGGCTGGTCGACAAGATCAACGGCCTTGTCAGGATCTGGCGCCCTATTCGGACGAGCGCGATCATCTCGCCACCGCTCTCTTCGGGACGGAGCGAAATCCTTCCATCGTCAGGATGGACCCGCGCACCATTCTGCCGGGCGGCTCGTGGGAGCACGCCGGCATCACTACGCACATCACTTTTGTCGGCCTCGGCAGGAAGTTCCAGATGTGGGAACCAGGCTCGATTGAAGCCCACTGGCGAGCGCGCCAAAAGGTCCCGATCTCCGCAAATTGCTCGGCGCGGGGCGCCGCGGAAGCGGCAGGGCCAGAGGAGCACGAGGAATGATGGCGGAGTCGCCGGCGTAGGTTTGACCGCCGCCGGCGGACCAGCCCGCCACATTCCCGTGATGCTCTCCGAAGTCATTGAGGCGTCGACCCCCGCGACGGCTAAACATTTTTCATCGATGGGACGTTCGGCGCCGGAGGCTATACGCGCGGGCTCCGCAGAGACTGCACGCTGCAGCGTTCTCGCCATTGACCCGCGATCCCCAGCGCCGCAAAATTCGCACAAGCGCTCGAAGAGCTTTTCCCGGACGCCTGAAGTTCCGTGCTCGGCCGCTACGCCGAGATGCGCGAGATCGCCGAACGTGAAGGCATTGCCGCCGTCGACGGCGTGGCCCTCGACCTCGGCGTCTCCTCGATGCAGCTCGATGAGCCCGAGCGAGGGCTTCTCCTTCAGCCAGGACGGCCCTCTCGACGTGCGCATGGGGGCAGAGGAGCGACCGCAGCGACCTCGTCAACGCACGCTGCCTGAGCGCGATCTTGCTGCCATCCTCTCCACGCTCGGCGAGGAGAAGCGCGCCCGATCGATCGCCAGCGCGCCATTGTGGCGCGCCGGGCCGAGGCGCCGATCTTGAGGACCGGCGAGCTTGCCGGCATTGTCGCCCGCGTGCTTCGGCCGCAGGCATGACGAGACCAAGGCACCCGGCGACGCGCACCTTCCAGGCGCTCCGCCTCTATCTCAACGATGAGCTGCTCGAGCTCGCTCGCGGCAGCGAGCGCCGCCGAGGCATTTTGCTGAAACCCAAGGGGCGCGGCTTGCCGTCGTCACTTCCGCATTCGCTCGAGGACCGTATCGCCAAGCGCTTTTTCGCGGCGCGAAGCATGCCGGCCCCCGCGCCTCCCGCCATCTGCCGGAGCAGGGCGGATCAACTTTTGCTGCCGAAGCTTCGCGGCTTCTTAACGCGTCGTCCGTTATCACCGTCTAAGGACGAGATCAGGCTGAACCCCGTGCCCGCTCTGCGCGCCTTAGGGCTGGCGAACGTCACGGACGCTCCGCCGCATGCTCTCGACCTGGCAAGCTTGGGGTGCCGCGCATCGCGCTTCCTGCCTAGAGGCGGGTCTTTGAGGGATCATTTTAGTCCATGTTGCGTTTCGTCAATATCTGCCTGGTGCTTCGCGCTCGTGTTGCGCTCGCTTAGCGTCATCTATGAGGGAAAGTACGAGGCACGCGCGCTTCGATGAAGACATCGGGGCTCTGCGCAAGGACATCGAGACCGAGCAGCGATGCCGTCGCGGTTCTTCGCGCCGAATGGAGCCTGCTCAACCGGCCCGAGCGCATCGAGCGCCTGGCTGAGAAGCGATCTGAGCTTGCGGCGCCGGCGCGGCCGCAGCAACTCGTCACACCTCGACACCGTCTCCGACAACGACTTCGAGCGCGTCCGCGTCGAGGCTGCATGACGATGCGTTGCCGGCGCCATCGGGCCCTTCTACCAAGGTCAAATCCGTGGCCGTGCCTGGGGTTGCGGCGGCTCCCGGCTCCTGCCAATCTCGATGACGACCTGCCGGCCGCCACCAAGACAACCACGGTCAAGACCGTTCCGATCAAAGCCAAGCCTGTGGCTCAGGCCGCTCCGGCCGTGATTCTCCGCCCGTCACGGTTTCGCGCTCTCCCGAGGAATAGGCCGAGGCTTGACCCGCGATCTTCATATGAGCACCGCGGCCGCGCCCGCCGAACGGGCCACTCTGGCCGAAGAGCCGTTACCGCTATCGCCTGGCCTGCCTCGCCACTTTGCGCTGAGCTTCCCTCGCCATTGGCGGGAGGCTGGTGAGCCTCGGCTTTGCCGCCGTGGAGCCGAGGGCGGGGGCCTCCACGACATCTCCACCACGCGGTGCACCGGCCCGACATTCTCGACCGCAACGGCCGGCTGCTCGCCACCGACATCAGGGCGCCACCCTCTGCGCCGATCCTGCCAAGGTCATCGACCGTGACGAGCTGGTCGAGCAGGTGGCGAGCGTCCTCCCCGACATCGACACTGCTGAGCTGCGCGAGAAGCTGAGCAGGGGAAGAGTTCGTCGCCATCAGGCGCGAGCTCACGCCGGCAGCAGCAGGCTGGATCTACGAGCTGGAGCCAGCCCGGGCGCTCAGTTTCATCGAGGAATATCGCCGCGTCTATCCGGTCGGCGCCACCGCCTGTCACGTCGTCGGCTACGTCAATGTCGACAATAAGGGTCTCGCCGGCATCGAGAAGTTCATCGACGACAATCCGCAACTCCGCCATGTCGGCGCCGGAGAACGCCGTCGGTGGAGAGGCCGTGACGCTGTCGCTCGATCTCGGCGTGCAGCACGTGGTGCGCGAGGAACTGGTCAACGCCATGGCCACCTATCGCGCCAAGGCTGCCGCCGGCGCGGTCATCGACGTTGCGAGCGGAGAGGTCATCGCCATGGTCTCGCTGCCCGACTACGACCCCAATCACCGCGAAGAGGCCCTCGACAAGGATCGCCTGAACCGCATGACGTCCGGCGTCTACGAAGCTTGGCTCGGTGTTCAAGGTGCTGACCGTGGCCGGCGCGTCGATGCCGGCAGCTCTACGATGCGATCAAGCTACGATGCCAGTCACCCGATTCACGTCGGCGGCTTCACCATCGAAGACTTCCACGGCAAGAAGCGCCGCCTGACGGTCCCGGAGATCTTCATCTATTCGTCCAATATCGGGTGCGGCGAAGATGGCGCTCTCCTCGGCGTCAACCGCCACCGCGCCTTCCTCGATAAGCTTGGGCTGTTGAGCCGCCTCACCACGGAGATCGGCGAAAGTGCTGCGCCCATCATTCCCTCGCCCTGGCAGCAAATCAACACCATCACCATCGCTTATGGGCATGGACTCCGATCACGCCCTTGCAGCTTGCCACCGCGACTCTGCCTCTGGTCAATGGCGGCTTCGCCGTGACGCCGACCTTCCTGCCGCGCTCGCGCCTGGCCGGCTTGCGGCAAAGCCCGAGCGTGGTCAAGCCCGCCACGAGCCAGGCGATGCTCCAGCTCATGCGCCTCAACGTGTTGAAGGGCACCGGCAAGCGCGCCGAGGCGCGAAGGCTACCGCGTCGGCGGCAAGACCGGCACGGCCGAGAAGGTGGTGGGCCGCCACTACGAAGGCTCCGAGCTCCTCAACTCTTTCCTCTCGGTCTTTCCCACCGACGCCCCTGAATATCTCGTGCTGGTCATGCTCGACGAGCCGAAGCGCGTGCCGGAGACCAACAACGAAGCGACGGCAGGCGTGAATGCGGCGCCAACCGTCGGCAAGATCGTGGCGCGGATTGCGCCCATTCTCGGCGTGGCGCCCAAGCTTCCCGGCGACCAGCCCAAGTTTGACGCGAAAGTCCTCGCCTCCTATTAGAGGGACGCTTGTCGCGCGGCCGCCCGCTTAGGGCGCGTGGATGTTCAGGTGATGACCCTTGGTGAGTTGATGGGGCCTGAGGCGCCGCTGCCCGCCCCCTGGCTGCGGGTTCCGATCGTGGGACTGACCGCCGACAGCCGCGCCGTCAAGCCCGGCTATTTGTTCGCAGCCCTTCCCGGATCGCGCACCGATGGGGCGCGCTACATCGCCGACGCGTTGGCGCGCGGCGCCGCCGCCATCCTGATGCCGCAAGGCGGCACGCATGCGCTCAACGGCACGCCGGTCGTCGAGGACGCCGACCCGCGTCGCAGGCTTGCGCTGATCGCCGCGCGCTTCTTCGGCGCGCAACCTGAAGTCGCCGTCGCCGTCACCGGCACCAACGGCAAGACCTCGGTCGCCTCCTTCGTCCGCCAGCTCTGGGAGCAGATGGGGTTCCGCGCCGCGAGCCTCGGCACGGTCGGCGTGGTGGGACCGTCAGGCACGCAAACCCTCGCCCACACCACGCCGGACCCCATCGAGCTACATCGCATCCTTGCCGATCTCGCCAAGTCTGGCGTCACCCATCTTGCGCTTGAAGCTTCGAGCCATGGGCTCGAGCAGCGCCGCGTCGACGGTCTGCGGCTTGCGGCCGGGCGCCTTCACCAACATCTCCGCGCGACCATCTCGACTATCACTCGAGCTTCGAGGACTATTTCAACGTGAAGCTCCGCCTGTTCGCAGAGCTGCTGCCGCAAGGGGCGGGCGCTGTGATCGACGTGGACAGCAAGGCTGGCGAACAGGTGGCGGCGCTTGCCAAGTCGCGCGGACTCTCGGTGATGTCGGTTGGGCGCGCAGGGGAAAGCTCTTGAGGCTCATCTCTGCCGAGCGTGACGGCTTTGGCCAGCGCCTCGCGGTCGAGCATGAAGGCGGAACGGAAACCTTCCGCCTGCCGCTGGTCGGCGCCTTCCAGGCCTCGAACGCGCTTGTCGCGGCGGGCCTGTGCATGGCCACCGGAGCGAGCGCCGCAAAGGCTGTTGCCGCTGCTCGAGAACCTGCACGGCGCGCGCGGCGCCTCGATCTTGCCGGCACCACCCGCACCGGTGCTCCCATCTTCATCGACTACGCCCATACTCCCGATGCGCTCGCCAATGGCTCTCGACGCCCTTCGGCCTTACGTGCGGAACCGACTGCTGGTGGTGTTCGGTTGCGGCGGCGACCGCGACAGGGGCAAGCGTCCTCAAATGGGCGCGGTTGCCGTGGAGAGAGCCGATATCGCCATCGTCACCGACGACAATCCGCGGAGCGAGGAGCCCGAGGAGATTCGCCGCGAAATTCTGGCGGCGGCGTCCGGCGCCATCGAAGTCCCCGGCCGCGCGGTCGCCGTGGCTGAAGCCATCGCCGGCCTGAAAAGCGGGGATATCTTGCTGATTGCCGGCAAGGGACACGAGACGGGACAGATTATCAAAGGCGCCGTCATTCCTTATTCTGACCATGATGCGGTCGACGCTGCGCTGAAGGGGAAAGAGACCGTGCCTAAGCCGCTATGGACAGTGGGGAGATGGTGAAGGCCGCGCGCGGCAAGTGCTCGCTGCCGCCGAGCACGAAGGTGAGCGGCGTCTCCATCGACAGCCGGAGCCTTGCGCCTGACGAGGCCTTTATCGCGCTCCGCGGGCTGAACCGCGACGGACATGCCTTCGTCGAGGCGGCGCTGTCGCAAGGTGCCTCTTGCGCCATCGTCGAGCAGGACTTCAAGGCTCCGCGCGGCGAGAAGCGGCTGCTCCGCGTCGCCGACACGCTTCAGGCGCTGAACGATCTCGGCACTGCTTCGCGCGCCCGCGCCAAGGACACCGTGGTGATCGCCGTCACCGGCAGCGTCGGCAAGACCGGAACCAAGGAGGCGCTGAAGATTGCGCTGATGCCCTCCGGCCTGGTGCATGTCTCGCTCAAGTCCCACAACAACCATTGGGGCGTGCCGCTGTCGCTCGCCAACATGCGGCAGGACACGAATTTCGGCGTGTTCGAGGCCGGCATGAACCACGCCGGCGAGCTGAAAGCCCTGACCCAGCTGATCCGGCCGCATATCGCCATCATCACCACGGTGGCGCCGGTGCATCTCGGCTTCTTCCGCTCGGTCGAGGCGATTGCCGACGCCAAGGCCGAAATTCTCGAAGGATTGGTTCCCGGCGGCGCGGCCATCCTCAACCGCGACAATCCTTATTTCGAGCGGCTCCGGCGCCACGCATGGCAGCGCAAGGCGAAGGTCGTGAGCTTCGGCGAGACGCAAGGTGCCGACGCGAGGAGCTTGAGCGTCGAGCTCGGCCCCGAGAGCTCCGAGGTGAAGGCTGACATTCTCGGCGAGACCGTCAGCTACCGTATCGGCGCGCCTGGCATTCATTTCGTGCAGAATTCGCTTGCAGTGCTTGCCGCGGCGAAGCTCGCCGACGCCGATCTGAAAGCGGCGGCCAAAGCGCTCGCGCGGGTGGCACGCCCAGACGGGCCGCGGCGAACGCATCGTCATCGGCGGCAAGGGCGGGCGCGTCGCCATCATCGACGAAAGCTACAACGCCAATCCCGCCTCGATGCGCGCGGCGCTTGCCACTTTGGGGCTCACGCCGCGGGAGGAATACAAGCGCCGGGTCGCCGTGCTCGGCGACATGCTCGAGCTTGGCGGCCTCGGTCCCAAGCTGCATCAGGAGCTGGTGGAAGACATCGACGCGGCTGACGTCGATCTCGTCTATGCCTGCGGCGAGATGATGCGCGGACTTTACGAGGCGCTGCCAGCCAAACGCCGTGGAGCCTATGCCAAGACCTCAGAGCAGCTTGCGCGCTCCTCACCAAGGGGGTTGGGGCCGGCGACGTGGTGATGATCAAAGGCTCCTTCGGCAGCCGCATGGCCCCGCTGGTCGAGGCCCTGCAACGCCATTTCCAGGCGCCGAGCAAGGCCGCTCAAGCCTGATCTTACGGATTTCTCAGGTTTTCCCGTCTAATGAGCGGCAAAACCGGGCATCGGGCACGAATTCCCGATTCCCTCCGTGACACTTTCGCCCTAAACGAGCCGTTAGGGGAAGACCATGCTCTATTGGTTGACCGAGCTTACGGGCGAACTCAGCGCCTTCAATATCTTTCGTTACATCACGTTCCGCACCGGCGGCGCCTTGATCACGGCGCTTCTGTTCGTGTTCCTGTTCGGGCCGGCCATTATCAGGTCCCTGCGTATTCGCCAGGGCAGGGCCAGCCGATCCGCGCCGACGGGCCGGAGCGTCACCTTCTGCAGAAGCAAGGCACGCCGACCATGGGCGGGCTCATGATCCTGTCGGGGGTGACCGTCGCCACGCTGCTCTGGGGCAATCTGCATAACCCTTATGTCTGGGTGGTGCTCATCGTTACCCTCGTCTATGGCGCCGTCGGCCTCTACGACGATTATCTCAAGGTGACGCGCCAGTCGGTGGAAGGCTCCGGCGGGCGCGTGAGGCTCCTCATCGAGGGTGCCGTCGCGCTGATTGCCACCTGGATCATCGCCTCGGTCGGTCAGGCGCCTCTCTCCACGCGCTCGCCATTCCGTTCTTCAAAGAACGTGCTGATCGACCTCGGCTGGCTGTTCGTTCCCTTCGGCGCCTTCATCATTGTCGGCGCCGGCAACGCCGTGAACCTGACCGATGGGCTCGACGGCCTCGCCATCGTGCCGGTGATGATCGCCGCCGCCACCTTCGGCTTCATCTCCTATTTCGTCGGCAATGTCGCTGTTCGCCGAATATCTGCAGATCCATTTCGTGCAAGGGACCGGCGAGCTTGCCGTCGTCTGCGGCGCGCTGGTCGGCGCCGGCCTCGGCTTCCTCTGGTTCAATGCCGCCGCCCGCGCAGATCTTCATGGGGGATACGGGATCGCTCGCACTCGGCGGCGCGCTCGGCACCATCGCCGTCGCCACCAAGCATGAGCTGGTGCTCGCCATCGTCGGCGGCTTGTTCGTGCTGGAGGCGGTTTCGGTCATCGTGCAGGTGGCGAGCTTCCGGCTCACGGGCAAGCGCGTGTTCCGCATGGCCCCGCTGCATCACCATTACGAACAGAAGGGATGGGCTGAATCGACGGTGGTGATCCGCTTCTGGATTATCGCCGTAGTGCTCGCGCTCCTTGGCCTCGCCACGCTCAAATTGCGGTAGATTCTAAAGAATGATTCCCGTGACGATCTTTGCCGGCCGCGATGTCGCGGTGTTTGGACTGGGCTTGAGCGGCATCGCCGCTGCCCACGCCCTTGCCGCCGGCGGCGCGCGGGTGCTCGCCTGGGATGACACGCAAGAGGCGCGCGACAGGGCCGCGGCCCAAGGCGTGACGTTGCGCGACCTCGCCGGCGCCGATTGGACCAGGATCGCTGCGCTCGTGCTCGCTCCCGGCATTCCTCTGACCCATCCCGAGCCCCATTGGAGCGTGAGGAAGGCGCAAGAAGCGGGCGTCGAAGTCATCGGCGACACCGAGCTCTTCTTCCGCGAAAGGACGAGGCAGGGGGCGAGCGCCAAGGTCGTGGTCATCACCGGCACCAACGGCAAATCGACCACCACGGCACTCACCGCCCATCTGTTGCAGGTGGGAGGCAGGCCGGTCGCGCTTGGCGGCAATATCGGCCGGCGCCGTCCTCGACCTTCCGCCTTTCGCTACGGGCCTGACCTATGTTCTCGAGCTGTCGACGTTTCAGATCGACTTGACGCCGTCGCTCGCCCCAGACGCCGCGGCGCTCATCAACATCACCCCCGATCATCTCGACCGCCACGGCACCATCGAGAACTACGCCGCCATCAAGGCGCGCGTATTCGATCACCTGCCTGGTTAACGGCACCGCCGTGATCGGCGTCGACGACGATTATTCCCGCGCCATCGCCGATGCGCTTCACGGGCCATACGCCGTGAAGCGCATCGCCGTTGGCCATCCGGTCAAGACCGGCGTGTGGGCGAAGGACGGGATGCTGACCGAGGTCGAGAACGGCGTCGAGCGCGGCCGCGTCGGCCTTGACGGCATCGGCTCGCTTCGCGGCGCGCACAATTGGCAGAACGCGGGCGTGGCCTACGCGCTTGCCCGCTCGCAAGGGCTCGACGCCTCGACCATCGCCAAGGGGCTTGGAACCTTTGCCGGCCTTGCCCACCGCATGGAACAGGTGGCGCGGCTCGGCTCGGTCCTCTTCGTCAACGACTCGAAAGCCACCAATGCCGATGCCGCCGCCAAAGCGTTGGCGAGCTTCACCGACATTTATTGGATTGTCGGCGGCAGGCCGAAAGCTGGAGGCCTTGACGGCCTCGCAGCCGTTCTTCCCGAGGATCGCCCGCGCCTATCTGATCGGCGAGGCAGCCGATCAATTCGCCGCGCAGCTCGGCGCGCAAGTCGATCATGTGCGATGCGTGACGCTCGACCGCGCCATCGAAGCCGCTGCCGCCGACGCGCGGCGCTCGCGCGGGGCCGAGCCCGTGGTGCTGCTGTCGCCGGCTTGCGCCTCCTACGACCAGTTCGCCAATTTCGAAGCGCGAGGGCGAAGCTTCCGCGACCTCGTCATGCGCCTTCCCGGCGTGAGCCCGGTGCAGCCAAGGGAGGGCAGGGCGGCATGAGGATCACCCGCGCCGAGAAGAGCGTGCTCTCCGACTGGTGGTTCACCGTCGACCGCCTGATGTTCTTCGGCCTGCTTCTGTTGATGGGCGCCGGCCTCGTTCTGTCGCTCGCCGCAAGCCCGCCCATCGCCGCCAAGTACAATCTCGAGCCGTTCTACTTCGTGCGCCGTCAGGCAGCGCTGCTTCTGCCGGCGGTGGTCATCATGTTCGCGGCCTCGACCCTCACCCCGAAGCAGATCCGCCGCGCAAGCCTCATCATCTTTGTCGTCGGCATCGCGCTGATGCTCGCCACCATGTTCATCGGCCCCGAGATCAAGGGCGCCAGACGCTGGCTGCAGATCGGCTTCGTCTCGATCCAGCCTTCCGAATTCGTCAAGCCGGCTTTCGTGGTGCTCACCGCCTGGCTGTTCAACGAAAGCCAGAAGCGCAGCGACGTGCCGGGCATCGAGCTTGCGCTTGCGCTTTACGGCATCTTTGCGCTGCTGCTCGTGCTGCAGCCCGATTTCGGGCAGACGCTGCTCGTGAGCCTCGTGTGGATGGCGTTGTTCTTCATGGCCGGCATCAATCTCTTCTGGATCGGTGCGCTCGGCTTCGCCGGGATTGCCGGTATCGCGTCAGCGTATTTTCTCGTGCCGCATGTGGCCTCGCGCATCGATCGCTTCCTCAATCCGGCCTCGGGCGACACCTACCAGGCCGACAAGGCGCTCGACTCCTTCCTGCATGGCGGCTGGTTCGGCCGCGGCCCTGGTGAAGGCACGGTGAAGGACGTGCTCCCCGACTCGCACACCGACTACATCTTCGCCGTAGCGGCCGAGGAATATGGCCTGATCGCCTGCCTCATCTTGCTCGCAGTGTTTGCCTTCATCGTGCTGCGCGGCCTGTCCAAGGCGTCGCAGGAGCCTGACGGCTTCATTCGCCACGCGACCGCCGGGCTGATGATGCTGTTCGGCCTGCAGACGCTGATCAACATGGCGGTGAATGTCGGCCTGCTTGCCTGCCAAGGGCATGACGTTGCCCTTCATCTCCTATGGCGGCTCATCGCTGCTCGCCATGGCGCTGACCATGGGCTTTGTCCTCGGGCTGACGCGGCGAAGGCCGATTGCCGGACGCCTGCCGCGGAGCGCGCCAAGCGAAGCCGAAGGCGAATCCGGCTCCCATACAGGCAAGGCTGCCTCGGAGCAGGTGGCTTGAGCGAGCGGCCGATCCTGCTCGCCGCTGGCGGCACGGGAGGCCATCTGTTCCCCGCGGCCTCGCTCGCCCAGGAGCTTCGGCGCCGCGGCTTCGCCGTCGAGCTCGCCACCGACATGCGCGCCGAGAAATATGGCGGCGACTTTCCCGCCCGCGCCATCCATCGCATTCCGTCCGCCACGCTCACCAGCCGCTCTCCCATCGCCGTCACTGCCACCTTCACCAGGCTCGGCATCGGCTATGCCGGTGCGCTGCGCATGCTGTTGCGCCTGAAGCCGAGGGCGGTGATCGGCTTTGGCGGCTATCCCACGCTGCCGCCGATCATCGCCGCGAGCACGCTCCGCATCCCGACCGCCATCCACGAGCAGAACGCGGTGATGGGACGCGCCAACCGGCTTCTGTCGCGCTTCGTCGACAAGATCGCGCTGTCGTTCATGCCGACCAAGTTGCTTAGCCCCGAGGCGCAGGCCAAGGCGCGGCCCACCGGCATCCCGGTCCGCGACGCCGTGCTCAAATTCCGCGACGTGCCGTACACGGCGCCGGACGCGTCATCGCGCCTATTGCTGCTCGTTTTCGGCGGCAGCCAAGGCGCGCGCTTCTTCTCCGAGGCGTTGCCTCCGGCGCTTGAGCGACTGCCTGATCAGATGCGCGAGCGGCTCACCATCGTGCAGCAGGCCCGCGAGGAGGACTTGGCCGGCTTGCGCGAGGCTTACGCCAACGCCAAGATCGCCGCGCATCTCGCGCCCTTCTTCCGCGATCTGCCGGAGCGGATCGCCACCGCGCAGCTCGTCATCGCCCGTGCCGGCGCCTCGACCGTGGCCGAGCTGACCGCAATCGGCCGGCCCTGCCTGCTGGTGCCGCTGCCCCACGCCCTGACAACGATCAGCTTGAAAATGCAACACGGCTGCAAGAGGTTGGCGGCGGCTGGTGCGTGCGTCAGTCTGAGCTTTCCGCCGAGCGCCTGGCCGAGCTGCTGCAGGGCCTCTTATCCTCGCCGGAGCGTCTGGCGGACGCCGCGAAAAGGCGCATGGCATGGCCACGGTCGACGCCGTGAAGCGGCTCGCCGATCTCGTGGACGAGCTCGTGAAGTCCAAGGAGTAGCGTTAGCCATGCACATGCCCGATCCGCAAAAGACCGGCCTCGTGCATATCATCGGCATCGGCGGCATCGGCATGAGCGCCATCGCCGAGGTGATGCATACCCGCGGCTACACCGTGCAGGGCAGCGACCTCAAGGACAGCGCCAATCTCGATCGCTTGCGCGCCCGCAACATCCGCTGCCTGATCGGCCACGACCCGGCCGAACATCGACGGCGCGTCCACTCTCGTGATCTCGACCGCGGTGAAGGCCGGCAATCCGAGTTCGAAGCCGCCAAGGAGCGCGGCATTCCCATCATCCGCCGCGCCGAGATGCTGGCCGAGCTGATGCGCCCATGCGCCACCGTCTCCATCACCGGCACGCACGGCAAGACCACCGACCACCTCGCTGATCGCCGGCCTGTCTCAACGCGGCGGGCTCGACCCCACCGTGATCGCCGGCGGCATCATCAATGACGTGGGGCACCAATGCGCGCATCGGCAAGGGCGAGTGGATGGTGGTCGAGGCCGACAGAGTCCGACGGCACCTTCATCGAAGCTCCCGACCCAGATCGGCGTCGTCACCAATATCGACCCAGAGCATATGGACTACTGGGAGACGGTTGAGGCGATGCATCGCGGATTCCAGCACTTCATCGAGGCCATTCCCTTCTACGGGCTCGCCGTCGCCTGCATCGATCATCCGGTGGTGCGCGAGCTGCTCGCCAGCTTGGCGGCGCTGCCAATGGCCGGCGCACGCTGACCTATGGCGTGGCGCGCGAGGCCGATATCAGGCTTGCCGATGTCAGGCCGGCGTCGGGACAGGATCGTGTTCAACGCCAGGCTCGGCTCGGGAGTGAGAGGCGGCGCGCGCCTGATCGAGGATCTGATGCTGCCGGTGCTCGGCCACTACAATGCGCTGAACGCGCTCGCAGCCCTTGCCGTTGCGGCTGAGGCCGGCGTCGACGACGAGCGATCCGCGCCAGACCTCGCCAAGCTTCTCCGGGGTGAAGCGGCGCTTCACGCATGCCGGCGAGTGGCAGGGCGTGCAGGTCTATGACGACTACGCGCACCATCCCGTGGAGATCGCTGCCGTGCTGCGGGCGGCGCGCGTCGCCGGCAACGGCCGCGTCATCGCCGTGATCCAGCCGCACCGCTACACGCGGCTGCAAGCCCTATTCAACGAGTTCTCCGCCTGCCTCGACGATGCCGACATTGCGCTCGTCACGCCGGTCTATTCCGCGGGCGAGGTGCCGATCCCAGGCATCGACCGCGACGAACTTGCCTCAGGCCTCCGCCGCCACGGCCATCCGAAGGTGCTCACCGTCGACGGCGAGGAGGGGCTGGCTGAGACCGATGGCGGCGCTGGCGCAGCCGGGAGACCTGGTTGTCGGTCTTGGCGCCGGAACCATCACCGACTGGATCAATGCGCTGCCGCAGAAGCTCTCCGACCACGGAGCCCGGGCATGAACGACGCGAGTGGGGCGGGCGGTCTCGCCTGATGAGCTCACCGCGCAGCTTCCGGAGTTGCGCGGCAAGCTGAAGGCCGGCGCCGTGCTTGCCGATCTCACCTGGTTCCGCGTCGGCGGTCCTGCCGAGATCCTCTATTCGCCCGCCGACGAGGGTGACCTTTCCTACTTCATGGCGAACACCCCGGCCGAGATCCCGGTCACCATCATCGGGCTCGGC